>OHAU01000722.1_pt1 | contig 44260 bp, 39 predicted proteins | sample 1577181 | NCBI WGS metagenome assembly OHAU01 (sample SAMEA3541472, study PRJEB24748) | human gut metagenome | biome: human gut; feature: human-associated habitat; material: faeces | place: China | collected 2012 | reverse complement strand
CACTGCTTATTGCTCTTCGCAATTGAAGCAGGGGACTTACTTGATTTGGTTAAAAAGCTTATATAAAAGCAATAGACCTATAACTTATCAGAAGATATGAATTATGACAACCTGAAGAAAAAGCAGATTAGGTTACTGCATCAATAGATGGTTGATTCGTATCTCCTGAATCCGAGTTTTTATTACCTTCAATAACAACCTTATTAGGGAGGCATACGATAGTGCCTCCTTTTTCGTCGATTGATTTCTGCTTCATACATAAATGATCCGGACAGTCAGCCGAGAGCATGTATGCCTTTCCATCTTTAATTTCGCATACGTTAGTATCATTGATTTTAATAATCTGATCTTTTGACAAAGAATAAGTACCGTATTCCTGCCCATCTACTGTAATTTTAATAGATCCATGCCTGCCTTTATTTACAAAAGACATACCACCCCACAACGCAAGTGCCAGAATAAGAATAGCACTTATAAAAATGATTTCTTTTTTCTTCAAGATTTTTACCATCTTTCTCAATTTTTTATGACTGCATCATAACATGAACAAAAAATAATAGCAACTGACTTCTGTTTGTGGTATGGTTATTTATAGACTGATAAGAAAAAAGGAGAGGGTTTTATGGGAAAATATATTATGGCGCTGGATGCCGGAACAACCAGCAACCGGTGCATTTTATTCAATGAAAAAGGAGAACGCTGCAGTGTAGCCCAGAGAGAATTCACACAGTATTTTCCAAAACCAGGCTGGGTAGAACATGACGCAGATGAAATATGGGCCAGTATGCTTGGTGTTGCTGTAGAGGCAATGACTAAGATCGGAGCAGATGCCTCACAGATTGCAGCCATCGGAATTACTAATCAACGTGAGACGGCAATCGTATGGGATAAGAATACCGGAGTACCTGTCTATCATGCTATTGTATGGCAGTGCCGCAGAACGTCAGAATACTGTGACTCACTGAAAGCTAAAGGATTAACTGAGAAATTCCGTAAAAAAACCGGGCTGGTAATAGATGCTTATTTCTCAGCAACCAAAATAAAATGGATTCTTGACCATGTGGATGGAGCCAGGGAGAAGGCAGAGAAGGGAGAGCTTTTATTCGGCACAGTAGAAACCTGGCTGATTTGGAAACTGACAAAGGGAAAAGTACATGTTACTGATTATTCCAATGCCTCAAGAACAATGCTGTTTAACATTAATACTTTGCAATGGGATCAGGAGATCCTTGATGAACTTTGTATTCCTAAATCCATGCTTCCGAAACCAATGCCGTCCAGCTGCATTTATGGAAAATCAGATCCGTCAGTTTTTGGAGGGGCAATCCCAATCGCAGGGGCTGCAGGTGACCAGCAGGCAGCTTTATTTGGACAGACATGCTTTAGCGCGGGTGAAGCAAAAAATACTTATGGCACCGGTTGTTTTCTTTTGATGAATACAGGAGACAAACCAGTATTTTCAGAAAATGGCCTTGTAACTACAATTGCCTGGGGACTGAATGGAAAAGTCACTTATGCCCTGGAAGGTTCTATTTTTGTTGCAGGTGCTGCAATTCAATGGTTGCGTGACGAATTAAAGGTAATCGATTCTTCCGAAGATTCAGAATATATGGCAAATAAAGTATCAGATACTCATGGCTGTTATGTAGTACCGGCATTTACCGGACTGGGGGCACCTCACTGGGATCAGTATGCAAGGGGAACTATCGTAGGAATTACCCGCGGTGTAAATAAATATCACATCATTCGTGCAACTCTGGAATCTATTGCCTACCAGGTAAATGATGTATTAAATGCCATGAAAGCAGATTCAGGTATCAATCTGGCTTCTTTGAAAGTAGATGGCGGAGCCAGTGCCAATAATTTCCTGATGCAGACACAGGCCGATATTATCAACGCACCAGTCAACCGCCCATGCTGTGTGGAAACAACTGCAATGGGGGCAGCTTATCTGGCCGGATTGGCAGTAGGTTATTGGAGCAGTAAGGAAGAAGTGCGTAAAAACTGGTCCATTGATCAGAAATTTTATCCATCTATCACAGATGAAACCAGACAGCAGAAGATAAAAGGATGGAATAAGGCGGTAAAATATTCTTATGGATGGGCTCGTGATGAATAATTAAGTCAATCGGAGATTCGCAATTGGAGCAGGGGACTTGATTTGGTTAAATCAAGTCCCAACATTTTATCAGTGTACCTAAATAAAATTCAGCGTATTGACAACCTTACAGAGATGGTGGTACGGTAATACAGTAATTTCGGTGCGAACCGAACAAAAGTACATAAGAATATTGAGGTGCGAAAAAATGCAGGAAATGAAACCAATCAAAGAAGGTAAAGTACGTGAGATTTATGACAACGGTGACAGCCTGATCATGGTTGCAACAGACCGCATCAGCTGCTTTGATGTTATCCTGAATAATCAGGTAACAAAGAAAGGAACTGTACTGACTCAGATGTCCAAATTCTGGTTTGATATGACAGAAGATATTCTGCCGAACCATATGATTTCTGTAGATGTAAAAGATATGCCTGAATTCTTCCAGCAGGAGAAATTTGATGGAAATAGTATGATGTGCCGTAAGCTTGAGATGCTGCCAATCGAATGTATCGTACGTGGTTACATTACCGGAAGCGGCTGGGAAAGCTACAAGAAAACCGGTAAAATCTGTGGTATTGAGTTACCGGAAGGCCTGAAAGAATCAGACAAACTTCCTGAGCCTATCTATACTCCGTCTACAAAGGCAGAGATTGGTGATCATGATGAAAACATTTCCTATGAGCAGAGTATTGCTCACCTTGAGAAATATTTCCCGGGAAGAGGAGAAGAATTAGCTGCAAAACTTCGTGATAATACCATTGCACTTTACAAGAAATGTGCAGAATATGCATTAAGCAAAGGAATTATCATCGCAGATACCAAATTTGAGTTTGGACTGGATGAAGAGGGAAATATGGTAATCGGTGATGAGATGCTTACACCTGACAGCTCTCGTTTCTGGCCGGCAGAAGGCTATGAACCAGGACATGGACAGCCGTCCTTTGACAAACAGTTTGCCCGTGACTGGCTGAAAGCGAATCCGGACAATAACTGGACTCTTCCGCAGGATATCGTAGATAAGACGATTGAAAAATATCTTCAGAGTTACGAAATGCTTACTGGTAAGAAATTAGCCTGATTATTTATCCGTATATTCTGGCGGGAAACAAATATATGCTTTTGTAAATACTGTTATCTGAATGTAATAACTTCGGATAGCAGTATTTTTTTGGTTACTGTTCACTCCGTTCTCAGTAACACGCTTCGCGATGCACAGAATTTATGCTATTCGCATAAATTCGCGCGGTATGTCTCGGGATTTTGGCATTCTCATGCCAAAACACCTCGCGGGATAGTGTCGTGTGAACAGTAACTTTTTTTGTAAAAAATCAATAAAAATATAGAAATCAATTGACATTTTTGATACAATTCATGTATAAGCAGTAAAAAGAAGCACATTTTGCTGATTATCTTACAAACTTATAGATGAGGGAGAGAAAGTTTATGAAGACACTGAAAAAACTCTTTTTTGTTTTATTAATGATGGGCATTTTAACTGTGCCTGTATTTCAGGTGCAGGCTACAGAAAATGATGTTCCGGTTACCGAGCAGCCTTCACCAACACCATCAGCTGTTCCAATAAGAGAACTGGTTACAAAAGGTAATAAAATATATTACTACTATAAGGGAAAAATGGTAAAAAACACATGGAAACGATATAATGGTTACAAATATTATTTCGGAGCCAATGGGAATGCCGTTCGTGGTGGTCAGCGAATCAATAATGTAGTCTATGTTTTTGATGAAAAAGGACGCTTATTTGAAAAGAAAGAAAACAGAATCGTAAAATCCGGATCTAATCGTTACCATATAAGTACAAAACATGGCCGCGCCACAATTGGATACTTCATATATAAAAACAATTTATATTATGCAGACCCTAAAGGAAGATTGTATCAAAACAAATCCAGACAAAACGGTCAACTTTATTTCACCAGTTCCGGTGCTGCAAGAAAAGACTATAATGCGCTATTAAAAATGCGTGTCATGAAAATAGTTGCATCAATTACAAACTCAAGTATGAGCCAGAGTCAGAAACTTTATGCATGTTGGAAATACGTTGTTTATGGCGGCTTTTATTATGGTGGTCCGGATCCTAATCTTTACCAGAGTGGATGGGCACGTAGTGAAGCACTGCGAATGTTTAGTACAGGTTATGGCAATTGTTATGGATTTTCCTGTATTTTTGCAGCCCTCGCACGTGAGGTAGGATATACTCCATATATGGTTTGCGGCAGAGTACCCGGAAGCAGAGATGGAGCGGCAGATGGGTTTACACGCCATTGCTGGGTAGAAATAAATGGCCTTTACTATGATCCGGAGGCTCAGTATGCAGGATGGATGACTGGAGTTTATGGATACGACTATTATCCGATCAGTCATCAGATTCAGAGAGTTGTAAATTTCTGTACATATTAATTTTGAAAATTATCTGAGAAAATTTCTGAAATGAGGTGTTTCTATGGCGAGCAGAATTGCGGTGATTGGAATTATAGTTGAAGAGCCTGATTCTGTGAAAGAGCTGAATCAGATTCTTCACGAATATGGTGAATATATCATAGGAAGAATGGGAATCCCATACAGACAGCGTGGTGTTAATATTATCAGCGTGGCGATGGATGCCCCCCAGGATATGATTAATGCAATGACAGGAAAAATCGGGCGGCTTGCAGGGATTTCTGCAAAAACAGTTTGCTCAAAAAAGGCAGAAAACATATAACAAGAGGGGGATTACATAGTGTTAGCAGATTTAAAAATGTTAGAGAGTATCCAAAATACGCAAAGTATTTCAAGGGAAGAATTAGGCGCGATTTTACAGACACAAGATTCCTTTCTGATACAGGAACTTCATAAAAAGGCACAGCAGACAGCGACACAGATCTATGGAAATAAAATATATATCCGCGGTCTGATTGAATTTACTAATTATTGTAAAAATAACTGCTATTACTGTGGAATCCGCAACGGCAATACAAAAGCCGACAGATATCGCCTTACAACAGAACAGATTCTATCCTGTTGTAAAACCGGATGGAACCTGGGATTTCGTACATTTGTATTACAGGGAGGAGAGGATCCTTATTATACAGATGTGAAAATCTGCCAGATCGTTCAGGAAATTAAATCAAAATATCCGGACTGTGCAGTAACCTTATCCATTGGTGAGAAGAGCGAAGAAAGTTATCAGGCATATTTTAATGCCGGAGCTGACAGATATCTGTTAAGGCACGAAACTGCAGATGAAGAACATTACAGAAAACTCCATCCACAACAGATGTCTTTAAACAACAGAAAAAACTGCCTGAAAGTTCTGAAAAAAATCGGCTATCAGACCGGTTGCGGATTTATGGTAGGATCACCGGGACAAACGGTAGACACCCTTTATCAGGATCTTCTGTTTATTAAAGAATTGAAACCTGAAATGGTTGGCATCGGACCTTTTATTCCTCATAAGGATACTCCGTTTGCAGATCAGCCTGCAGGGACACTGGATCTGACATTGAGATTATTGTCAATTATCAGACTGATTCACCCACATGTTCTTCTGCCAGCGACAACTGCACTTGGAACAATTGATTCTAAAGGAAGAGAGAAGGGAATTCTGGCTGGCGGAAACGTCGTAATGCCTAACCTTTCTCCGGTTAATGTCAGAGATAAATACAAACTTTATGATAACAAAATCTGCACCGGTGACGAAGCAGCAGAATGTAAGGCCTGTATGGCAGCAAGAATGAAGAGCATTGGTTATGAAGTAGTGACGGACAGAGGCGATTATAAGGTCTGAATGTAAAGCTGATTTTTCTGAAGTTCCAGAATGCTTTACAAAAAGAGTCACTTCTGAATAACTTAAGCATCCGCAGTATGCGGAATATAAAACTGAATATAGAAAAATAAAAACTAATCGGAAAGCAGTTGATAAGAAAGCTCCTGACCGAAAAGAAAGGAAAAAAGCCTATGTATAATCCAAAATCATTAAAAGCAGAAGAATTCATTTCCGACGAGGAAATCCGGGAAACCCTTGCCTACGCTGACGCAAACAAGGAGAATGTGGATCTGATCGATCAGATTCTTGCGAAAGCAAAAGAATGTAAAGGTCTTACGCACAGAGAAGCGTCTGTTCTTCTTGCCTGTCCAATTCCTGAGAAAATTCAGGAGATGTATGATCTGGCAGCGGAAATCAAGAAAGAATTCTACGGAAACAGAATTGTTTTGTTTGCGCCTCTGTATCTGTCTAACTATTGTGTAAATGGCTGTGTGTACTGCCCGTATCATAAGAAAAACCAGCACATTGCCCGTAAGAAATTAACACAGGAAGAAATTGTAAAAGAAGTTACCGCATTGCAGGATATGGGACATAAGCGACTCGCTATTGAAGCGGGTGAAGATCCGCTCAATAACCCGATTGAATATATTCTGGAATGTATCAAAACGATCTATAGTATCAAACATAAAAATGGTGCGATCCGTCGTGTAAATGTAAATATCGCGGCTACAACAGTAGAAAATTACCGTAAATTAAAAGAAGCCGGAATCGGTACTTACATTCTTTTCCAGGAAACATATCATAAAGAAAGCTATGAAAAACTTCATCCAACAGGGCCAAAACATAACTATGCATATCACACAGAGGCAATGGACCGCGCGATGGAAGGTGGCATTGATGATGTCGGTTTAGGTGTATTGTTCGGACTGGAACTTTACAGATATGAATTTGCAGGACTTCTGATGCATGCGGAACATCTGGAAGCAGTTCATGGTGTAGGACCGCATACGATTAGTGTGCCACGTATCAAACATGCGGATGACATTGATCCGTCTGCATTTGACAACAGTATCAGCGACGAGATTTTTGCAAAAATCTGTGCACTGATCCGAATCTCTGTTCCATATACAGGTATGATTATTTCAACAAGAGAGAGTCAGGCTGTTCGTGAGAAAGTTCTTCCTTTGGGTGTTTCTCAGATTAGTGGAGCTTCAAGAACCAGTGTCGGTGGATATGATAAGCCTGAAACGGAAGATGAGATTACATCTGCTCAGTTTGATGTCAGCGATCAGCGCACGCTTGATGAGATCGTAAACTGGCTGATGAATATGGGAGACATCCCAAGCTTTTGTACTGCCTGTTACAGAGCCGGAAGAACCGGTGACCGTTTTATGTCATTGTGCAAAAGTAAACAGATTTCAAACTGCTGTCATCCAAATGCCTTGATGACTTTAATGGAATATTTACAGGATTATGCAAGTCCTGAAACTAAGAAAGTCGGTCTGGAACTGATTCAGAAGGAACTCGAAAATATTCCAAGTGAAAAAGTAAAGAGGCTTACAGAAGAACATCTGGCAGATATCGTAAATGGGCAGCGTGATTTCAGATTCTGACAGAAATCAGCTGCGAAACAGTTATCCAGTGTAGAGCCACGTCGCAAACGCGAATGATTTTATTCGTTTGACTTATTATATTGTGAAAGGAAAAAATATGGCTGTTACATTAAATGAAACACCTTCTGCAAATCGTCTGCATATTGGAATCTTTGGAAAAACGAACAGCGGAAAATCTTCATTTATCAATGCGTTTTCCGGACAGAAAGTATCTATTGTAGCAGATGTTGCGGGAACTACTACGGATCCTGTATACAAGGCTATGGAAATTTACCCTCTCGGTCCCTGCGTCCTGATCGACACGGCGGGATTTGATGATAAAGGTGAGCTTGGAGCTTTACGTATCGAAAAAACAGAACTTGCAGCGCAGAAGACGGACCTGGCAATTATTCTCTTCTGTGAAGAAGAAATGTCGCAGGAATTAAAATGGTATCGTTACTTTAAAGAGAAAAATACGCCTGTGGTTCCCGTTCTCAATAAAACAGATCTGTACACGCAGGAAGAAAAAGAAAAACTTGCTCACCTGATTCAAAGGAACACAAAGGAAGAAGTCTGTCTGATCAGTGCTAAAACAGGAGAGGGAATCCGTAATTTGAAGGAACTGCTTGCCCGAAGTATTCCGGAAGGATATGGAAACAGGATGATTACCGGTGATCTGGTTGATACCGGTGACCTGGTTCTGCTTGTGATGCCACAGGACATTCAGGCACCAAAGGGGAGACTGATATTACCACAGGTGCAAACTTTAAGAGAACTATTGGACAAAAAATGTCTGGTAATGAGTGTGACAACAGATCAGTATCTGTCAGCCTTGGAAAATCTCGCAGTACCTCCGAAATTAATCATTACAGACTCGCAGGTATTTTCCTATGTATATGAAAATAAACCAAAGGAGAGTATGCTGACTTCTTTTTCAGTTCTTTTTGCAGCATACAAGGGAGATTTACCATATTATATAGAAGGCGCAAAGGCAATTGATACTCTTAATGAAAATTCACATGTTCTCATTGCAGAATGCTGTACCCATGCACCTCTGAAGGAAGATATCGGAAGAGTGAAGATTCCGCGAATGCTCAAAAAACGTTTTGGAGAGAAACTGGATGTAAGTCTGGTAAGCGGAACAGATTTTCCTGATGACCTTACTAAATATGATCTGATCATCCAATGCGGTGCCTGTATGTTTAATCGCAAATATGTAATGTACCGTATTGATAAAGCCAGAAATCAATATGTCCCAATGACGAATTATGGAATAACGATTGCTCATCTTACAGGAATTTTAGAGCACGTTGCACTTCCATAATTTGCAGAATATTTTGCAGAAAGCCTTTTTCAAACACGCTCTAAGATGAGCACCTAAAATATAATTTGTAATTGCTGAAGAGACCATTATACAAGGAAGTATGGTGGTCTTTTTGTTTATTTTATCGATCAGATAAACACGAATAATTAATTTAACCAAATCAAGTAAGTCCCCTGTTTCAATTGCGAAGAGCAATAAGCAGTGGGTGGGGACTTGCTTGTATCAGAAGGGGTACAAGCCCCTTCTGATAAACTGCGAAGCAGTTATTTGGTTATGAGCAAGTAGCGAAAGCGGATTGCGAATATCCGATTGACTAGAAGCCAGGTAAGTCCCTTGCTTCAATTACCAAGAGCAATAAATTAGTTATTTGTTGTAGAAACATATAGCAAAACGGATGGTTTTATCTTCTTAACTGCATATTTCATAGTATTTCAATATACTTTATTTTAAATACATATATTTTATTGCAATGTATTGACAAAAACGTCATGTTAGTTTATACTAACTTATAGTTAGAGATAAATAACTACTAACACTATAAGAAAGCATAACTATAATATAGCACTCATAAAATATACTAAAATCAGGAGGACAATATATGAGTATCGTAATCGTAGGTGGACATGACCGTATGGTGGCACAGTATAAGAAAATATGTAAATCTTATAAATGCAAATGCAAAGTATTCACACAGATGGAGGCAGACCTCAGTAAAAAAATAGGATGTCCGGATCTGCTCGTACTTTTTACAAATACTGTATCTCATAAAATGGTAAAGTGTGCTCTGGATGAAGTTGGTTCTTCTACAGATATCGTTCGCTGCCATACCAGCAGCGGAAATGCACTGAATGGTATTCTTGAAACACGTTGCTGCTAAGCGACGAATTGTAAAATTAATTAAGAAACCTGAAACATTGACTACTTTGCGATATCAATACTACATATCGAATGCATGAATGAAGTTTAATTATTATGCAGATTGCAGTAATATAACAACGAATAAATGAAAAATTTTATTAATGTTTACAGATGAAAAACTTTTTCAATAAAAATATCAACAAAGTTATTGACATCTAACCAAAATTAGAATACACTAACCACATGGTAAAGAAAATGTTTATCATTTATTAAATGCAAAGGAAGGGATGAAGAAATGCCGTTATCAATGGTAAATGCCGGTGAACCTTTTACAATCAAAAGGATCGGTGGCAAAGAAGAAGTTAAGAGACATCTTGAAGAGCTCGGATTTGTAGTAGGAGGAGTTGTCACAGTTGTTTCTGAGATTAACGGAAGCCTGATCGTCAATGTTAAAGAATCCAGGGTTGCCATTGGAAAAGATATGGCAAGCAAGATTATGGTCTGATCCATAATTCTTCCTGTAAAAAAGCATTAAAATTCTAGGGAAAGAAGGGAAATAAGCTTGAAGACATTAAAGGAAGTACGTGTTGGAGAGACCGTCCGGGTTCAGAAACTTACCGGCGAAGGTCCGGTCAAGAGAAGGATCATGGATATGGGAATCACTAAAGGCGTGGAAATTTATGTAAGAAAGGTTGCACCTCTGGGAGATCCTGTAGAAGTAACTGTAAGAGGATATGAATTATCCTTACGTAAAGCAGATGCCGAAATGATTGTCGTGGAATAATTTTTTTTGGCATTATGTTAGGTCTTTCTAACAATTAGTGTAATCTAATAGTTAACAAAAGCTAAGTATTAGCGATGACTAATAATTGTTGAGAGTGATATCAACAGTAGAAAGATTGGATAAAGCGGTCAAAATAATAGAGATCAAGAAATCAGAGGAGAGAGATTATGTCAGTAAAAATTGCACTCGCAGGTAATCCGAACTGCGGTAAAACGACATTATTCAATGCACTGACCGGCTCAAATCAGTTTGTAGGTAACTGGCCAGGTGTAACTGTCGAGAAAAAAGAAGGTAAACTGAAGGGACACAAAGATGTTGTCCTCACTGACTTACCTGGTATTTATTCTTTATCACCATATACACTTGAAGAAGTAGTTGCAAGAAATTACATTCTTCAGGAAAAACCGGATGCGATCATCAATATCGTTGATGGTACCAATATTGAACGTAACCTGTATCTTACAACACAGATTCTGGAACTTGGGATTCCGGTCATCATGGCAGTCAACATGATGGATATCGTTGAGAAAAACGGTGATACAATACATATTGATAAGCTGAAAAAGAAACTTGGCTGTGAAGTTGTTACTATTTCCGCTCTGAAGGGAACAGGGATCACAGAAGCCGCAAACAAGGCAGTTTCCATTGCCCAGAGCCATAAGAAAGTAACACCTGTCCATGAATTCTGTGATAAAGCAGAAGAGATTATCGGAGCAGTTGAGAATAAACTGACCGGTGTAGTACCGGAAGAACAGAAGAGATTCTTCGCGATCAAGCTTCTTGAAAGAGATGACAAGATCATTGAGCAGATGAATACATCCGTAAATGTATCTGCCGAGATCAAAGAAATGGAAAATGAGTTTGACGACGATACAGAAAGTATTATCACAAATGAGAGATATGTTTATATTTCTTCTATCATTGGTCAGTGTGTGACTAAGGCAAGAAAAGATAAGCTTTCCACATCTGATAAGATTGACCGTATCGTTACCAACAGATGGCTGGCACTGCCGATCTTTGCAGTTGTAATGTTTATTGTATATTATGTATCTGTAACTACAGTTGGTACTTTCGTAACTGACTGGACAAACGATGTCCTGTTTGGCGAGATCATTCCTCCGGCAATTGAATCCGGACTGAATGCGATTGGCTGTGCAGCATGGTTACAGGGACTGATCCTTGACGGTATCGTAGCCGGTGTCGGAGCAGTTCTCGGTTTCGTACCTCAGATGCTTGTACTGTTTGCATTCCTTGCATTCCTTGAGTCCTGTGGTTACATGGCTCGTGTAGCATTTATCATGGACAGAATTTTCCGTAAATTCGGTCTTTCAGGTAAATCCTTCATTCCAATGCTTATCGGCAGCGGATGCGGTGTTCCCGGTGTTATGGCTTCCCGTACAATCGAGAATGACCGTGACAGAAAAATGACAATTATGACAACCACATTCGTTCCTTGCGGAGCTAAACTTCCAATCATTGCCATGATCGCAGGTGCGTTCTTCGGAAACAGCGGATGGGTTGCAACAAGTTCTTATTTTGTTGGTATCGTAGCAATTATCTGCTCCGGTATCATCTTAAAGAAAACAAAAATGTTTGCCGGTGATCCGGCTCCGTTCGTTATGGAGCTTCCTGCATACCACTGGCCAACAGTCAGCAACATCTTAAGAAGTATGTGGGAAAGAGGCTGGTCCTTCATTAAGAAAGCCGGAACAATCATCCTTCTTTCAACAATCATTCTGTGGTTCTTAATGAGCTTCGGATGGGAAGGCGGAAGCTTCGGTATGGTTGAAGAACTTAACGAGAGTATCCTTTCTAAGATCGGTACAGCAATCGCATGGATCTTTGCACCTCTTGGCTGGACAAAAGCCGGCGAAGGATGGAAGATGGCAGTTGCAGCAGTTACAGGTCTGATCGCAAAAGAGAACGTAGTAGCTACATTCGGTATGCTTTATGGATTCGCAGAAGTTGCAGAAGACGGTGCTGAGATCTGGGGTAACCTGGCAACAGCCATGACACCGATCGCAGCTTACGGCTTCCTGGTATTCAACCTTCTTTGTGCTCCTTGCTTCGCAGCTATGGGTGCGATCAAGAGAGAAATGAACAATACAAAATGGTTTTTCTTCGCAATCGGATATCAGTGTGGACTTGCATATCTTGTGTCCCTGTGTATCTACCAGATCGGTACACTGGTCACAGGCGGTGGTTTCGGTATCTGGACAGTGGTTGCATTCGCAATTATCATCGGATTTTTATATCTTCTGCTCAGACCTTATAAGGAAAGCAGCAGCCTTAATGTAAATGTAAAAGGTATGGCAAAGGCCAGATAAATAGTAAGCAAACCAGAGCCTGCGTCCTTCAGTGATGTGGGCTCTGATAAAATAATCAGTTGCAATAGTATACCTATCTATGTATCATGTGAAGTAGATATTGTACTGAGTAGAATAGATTATACTATATGGAGTAACACAAAAAGTCGGCAGGAGGTGTCGGTTATGGGAACTTTTGTTGTAGGAGCAATTTTAGTTTTGATCGTCGGACTCATTGTAAGAGGAATCGTAAAGGATAAAAAAAGCGGTAAATCATCATGTGGTGGTGACTGCAGTCATTGCAGGGGATGCCATTGATCAAAGAGCAGCCGTAATTATTTAGAAGTCTACTATCTCACAAGGATACTAAACAGTTACAAACAGACGATTAACAGGAATAAATTAAGCGGAAGGATGATGTAATTTTGGGAGCAGCAGCATTACAAAGACAAAGAAATTGTGAAGAACCCAATTACCAGAGAACCCATATGCAGAAAGATGTTGTAATCCAGGAGTTAAAAAAGCGAGGATGCAGGATTACCAAACAAAGAAGAATGTTGTTGGAAGTCATTCTTGAGAATGAGTGTTCCTGCTGTAAAGAAATTTATTACAATGCATCCCGCCTGGATCCGGGCATTGGATCAGCTACGGTGTACCGCATGGTAAATCTTTTAGAAGAAATCGGTGCGATCAGCAGAAGAAATATGTATAAGATCGTAAGAAATCCGGATTGTAAAGACGAGAGTGTCTGCACGATCGAACTGGATGATAATACCGTCCAGAAATTATCAAGAGACAATTTTAATAATGTAGTTCTGGCAGGGCTCAAAGCCTGCGGATACATTGATAATCAGGAAATTGAAAGAATGTTTGTAAATTCCTGTGACTTTAAACATTGAAAACAAGTAATATTAAGATAGATAAAAATATCCGCCGGAAACTACTGAACAGGAAGTTTTCGGCTTTTTTCTTATTACACTATATTTTGTAGTGTGAGCATAGAAATTCCGAAAACATTTTGGTATAGGTACAATTTATATAAAACGTCTGTTATATCAATTTTGTCTTTTTATGTGATAAGATGAAAATGTTTCTCAACAAGAAAAAAATAGTAGAAATATGAAAACATTGGTTGTATAATACATAAAATAAAATAACCTGATGTCGAAAAGGAGGACAAAATAATGATTAAATTTGACGCAAAAAAAACAGGAATCTTCGCAGCAGGAGTAGCTTTTGGAACAGCAGGTATTAAAGTTCTTACAAGTAAAGATGCCAAGAAATTATATACAAACTGCACAGCAGCCGTTTTACGTGCAAAATCCTGCATTATGAAAACAGCTTCCACAATTCAGGAAAATGCTGAAGACATTTACGCTGAAGCACAGCAGATCAACGAAGAAAGAGAAGCAGCTGAGGAAGTAGTGGAAGATGCAGCTGAAGAAACAATAGAAGATACAACAGATTTTAAAGAAGAGACAGAAGAAACAAAAGAAGAAGGCAGCGAAGAATAATGAAATTTGCTATTAAGCATGAAATCAAAGGGAGAATCCGTATTCATCTTGCTCAGAAGCACATGACTTACAGACAGGCAGATATCCTGCAGTACTATCTGGAGGAACAGAAAAATATCAGCAAAGCTTCCGTTTATGTAAGAACACAGGATGTGACTGTTTATTACTCCGGAAGCAGAGAAGAGCTGATCCATCTGTTGAGCAGATTTTCTTATGAGACAGCCCAGGTGTCAGATTCTGTTCTGGAGAATTCCGGACGTGAATTAAATGAGACATACAAAGAAAAACTGATTAATTCTGTAGTATTACGTGCATTAAACAAAATGTTTCTGCCATACCCGGTACGTATGGTGATCACTACAGCTAAATCCTGTAAATATATTTATCATGGAGTACGCACTCTGATGAAAGGCAAACTGGAAGTTCCTGTTCTGGATGCGACTGCAATCGGTGTGTCTATGCTTCGTGGTGATATCAATACCGCAAGTTCTACGATGTTCCTGCTTGGAATTGGTGAGATTCTCGAAGAGTGGACACATAAGAAATCTGTAAACGATCTTGCGAGAAGTATGTCTATTCATGCAGAAAAGGTATGGCTTGTAAATCCGGAAGGTCAGGAAGTTCTTGTACCTGTTTCCAGCATTAAAGCGGGGGATCATGTTCGTGTACATATGGGAAATGTGATTCCATTTGACGGAAATGTTGTTGCCGGAGAGGCAATGGTCAACCAGACTTCTCTTACCGGTGAATCACAGCCAGTCCGTAAAGCAGAGGGAAGCTTTGCTTATGCCGGAACTGTTCTCGAAGAGGGTGAGATTACTGTCCAGGTAAAAGAAGCCGCAGGATCCAGCCGTTATGAAAAAATCGTCGGTATGATCGAGGATTCTGAGAAACTGAAATCTTCTGTAGAGAGTAATGCCGAACATCTGGCAGACAGACTTGTTCCATACACTCTCGCAGGCACAGCTGCAACTTATCTGATTACCAGAAATATGACCAAAACTCTGGCAGTGCTCATGGTAGATTTTTCCTGTGCACTGAAACTTGCCATGCCTATTTCAGTATTGTCAGCAATCAGAGAAGCAAGTACTCACAGTATCACTGTAAAAGGTGGAAAATACATGGAAGCAATGGCAGATGCCACAACAATCGTATTTGACAAGACAGGTACGCTTACCAAGGCAAAACCGATAGTTTCTGATGTTGTATCTTTCAATGATGAACTGAGTGCAGATGAACTTCTGCGTATTGCAGCATGTATGGAAGAACATTTCCCTCACTCTATGGCAAGGGCCGTAGTAAATGCCGCAAAAGAAAGAAATCTTGTCCATGAGGAAATGCACTCCAAAGTAGAATATATTGTAGCTCATGGTATTTCTACTACTATTGAAGGCAAGAAAGCCGTAATCGGAAGCTGGCATTTTGTAATGGAAGATGAGAAGTGTGTGATTCCGGAAGGAATGAAGGATAGATTTGAACGTCTTCCGTTAGAATGTTCTCATTTATACCTTGCAATCGAAGGCAGGCTTGCGGCAGTTATCTGTGTGGAAGATCCTCTTCGTGAGGAGGCAGCAGATGCAGTACGTGAGTTAAAGGAAGCCGGAATCACAAAAGTTGTTATGATGACCGGTGACAGTGAACGTACAGCGGCAGCTATTGCAAAACGTGTCGGAGTAGACGAATATTATTCTGAAGTTCTCCCTGAAGACAAGGCTTCCTTCGTAGAAAAGGAGAAGAAACTTGGCCATAAAGTTATTATGATCGGTGATGGAATTAATGATTCCCTGGCATTATCTTCTGCAAGCGTAGGCATTGCTATCAGTGATGGTGCAGCTATCGCGCGTGAGATTGCTGATGTAACAATTTCAGCGGATAACCTTCATGAGATTGTTACATTAAAGAGATTGAGCACCGCTTTGATGAAACGTATCCATAATAATTACAGAACGATCATTGGTGTCAATGGTGGTCTGATTGCACTTGGAGTGACCGGTGTAATCATGCCGACTACCTCAGCACTGCTTCATAACCTTTCAACACTGACAATCAGTTTAAGAAGTATGAGAAATCTTCTTCCGAAAGAAGAGGAAATTTAAATAAAAAGAACCATATTTAACCGGCATCATCGTGAGATTGAAACTATCTATACGATAGACCGGGAATATGGTTCTTTTTCATTTTAACCGAATCAAGTAAGTCCCCTGCGGAAGTTGCGAAGAGCAATAAGCAGTAAGTAGGACTTGCTTGTATCAGGAGGGGTACAAGCAAGTCCTGATAAACTACGGAGCAGTTACTCATATAAATTCATTGATTACTGTACGTCTGCAATAAATTTCTTAATAGCTGTAAAACTCTCTGAGCTGATTGCATGTTCCATCTTACATGCGTCCTCAGCAGCAACTTCCGGATCAACTCCGATTGAAGTGAGCCAGTTAGTCAGAAATGTGTGTCTTTCATAAATCTTGTCTGCAATTTCCTGTCCGGTTTCAGTGAGATTGATATATCCATTCTCATCAACCGTGATATAATTATTTGCTTTTAAATTCTTCATTGCAACACTGACACTTGGTTTGGAAAAAGAAAGTTCATGTGCCACATCAATAGAACGGACGTTTCCGTTTCTCTCCTTTATCATAAGGATCGCTTCAAGATAGTCTTCTCCAGATTCATGTATCGCCATACCAGGATCCTCCTTTTGCTTTATTGTGATGAATTATAACATAAATTTGTATTTCCGTAAAGAAATCTGTGGAAAACTATTGACAGAACAGGAAAGCATGCTATAATAAAATCAAACAAATGAACAAGTGCTCATATGTTAATATAAAAAATATGAGCCAGAAAGGAAAGTATATTATGAAAAAGACTTATAAGATTGATGTAGACTGTGCAAACTGCGCAAACAAAATGGAGGAAGCTGCTAAGAATACAGCAGGTGTTAAGGATGCAACTGTTAACTTCATGATGCTGAAGATGATCGTTGAATTCGAAGACGGACAGGATCCGAAAGCAGTTATGAAGGACGTATTAAAGAACTGTAAGAAAGTAGAAGACGACTGCGAGATTTTCCTTTAATTTCAAATGATTCCAGGGACTGTTGCATAAAGAATCACTTTTACGGCATATGGCTTGCCGGAAATATTTAATGCAACAGTCCCGCTTTTATCATATATCCAGGAATTTATACCATGATTTTTAAGACGGCTTCGCGGGATTAATACAGTAACTTTTACAGAACTGCTATAGATACAAATAATGGATACAACATAAAAACGGGGAGGACATAGAATATGAACAAGAAGCAAAAGAAAATGCTTGTCAGAATCATCATATCACTGATTCTAGTGGTCGTTTTTTCAGGACTTCCGATAGATGAACATCAGAAATTTGGAACTTACCTGAGATTTGGGCTTTTCATGATTCCATATCTGATCATTGGTCATGATATTCTGAAGAAAGCATTAAAAGGTATCAGAAATAAACAGGTATTTGATGAGAACTTTCTGATGGCTGTAGCTACCATAGGCGCTATTCTTCTGGGTGACTATACAGAGGGTACCGCGGTTATGCTTTTCTATCAGATTGGAGAGCTTTTCCAGGGCTATGCGGTAGGAAAGAGCCGCAGAAATATCAGTGAGCTGATGGATATCCGCCCTGATTATGCGAACGTAGAACAGGATGGTAAGTTAGAACAGGTTGATCCGGATGAAGTTGAGATTGGAACGATCATCGTTGTACAGCCAGGTGAAAAAGTACCGATTGATGGTGTGATCACAGAAGGCACTTCTACATTAAATACCAGCGCACTGACAGGCGAGAGCCTCCCGCGCAACGCAAAAGTGGGAGATGAAGTAATCAGTGGATGTATCAATATGACTGGTCTTTTAAAAATCCGCACAACAAAGGAATTTGGTGAATCTACTGTATCCAAGATCCTGGAACTCGTAGAGAATTCAAGCTCCAGAAAATCAAAATCCGAGAATTTTATTTCTAAATTTGCCAAGTACTATACACCGGCTGTATGTTACGGAGCACTTGCACTTGCGATTATTCCTCCAATTGTATTGCTGATTATGGGAAAACCTGCAATGTGGGGGGACTGGATCTACAGAGCACTTACTTTCCTTGTAATCAGCTGTCCATGTGCACTTGTTATCAGTATCCCGTTAAGCTTCTTCGCAGGAATCGGTGGTGCCAGCAATCAGGGTGTTCTGGTTAAAGGTTCCAATTATTTAGAGACACTGGCTCAGACAAAATATGTTGTATTTGATAAAACAGGAACCATGACACAGGGTGTGTTTGAAGTAAGCGGCATCCATCATAATGAGATGGCAGATGAAAAACTGATAGAATATGCAGCACTTGCAGAATGCTCTTCTTCCCATCCGATCAGTAAGAGTCTTCAGAAAGCTTATGGAAAACCAATTGATAGAAATCGTGTTACAGATATTGAAGAAATCAGTGGTAACGGTGTGATTGCAAAGGTTGACGGTGTTTCCATTGCTGCCGGAAATGCAAAATTAATGAAGAGACTTGGTATTTCCTATCAGGAATGCCACCATGTGGGAACGGTTGTACACATGGCTGTTGATGGAAAATATGCAGGACATATCCTGATTTCCGATATCGTAAAACCTCATGCAAAAGAAGCTATCGCAGAACTTAAGAAAGCCGGTATTACAAAAACAGTTATGCTTACAGGTGACTCCAAACGTGTTGCAGATCAGGTTGCCGCTGATCTTGGAATACAGGAAGTATACAGCGAACTTCTCCCGGCGGACAAGGTATCTAAAGTAGAAGAACTTCTCTCAAAGAAAACAGAGAAAGAGAAACTCGCATTTGTAGGTGACGGTATCAATGATGCTCCTGTATTATCCAGAGCGGATATCGGTATTGCCATGGGGGCGCTTGGATCTGATGCAGCAATTGAAGCTGCCGACATCGTTCTGATGGATGACGATCCGCTTAAGATTTCAAAGGCTATCAAAATTGCAAGAAAATGTATCCGTATCGTATACGAGAATATCTATTTTGCCATCGGAATCAAGGTTCTCTGCCTGATTCTTGGCGCATTAGGTATCGCAAATATGTGGATGGCGATCTTTGCAGATGTAGGTGTTATGATCATTGCTGTATTAAATGCAATCCGATCATTGTTTGTGAAAAAATTATAACTATTCAGCTGGCTAACCATAAAAATACTGAACAGTTACAAAAATTTATAAGCAACTATATGGTTACTGTCTGAAATGTGGGCGGTAACCATTTGTAATAATATAAAGGAAGGAACAGGTGAAAGAATGGAAGAACGTAAAGATGAAATTTGCGAAGGATGTGAGGTTCATGAAGACCTGTTAAAAATTGTAAACGAAACATTACCGGAAGAAACCGAACTTTACGATCTGGCTGAATTATTCAAAGTTTTTGGAGATTCCACCAGAATCCGTATTCTGTTTGTATTATTTGAAGCTGAAGTATGTGTATGCGATCTTGCTAAAGTACTGAATATGACTCAGTCCGCAATTTCTCATCAGCTTCGTATTCTGAAACAGAACAAACTGGTAAAAAACCGCAGAGAAGGCAAATCTATTTTTTATTCCCTGGCAGATGACCACGTACGAACAATTATTAATCAGGGACGCGATCATATAGAAGAAGATTAAAACAGATATTGGATATTTTTAGATATATAAATATTTTTATACTTGTGATAATATAGTTGTTAAAGAATAAGCAGATATTTTCAGAATATGTTTTAATCTATAATGAGGATAAATAAATGGAATCTCATATTTATGTCGCGATAGATCTGAAATCCTTTTATGCGTCAGTAGAATGCAAAGATATGGGGCTGGATCCTATGACCACGAATCTGGTCGTTGCAGATGCCAGCCGTACAGAAAAAACAATATGCCTTGCAGTTTCCCCGTCCCTGAAAGCTTATGGGATTCCGGGAAGAGCAAGGCTTTTTGAAGTTATACAGAAAGTCCGAAAAGTAAATCAGGAACGTCTGAGATCAGCACCCGGGCACAGATTTACAGGTGAATCATGCGACGATACTGAGTTAAAAAGTAATCCATCTCTGAAAGCGGCATATCATATAGCGCCGCCAAGAATGGCCAGATATATCAAAATCAGTACAAAAATATATCAGACATATCTGAAATATTTTGCACCGGAAGATATGCATGTATATTCTATTGATGAGATTTTTATAGACATCACACATTATATGAAAATATATCAGATGTCTGCACGCAAGCTTACCCAGAAAATCATTCAGGATATCCAGAATACTCATGGACTTACTGCTGCCGCGGGAATCGGTACGAATTTATATCTCTGTAAAATAGCCATGGATATTGTGGCAAAACACGTAGAACCCGATGAGAACGGAGTCCGTATTGCACAGCTGGATGAAATGGAGTATCGCCAATTATTATGGGATCACGAGCCTATTACTGATTTCTGGAGAGTTGGACGTGGATACGCCAGAAAACTCGCAGAAAACGGAATGAAGACAATGGGTGATGTGGCCAGATGTTCCATTGGGCAGCCAAATGATTATCATAATGAAGAATTACTCTATAAGCTTTTTGGCATTAATGCAGAATTATTAATTGACCATGCCTGGGGCTGGGAACCCTGCACTATTGCAGAAATCAAATCCTATAAGCCGGAAAACAACAGTATCTGTTCCGGGCAGGTACTTCAATGTCCTTATAAATTCGAGAAAGCAAGAATTGTCATCCGGGAAATGGCTGAGATGATGGCACTTGATCTGGTAGATAAAGGACTGGTGACAGATCAGTTAGTTCTGACCGTAGGATATGATATAGAAAATCTTTCCAACCCGGCAATCAGCAGGAACTACAAAGGTGAGATTACGATTGACCGCTACGGAAGAAGTATTCCAAAACATGCTCATGGAACTCAGAATCTATCTGGTTTTACCGCCTCAACTTACGAAATCATTGACAGTACATTGAATCTTTATGACCGCATTATGAATCCGGAGTTGTTGATCCGCCGTATCACACTGACTGCCAATCATGTAAAAAAAGAGCAGGATGTTGTTCCTAAAGAAACATACGATCAGCTAAATTTGTTTACTGATTATGCAGCTATTGAAAAAGAAAAGCAGGAAAAAGAAGCAAAGCTTCAGAAAGAAAAGAAACTTCAGCATGCAATGCTGGAAATTAAGAAAAAGTATGGAAAAAATGCCATATTAAAGGGTACAAATTTTGAAGAGGGTGCAACATCTGTCGACAGAAATCAAAGGATCGGAGGTCACAAAGCTTGAGTAAACCAATAAATGATTCCCAGAAGCAATACAATGATTTTAAAAATAAATATGTCCCTGACAGCCATATGACAAATCATTCCTCTCGTAGATATGATGACATTATCAATCTTCCTCATCCTGAATCATCCTCTCATGTGAGAATGCCCCTGCATGACCGGGCAGCCCAGTTTGCACCCTTTGCAGCACTCACCGGGCATGGCAAAGCGATTCAGAATACGGCAGAAGCAATGGAAGATGAGATGAAGCTTGGCAAGGATGTAACTCTTCTCGAAGACCCCGCTGATCCTGCTTTATGGGCCTGTTCAAAACCTAAGACTGGCAGATAACAAATCAGGAGAAACTTGTTTGATTTGGTTAAAATATACAACTATATATGAACTCTTTTTACAATTTCATTTGTAAGTCCACCAATCACTACACCAGCAGCCACACCTGCCACTAACAGTGCCGGTGTATATACGAATACACTTGCATTATTTACGATCAGCATGGCAATGATCAGCTGACCGATATTATGAGAAACACCTCCTGCAACGCTGACTCCGATCAGGCTGAAGGAGGTGTTTTTCAGCATAAGTGTCATAACCGTCATACTAAGCGCAGCGCCTGCCAGACTGTACAGGATACTGAACAGATTTCCGAACATAAATCCGATCACCAGAATGCGGACAACAGAAACCAGAGCAGCCTCCCTAAATGAATATTTCTTCAAAATAAAAAGTACTCCCAGATTGGCAAGCCCAAGTTTAATCCCAGGAATCCCCGCAAAAACCGGAATTAGTGATTCCACATATCCCAGAATGATCGCCACAGCTGAAAAAAGCCCAAGGCAGGCTGTTTTTTGCTTCATAAATCTATTTTCTCCTCTCAAAAAAATCCAAAATGGAATTCTCAGAATTCTTCAGACATTTTAACACAGAAAAAATATTCCCGCAACCAAAAGTTAGATATAACTAATACTGATTTTTACTGAAAGCATTTATTGAGAAAAAATGACGAATATCCCCGGTGAAAAAGTGTGGATTTTTTCAGACAGACATGTTACTATTTTATAAGTTAGTGGTAGCTAATTTACATAATTACTGCTGACAGCATACCTATAGCAATTCTATATGAATATCTTTGGCAGAAGTCACTCCCTTTTGGTAAAAGTAAAATCCCTTTGGTTAATAAGTTGATTAACCCTCTGGTAAGAGTGATTCCGCAAAAAGAAAAATTTTAGAAGAGGAGAAAACCATGACAAACAAAAATCTTATGAAAAAGATAGCACCTGTTGTAATGAGTGCAGCAGTGGCAATGACCAGCATGCCATATGCAGTTCTGGCATCTGATTTTACAGACAGTGAGGTACTTGCAGACAGCACAGATTTCTCTGTTTCCGAAGAGTTTGCCGCCGAGGATGCGCAGGAAGAATTTACCACCGAAGATGTCCAGGATGCTTTTGCTGCAGAAGCACAGCAGGGCGAAGCCTATGTTCTTATGAACATCCCATATGATGATTTCTATAAGGCAGAACTGAAAAACAATGATGTAAAAGTGGATGCCTTTACATCTGCAACCCTTAATAAATCAAGAACTTCCGGAATGATGAACGGAAATTCCGCTTATCATGTAGACCCCAACGGAACCGATGTAACAGGTGTTACATTCCCTGTAAAAGTCAGTGATCTTTCCCTCCTGAAAGACCAGAAACAGGTAACAGATTCTGACTCTGTTACAATTACTGTGACAAACAGAGGGCAGACAAGCAGCAATACCTATACAGGAAAAGATTCCCTGATTGAAAATGCCTCTTATTCTTATTACATTTTAAGCGAAACACCGTCTTATTACAAAGAACTTACTGTAAATGCAGATGGCAGCTATTCATTCTCAGCAATGAAAGGCGCTCAGACAAAGACAGTTGCAATTGATGCTACATTAAAAACAGAAACAAAATACGGTGATTATGAACTGGATCTGGACAAGGAAACTTTTTCATCACTGTTCGATACAACCACAGATAAGATTTATGGCGTAACTGTAAATACTACAGACGGAACTAACTATGGCCTGCGTCATCTGGAGAATATCTGGCACGGAAGCAAGCTTGCCTGGGGAACCGGATATACAACAGAAGTTCACGGATGCCCTGTTTCTTCTGCACATTATAAATCAATCATGGGAAAAACCATTGACAGCGTTACTTATTACACAGATAAGGGAATGATCACCTTTGATGTTCCGGATGTAAAGGTACAGACAACTACAGGAATCAAGGCAACAGTAGCAGATATTATGAATACAGACACATCTGCAGCAGTTACCTTTGACCAGACACTGCCTGCTGATTTCAAGGCACAGTATGCCGTAGACGGAACTGCGGTTTCCTGCACAGACGGAAAACTTGCTGTTGGAACTCTTGCACTGGGAACACACAAGGTTGAAATTGCAGATGCCAGCGGAAACTACGCAGCTATTGTCACTGAATTTACAGTAAATACAGACAAAATGCCGGCTTCCTATGACAGTAACGAGACAAAGCTGGTTGCAGCAGAAGGCATTACTGCAGAAGAATTCTCTGCATACATTAAGAGCATCAGCAAAGTAAAAGTTGATGATACAGAATATGCCGCAACAGGAAAAGGAAGCAAAATCATTGTAAAAGAAGATGGAACTTTAGACCTCACAGATCTTCAGGTAACAGACACAACTGTATTTGAAATAACTGCTGTGGGATATAAGAATAATCTTACTTTTACTTACAAAGAAGTAGAAAATACATTTGAATTAAATACTTCTTCCAAGACTCTATATACAAAAGGCAGCACAAAAACCACTCTCAAAGTTACAACAAACCTTACCGATAAAATTACATGGGAATCTAGTAACACAAAAGTGGCTACAGTAAACAGCAACGGTGTTGTAACTGCTAAAGCAAAAGGAACAGCAGTGATCACAGCATCCTGCGGAGAATACAAAGTAACCTGCAAGATAACAGTTAAGAATCCATCACTGAAACTTACAAAAACTTCAGCGACTGTAAAAGCAGGAAAAACAACAAAAATTTCCGCAAAGGCAACCCCATCCGGAAAGATTACTTACAAATCCAGCAACACCAAGATTGCAACAGTAAGCTCCAAAGGCGTTGTAAAAGGAAAGAAAAAGGGTACTGCTAAAATTACAGTAACCTGCAACGGAGTTAAAAAAGTATTTACAGTAAAAGTAAAATAAATGATAACAGATCAATGATTCACACAATAAATGACCTCGGATTTTACTCCGGGGTCATCTTAATGAGAAAAAAACAACATTAGCAAAAGCCATTATATATAGATTTTTGGATACGAAAATGATATACTTCCAAAGTTAGTTGTGATTAAGTTTTGCTTCGCTCAAAAACAAATATCATATCCGGCAAAAATAAAATGAAAGAGAGGAAACAACGTGAATAATCAAAATTTTTATCTGCGTCTGATTGCTCTTTTGCTGATCATCATGGCGGTATTTTTCTATAATGGAACAGTAAAGGATAAAGAACAGACTCAGGATATTGCAGACCTGACTGCAAAAGTAGAGAGTCTGGAGAATCAGCAGGACCAGATTCTTACAGCATTACAGGAAACTTATGAAGAACAGAAAACAGCAGCAGAAAGTAAAACTTCTTCTGATGCCTCTTCAGAAGCTGATAATAAATCCGAAAAGGATTCTACAGATAATAAGGAAAATACAGACCAGGCAGATTCTGAAGAAGCCGATGACTCTGACAATGTATATAAGAATGGCACCTTCGAAGGTTCAGGAACAGGATACGGTGGAACGATCACTGTTCAGGTAACTCTGGAAGACGATACCATTACAGCAGTCAGTGTAGTCAGTGCACCGGGTGAAGACAGTGCTTATCTGTCACAGGGTGAGAATGTCATAAACAGCATCATCAGCGAGCAGAGCACAGATGTTGACACCATTTCCGGAGCAACTTTCAGTTCTACCGGTATCTTAGAAGCAGTAAATGACGCATTATCAAAGGCGGAAAACGCATGAAAAAGAAACAACGAAAGGTACGGCTGATCCGTGCCGCCATACAGCTTATATTTTTTATAGCAGCGCCATCTCTTTTTTCTACTGCATTTGCAGGAGTAAAATCTATCTTTCTTGCAATCGGAGGACAGCAGAGCGTAACCTGGAACTCCTTTCTGGATATCACGGCATTGCTGTTGATCATTACCATTCTGTTCGGACGTCATTTTTGCGGTTATGCCTGTGCGTTTGGCTCGCTGGGAGATGCTCTGTATGAGCTTACCGCATTTATTCGTGCGAAATGCTTTGGAAAAAAGAAAAAACATGGATATCCGGAGGAATGGGTGCACAGATTACAGAAAGTAAAATATGTGCTTCTTACATTCCTGCTTCTCTCCTGCATAACAGGATTCTATTCTAAATTACAGGGAATGAGTCCATGGGATGTATTCTCCATGCTTACAACAGGCAGACTGCCAAAATCTACATATATTGCAGGAACAGTTCTGCTGATCCTGATCATGGTCGGAATGTGTACACAGGAGCGTTTCTTCTGCCAGTTTCTTTGTCCCATGGGAGCGGTATTTGCAATCATGCCGATCATCCCGGGAGCACTTTTCAAACGTAATCGTCCAAACTGTGCGCAGAAGTGCACTCTCTGTAAGAAGAGATGTCCGGCACATCTGGATATTGACGGCGATACTGCACATTCAGGGGAATGCATCTGCTGTCACGCCTGCACTGCAGTCTGCCCAAGAAAAAATATTCACACAGGCACTGTTATTGATAAAAATTAGCAATTACTAACTTATTGAGAAAATTTGATTAGTAAGAACTAACTATATTGGTAGACATACTATCCGTACAATGATATAGTCTATAGAGTTAGTTAACAACAACAATAAGAGGATAAGGAATCAGAAATATATGACAAACAGACGCTCTTTTGTGCTGGGACTTTTCATTACGGCATCTCTTTTATGCACATCCCGGACTGCATGGGGAAACTCTGAAATAAACACTTACACCAAAACAGACTTTGCTATGGACACTGTAGTATCAGAGACTCTTTACACAACAGGTGAGGATATCACAGCAGACGTAATCTCTGCATTAAAAGATGTGGAAGAGAACTGGATCTCTTGGACAAAAGAAAGTTCTCAGATATATCAGATCAATCAAAATGCCGGAAATACAACAACGGTATCTGATGAAACTGCCACCTGTTTAAAACAGGTACTGGATTTGTCGAAGGATTCTGACGGAGCCATGGATCCTACTATGGGAAGAGTGATCCGCCTGTGGGATATTGACGGAGAGGATCCGCACATTCCTTCAGATGATAAATTAAATTCCCTGCTTGAAAATGTAGGATATGACAAGGTGACTCTGGATGGAAATAAAGTTACCATGCCGGAAGGAGTAACCTTGGATCTGGGTGCGGCAGGTAAGGGAATCGGCTGCGATGCAGCAAAGAAGATTCTTGATGCAGATAAGAATGTATCAGGCATGATTCTGAATCTTGGCGGTAGCAGTGTTATGAGCTATGGAAGCAAACCCGACGGCTCAGCCTGGCAGGTAGCTGTCACTGATCCGCGGGATACAGAAGGTGATTACCTTGGAGTAGTTACTCTGAATGGTACTGAATTTTTATCTACTTCCGGAGATTACGAAAAATATTTTATGGAAGATGGTGTCCGATATCATCATATACTGGATCCTGCTACAGGATATCCTGCAAGAAGTGGTCTTACATCTGTGACGGTTGTGTGTGATGATGGTCTGAATGCGGACGGACTTTCCACTGCCTGCTTTGTACTGGGAAAAGAGAAAGCAGAGGAACTTTTAAAGAAATACAATGCAGACGGACTGTTCGTAGATGATTCTGATCATGTCTGGATGACGGAAGGCATGAAAGAAAGATTTCAATTACTGAAAGATACTTATTCCATCAGTGAATAGGCTTATCTTATATAAAGATCTCTGAACTGTCAAAACTTTCAGTTTTCCGGACAGTTTGGAAATATATTTATCGTTACTGTGAACAGTAACTATTTATCAAATCATATTCAGGAGGATTTAAAGGTATGCGCAAGGGAAATTTAATCAAAATGGCAGCTCCTGCAATTTTAAGTGCAGCAATGATGGTTTCAGGATTACCGGTTATGGCTGCGGATTTTACATCTGATGTTGCTGTGGAGACTGAAGCACAGGCAAATGAGTTTGATGCAGCAGATGACACTGCTGATGCTTTTGCAGGCGATGAGGAAACACCTTTTGTTGACGACCAGACAGCAGCAGAAGATGAATTCGCTGCAACAGCAGAAACAGGCTATAAATATGTCTATGCAGGTCTGACATGGGCACAGTACTGGGCGTCTGAGGGAGTTTACAATGCTGCAAATACAGCTTCCAATGCAACAAAAGACAGCCATGATGAACTTGACAAAGGCGGTTTCGATACAGTAACCAGAGCTACTGTAAACCATGGCCTGCACAGAGGAAGCTACCAGTGTGAGGCAATCATGTATGACAAAAACGGCGGTTCTTATGAGATTTCCTACTGGACCTCAGCAAACGATGCGGTACTCACTGACGGAACCACAGTAAAGCTGAACCAGCCGGAGAGAGGGCAGATCACAAAAGCTGACGGAAGTGTTGTAGAATTCGACCATTACAACGTAGTAGGTCTGAAATATGTGCCTGTCGCAGTAAAAGCAGAAGACTATGAAGCTTTCAAATCACAGTTCAAGGTTGTGGAAGATGGAAGTACAGTTGCCGGAGGATTTGGAGAAAACAATTTGCAGTCTTATAGTGCAGTTGCTGATGTTACCGCTGAAACAAACGGCTTAAAAGAAGCTGTAAAAGGTTCTGATGGAACATTCACATTCAAAGCAAGAACAAATGGTACTGGTTCCGGACTTAAAGATCAGGCACTCCAGACAGCATCCAATGTTACCGCGACAGTAAAAGAAGCAAGCGGAAGCTACGGTGAATTCTTAAGAGTAGATATTAACGGTGACGGATATGGTTCTCTTGGTGCTAAAATGTATGCTGTAAGATGGGATTACTACGGAAATGGTGACAAAATTCTGGCATCTTACGGAACAAAATTTGCAGCAGATAACTGGATGCACAAAGCAATGGGAATCCAGCTTGGTCTGACAGATTCCTACCGTTGCCAGCTTCCAAAAGGAACAGACGGAACCGGAAAATGGAAAGTTACTGTATATGCAATGGGATATGCAGATACTGTATTTGAAGTTAATGCAACAGATGCAAACATTGTAAAACCGGAAGCAGGAGAAGCGGATACAACAGCATTAAAAGCAGCAGTAGAAAAAGCAGAAGCATTAAAAGAGACAGATTACACAGCAGATTCCTGGAAGGCAATGCAGTTAGAGCTTCAGGAAGCAAAAGATCTTCTTGCAAAAGAAAAACCAACTCAGGCAGAGGTTGATGAAGCTACAACTCATCTGAACACAGCCGTAGAGGCTCTTGTTAAAGCTGATACGAAGGTAACAGTCACTCTCAACAAGAAAACAGCTACTGTTTACAAAGGAAAAACAACTACACTGAAAGCAACTGTAACAGGAGCAGATGCATCAAAAGTTACATTTACTTCCAGCAACCCAAAAGTTGCAACAGTAAACAAAACAACCGGTAAAGTTACAGCAAAAGCAGCCGGAAAAGCAGTGATCACAGCTAAATGCGGAAACGTAAAAGCAACCTGTACAGTAACAGTTAAGAATCCAACTCTGAAGCTTGCAAAAACATCTGCATCTGTAAAAGTTGGAAAGACAACTAAGATTGCGGCAAAAGCAACTCCATCCGGAAAAATCACATACAAATCCAGCAATAAGAAAATTGCTACCGTATCTTCCAATGGTACAGTAAAAGGTATCAAGAAAGGTACAGCTAAGATTACAGTAACATGCAACGGTGTATCCAAGACATTTAAAGTAACTGTAAAATAATCGGATTAATTCAGTGTGAAAATTAACTGATTCACAGACATAGAAAAGAAATCCTGTATTCCGGTCAAAAGGGCAGGGTTTCTTTTCCTTGTAAAACATAAAATGACAGATATTCAGTGTGAAGTCACGTAGTGAAAGCGGCTAGTTTTGTCTGTTTAATTATATAACGTTTCCGGAAAATACAGAGGGGATAAGTCTTGAAATTTAACATAATGCTACTAGTAGGAAATTTGCTATCTATATTTTCCAGAAATGTTATAAAAGAAGAGGAGAGGATTTATGGACAAGAATAATGAGCAGAAAAAAAATACGAATCCTGAAACAAATCAGAAACAGGATAATTTAAAGCCCTGGTTAAAGCTTCTTCCGGCAGCTGCAGTTTTTGCAGCAGTCTGTGTGACCTGTTATCAGACTGAAAAAAGCCCCGTAGAAACCGCTGTAGTTTCTGATAATAGTATTATGTCTACTGATGATATCAAAGAACTGATTGCAACAGGAAATACCCACGACGAAGCTTTACAGGAATCTTCTGCAAAAAGCAGTAAAGCATCAGCAAAAACATCAAAGAAAGCCAAAAAAGCCAGTAAGATAAAAACCGGCACAAAGAAAAATGCTTCTACCGGAGCCGCTGCAAATGGCAGCGCTGCCGGCGGAGGTGGTGCAGGAAGTACTGTCACACCAACTACACAAGTTCCGGCTGACGGATATGTGGATGGAACTTATACAGGCTCCGGAACCGGATTCGGTGGAACGATCACTGTGCAGGTAACTGTCAGCAATCATAAAATTGCATCAATCAATATTTTGGATGCCTCCAGCGAAACAGCTTCCTATTTTGCCAATGCACAGGGGGTAGTCAGCAGAATTATTTCCAGCCAGTCACCAAACGTAGATGCGGTGAGTGGAGCTACCTATTCCTCAAATGGAGTTATCACAGCAGTCCAGAACGCATTGTCTCAGGCGATTCCATCAGGAAACCAGACAACAGCCACACCAACACCAACGCCGTCACCAAAAACAACAAAGAAACCAGTTCCAACACCGGATCCAGATAAAGAATTGCCATACAAAGATGGTACTTATACAGGAACCGCAAAAGGTTACAGTGGAACAGTAACACTGACTGCAAAGATAAAAAAAGGAATCATCACATCTCTGGATGTAAAGCATACAGATACACCACAATTTTTCCAAAAGGCATGGGATGTTCTGGAAAATGCAATCATTCAGAATCAGTCGGCAGATGGAATTGATACTGTCAGCGGAGCAACCTATTCATCCAAAGGAATCTTAAATGCGATGAAAGATATCCAGAAACAGGCTGCCAAAACGAACGCAAAAGTAACTCCGACACCAGTTCCAACGGAAACTCCGAACGTTACTCCGACACCGGAAGCAACACCGACGCCAGAGGTAACACCAACTCCTGAAAACACACCCGCTCCGACAGAAACGCCTGAACCGACACCAACCCCAGACGAAACACCGGAGCCGACACCTGAACCGCAAGGACCGTATAAAGACGGAACATACTCCGCTTCAAGTTATGGCTATAGTGGAAGAGTAGAAGTAACGGTAACCATCCAGAACGGTCAGATTGCTTCCATCGAACAGAGCAACAGTGATTCACCGGAATACTTCGACTATGCATGGGGAACTCTCTATCCTCAGATCATGGGAAATCAATCCGCTGATGGAATTGATACGGCAAGTGGTGCAACATTCTCTTCCGAAGGAATCCTTGGAGCTGTTCAAAAAGCTCTTGCGCAGGCACTTGCATAGAGATTGTAAAAATGGAATTTATGTGATATAATCACTGTTAGTAAATACTAACCAGCATATGCATCAGCGAATATTTTCAATTCGCTTTTGCTACATCGCTCAACGCAAATAACAAATAATAATTCTGTTTATCTTATATAAAGAAACTATTATGCTAACTTTGTAAAATCATTAAAATGGAGGATACTATTATGATTAAAACAACTGTAAAAGTAGACGGAATGATGTGCGGAATGTGCGAATCTCATGTCAATGACGCAATAAGAAAAGCTTTCCAGGTAGATAAAGTTTCATCTTCCCACAGCAAAGGCGAAACCACTCTTATCACTGATGCACCTGTCGATGAAGCCAGATTAAAAGCAGCGATCAATGCCACAGGATATGAAGTAAAAGGAATTACCTCAGAGCCTTTCGAAAAGAAAAAAGGACTGTTTTCATTCCTTCACAAATAAATCGGTAACTGCCTGATTTATCAGGCAGTTACTCCTATACAAAACCGGACATGGATTTTGATAACCTCAAGATTCTTTGTCCGGTTTTTTGTAACTTTTTTATAGCTTTTTGTCGATAAATCTCGAAGAATGGCGTCAAAAAGTCTGATAATTTCATAAAAATCGGTTGTGACTTTTGTGCAGTTATGATACACTAAATGCAGTTAAGAAATTGATAGAAGATTACAATCTGGAGACGAAATAATGAAAAGAAAAATAGAAATTGTCTGCTGGATTTTATTTACCATATGTTCTGGTGTTTGCTTTTTTGTCAACTTCATGAGCAAACCTCCTGTAGACGATACCCATACTTTTACTTTATATATGATTGGTGCCACAGTAGTATCTTTACTGTATCCGGTGTCCATGTTCATCCTTGGACTAAGAAATCGATATTTATATGATAAATTAAATGAAATCGCTGAAGAAAAAGAGGAAACCTTAAAGGCAAGGACATCCAGATCATCTGTTTCCACACCTGTATCCGGATACCCGGTACCTGACATAAATATCCTCGTCAGCGCTCTCACTTCTGAGCAGGAACTTACAGAAGAAGAGAAAAATTACTTGCTTGAATACATTAAGAAGAAATGACGTGATATCTAATGAAACTACTGACCTGTATGTCCATCTCAGGATCAATCCCCGTTGTGATCTGTTTACTTATGTACCTGATTCAACGCGCTGATTACAATTACACTTTAGGCAGAAGATTACTGATAACGGGTATCCTCTTTTATCTGATGCCTGTGCAATTGATAAAATATCTGATTCCAAAAGATGTATTTCCAACATCTATGCTGATCACAGATGAATCTCAGCTATATTTATCAGGTTCTTTGTCCTTCACTCCAGAAAGACAGGGTGAATATATATGGATGCCGCAATGGTTTGATATCATATCTAAAATATGGCTGGTAGCAATCATTATTTTCGCCATTTATCAAATCATCAGCTTCTGGAGAGGAGCTCATTCTATTCAGAATTATATATTTGATAAAGTAGAAGAATCAGACAATAACCAAGTATATTATCTGATTCCTGATGGAATCTGCGGACCATGTACAATCGGATTTTTCCGTCAGAAAATTGTATTTCCAGAGAGTTTCCCTATGTTACATTCAGAATATGACATGGTATATAAGCATGAACATTCTCATCTGAAAAATCACGACAATCTGGTAAAAGTATTATGCCTTCTGGTTTTGTGCCTGCACTGGATGAATCCGGTGGCATACCTTTTACTTTTCCTTTACATAGATACAGCAGAAATAGTCAGTGACAGCGCCGCCGTAGAGGGCTGCTTAAAGGAACGCCGCAAAGACTATGCCACACTGCTGGTAAACGAAGCCTCAACTCCGGACAAAAATCCGGTTATGTGGAAAAATAATCTTTTCAGCAATAAAAAGAAAAGCGGAAAGAACATGAAAATCTTAAAAAGGAGGATCAACTACATGATGAAGGAAAAGAGAAAAGGATTGTTACAGAGAGGAATTATGGTCGCAGTATCTGCACTGACAATTGTTGCTGGAGCTGGAACGGTGTTGGCGTATGAGCCGATGCCATCGTCTGATGAAAGCTTTAGTGATGTTATTTTTGATGATACTGTAAATGATTTTGGTGATAATTATAATGATATGAACTTAATAGATTCTCTTGACTTTTCAGAAACTGATAGTATATTTATTGGCCCAGATGGTCTTCAAATAGCATGTTATAATCAGGAAGTAGCATTACCTTATGCGTTATGTACGCATAGTATGGTTGATGGAAAGTTTTATACCCATTCTAAAAATTCATCCGGAGGATGCACTATTAAAGTATATACTTGTCAGAGATGTGAGAAATGTGGGTACAGAGCTAATGCCAAATACAGCAATACTGTTACATATGCTAAGTGTATTCACTAATAATAAATATTTTTCATAGGAAAATAGAAACTTCAGATATTTAAGAATTTTACTTAGATATCTGAAGATTTTTTTGTTATTGTTTATATACTATAAGATATGACATTATGCGCAAAATCACTTCTCATGAAACATTTTCTCAATATCTTTTGCATTTTACACTTGCATTTTTCTAATAGTTAGTGTATTCTAACTATTAGAGTTAGTGTTAGCAAACTCTCGCATGAATCAATCATTTAAACTCCATCCGAAGCCATGCTGAAATCTTCGGAAACTCATGACTCATATCTGCAATTTCATTAAAATTATGGCTATGCTGAAGCCATTTACCAGATATGATTCATTTACATACAGCCCATATAGCCAATGGTCTGTTGCACTTTGGTACATCCTTTTAACAGCAATATTCTTGTATCTCGCGCATTACATGAACACAGCTTTTTAGAAGTGATGTACCAGGAGTTTAATGTAATATCAGAAAGGGGATTTATCATGTACTTAGAAATTGAGAAAGTAGTAGGAAGAGAAATTCTGGATTCCAGAGGAAATCCGACAGTCGAGGCAGAAGTATATCTGATGGACGGCACTGTTGCAAGAGGAACAGCTCCAAGCGGTGCTTCCACAGGTGAATTTGAAGCTCTGGAATTAAGAGATGGAGATAAAGCTCGTTACCTTGGAAAAGGTGTACAGAAAGCAGTAGAAAACATCAACACAACAATCAATGAAGCAATCGAAGGTCTCGATGCCAGCGATATCTACGCTGTAGACGCAGCTATGATTGCAGCAGACGGAACAAAAGATAAATCCAAACTGGGAGCAAATGCAATCCTTGCAGTATCTATCGCCTGCTGCAGAGCAGCCGCAGCTTCCCTTGAAATTCCGCTGTACCGATTCCTTGGCGGTGTATCCGGAAACCGTCTTCCGGTTCCGATGATGAATATCGTAAACGGTGGATGCCATGCATTATCCTCCGGTCTGGATGTACAGGAATTTATGATCATGCCTGTCGGAGCACCATCCTTCAAAGAATGCTTAAGATGGTGTGCAGAAGTATTCCACGCACTTGCTTCTATTCTGAAAGAACGCGGACTTGCTACTTCTGTAGGTGATGAAGGTGGTTTCGCCCCAGCACTGAAATCTGATGAAGAAGCAATCGAGACAATCCTTGAAGCAGTTAAGAAAGCAGGTTATGAGCCGGGCAAAGATTTCAAGATTGCGATGGATGCAGCTTCCTCCGAATGGAAGAGCGAGAAAGGCAAAGGCTACTACAAACTTCCGAAGGCTGGAACAGAATACACAGCCGAAGAGCTTATTGAGCACTGGGCTAAATTATGTGAAAAATATCCGATCATTTCCATCGAAGACGGTCTGGATGAGGAAGACTGGGAAGGATGGCAGAAACTTACTGCAAGACTCGGGGATAAAGTACAGCTTGTCGGTGATGATCTGTTCGTTACAAATACAGAGAGACTTGCAAAAGGTATTGAGCTTGGCGCAGGTAATGCAATCCTGATCAAATTAAACCAGATCGGTTCCGTATCTGAGACACTGGAAGCAATCAAAATGGCTCATAAAGCAGGTTATACTGCAATTTCCTCTCATCGTTCCGGTGAGACAGCAGATACAACAATCGCAGACCTTGCAGTAGCACTGAATACCTGCCAGATCAAGACAGGCGCTCCAAGCAGATCTGAACGTGTTGCAAAATACAATCAGCTTCTCCGTATCGAAGAAGAACTCGGCGCAAGCGCAGTATATCCTGGAATGAAAGCATTTAATGTAAAGCAGGACTAAATAATTTACTTCCATAATAATACGTCAAAATAAACAAAATGCATTTCTGAGAGAATCACTTCCCCGGAAATGCATTTTGTTCATTTTGCTCTAAGAATACTTATTCTTTAACAAAATCCCGCAAGCGATAAAAAACAGGCTGCTGATTCAACCGCAGCCTGTAATATTTCTTATATAAAATTATCTCTCATCAAAAGCAACAAAATCTGTATGATGTCCCACGTACTTATAAGCCGGACGAATGATCTTATTTGCATTAATCAGCTCTTCCAGACGGTGAGCACTCCAGCCAGGCATACGTGCGATGGCGAAAATCGGAGTAAACAACTCTTCCGGAATGCCAAGCATGCTATATACAAATCCACTGTAGAAGTCTACGTTAGCGCAGACATTTTTGAACAGTTTTCTATGCTCCATAATCAGTTTTCCGGCAATTCCTTCAACTTTGTCGTAGAGATCAAATTCCTCCGTCATTCCTTTCTCCTCAGCCAGCGCCTGAGCAAAACGTTTCAGAATCACTTCACGAGGATCAGAAAGCGTATAGACCGCATGTCCCATACCATAGATCAGTCCTGCATGGTCAAATGCCTCTTTATTCAGAACTTTCTGAAGATAATCAACAATCTCATCTTCATTATCCCAGTGCTCTACATGTGCCTTCAGATCTGAGAACATATTCTGAACTTTCAGGTTTGCACCACCGTGACGAGGACCTTTCAGCGATCCGATTGATGCAGCAGTGGAAGAGTAAGTATCTGTACCTGAAGAAGTTACTACATGAGTTGTAAAAGTAGAGTTATTACCACCGCCATGCTCAGCATGCAGGATCAGTGCAATATCCAGAACCTTTGCCTCCAGCTCTGTATATTTTCCATCCGGACGGAGCATAAGAAGAATATTCTCGGCAAGAGAGAGTCCTCTCTGCGGATTGCGGATAAATAAGGTATCGTCTTTACGGAAATGGCGATATGCATGATAAGAATATACTGCAATCTCAGGAAGTTTCGCGATCAGTTCCAGTGACTGGCGAAGTACATTCTCCGGAGAAATATCTTCCGGATTATCATCATATGTATAAAGTGCAAGGACACAACGCTGCATAGCATTCATGATATTGGCATTCGTTCCTTTCATAACTACGTCACGGACAAAACGACCACCCAGATCTTCCATATCAAACATTACATCCAGAAATCTTGCAAGTTCCTCTTTATCAGGAAGCTTGCCAAAGATCAGAAGATAAATGGTTTCTTCGAAACCAAAACGTCTGCCCTTCAGACCACTGATAATATCCTGCACATTGATTCCCTGATAATATAAACGTCCATCAGCCGGAATCTGTCTTCCGTTGATCAGATTATAACCGTTGACATCAGAAATCTCTGTCAGACCAGTGAGGACACCTTTACCTGCTGAGTCACGAAGTCCTCTTTTTACATCATATTCTACGTACAGATTAGGATCAATGTGATGATTTTTCAGTAATTCCTGTTCAAAGAATCTCATTCTTTCACGAAGCTGTTTGGAGTCTTCCAGACTCATCATTTCATGTTTTTCCATAATATCTTTCCTCATTTCCCCAGTTATTATGCAGGTATTTCTGCTAAAAAACACTGATACAGTGAAGAGCGGATGCATCCTTGCGATCAGTGTTTTAGTATGACGAACATTTGTATTTATACCTATTTAATGATTGTACAGGAAAGTAGTGGGAAAGGCAAGCTAAAGATTGTATTTTTTTATATACAATCATATTAAAGTGCTAACGCTTTAAAATTCTACAGAACCAACAAGTATTTTCAGAAAAGAAATATGTATTACATAAATAAAATAGAATGGTAACATAAATAAGCCAAATGTGCTATAATAACCATGTTTATAACCCGTATTTGTATATTTATGTTTCCGTTAAGCAGGAAATTTACCCTATATGCACATAACATATAATATTTCCAGTCCGAAAACAGATACATATATAGATATAGATTAACAGGATTTACAGACAAGAAGTAAATGAAGAAGTAACTGAAGAAGTAACTGAAGAAGCAAATAAAGAAATACATATAAAAAGGAGTATATAAGAAATGTCAGAAAGAAAAATGAAACAAGTAGAAGACTCACTAACAGAACAATCTCACTTATTAATGCCTAAATGTCTTAACGCAGCCGGATATTTATTCGGTGGTCAGCTGCTTGCATGGATTGACGAAACTGCAGGAATTGTTGCCAAGCGCCATGCAGAGATGAACGTTGTAACTGTAGCAGTAGATAATATGTATTTCAAAGCCGGAGCAAAAGTAAATGATACCATTGTACTGATTGGACGGCTTACTCATGTCGGGCGATCTTCTATGGAGGTACGTATCGATACCTACTGTGAAGCTCTTGACGGAACAAGAACCATGATTAACCGCGCTTACTTCACAATGGTCGGAACAGATGAACAGCAGCATCCGGTAGAAGTTCCGGGACTTATCATTGAAGGAGTTACCCAGCAGATTGAGAATGAAGCAGCACAGAAACGTGCCAAACTCTGGAAAGTCCGCAGACATGAGGGATTTTAACCGAATCAAGCAAGTAGCGGCAGCGGATTGCGAATATCTGATTGACCCAGATCAACCAGGTTGCCAAAACAGATTATGGATTATTAAATTGGTAAAAAAAACTGGTATGGAACAGAATTTCCGGCAGGTATGGTAGTAGGATATATAGATGTAGCCCGGGGCGGTTCTTCTGTAACCAGAAATACCTGATTTATTTATTCCAAAAACAAACGGATTTCCAGAACCCTGGAAGATTTTATCACCTATATAGAACGGGACGCAAAGGAAGTTGAAGGGCATTAATCAAAGATTCAATAAAAAAAGAGAACCTTACACGATCAAAAGATTGTGACAGGTTCTCTTTTATTTATAAATTAAAGTTTTTTAGTAGCATTTGCTACATGGACCATACCCCATGGCTTCTGCCTCTGACTGAGTAACCTGTCTGGCTGTATCAGGATTCATTCTTCCACAATTCGGGATACTATGATATTTTTCTCCGGTTGCAGGTATCCATACCATTGCGCCTGTTGCCGCAGAAGAATCTTCCTGCACAGAATTCTGCTCAGAAACTGTTGTTTCTTCATGGTATGATGTTCCGTCGGATGATAAGTCATCAGATGAATTTGCGGATGAATCTCCGGAAGAATAATCATTACAAGGATTCTGAGACCAGTTAATCGTTGTTCCGTCAGATACCGCGATAATAGTTCCCTGTTTATCTGTACGAAATACAGGAATTTCCATATCCGATAATCGTCCCATTGTCTCTGCTGATGGATGATTATACTGGTTATTCACACCGCAGCTTATCACTGCATAAGACGGAGAGGTTGCCTCGAGGAAATCCCATGTGGTTGAACTTGCAGAACCATGATGTCCAATAGAGAGTACATCACAGTCAAGGTTCATTCCTGTACTGATCATATCCTGCTCACTAGTTTCTTCCGCATCACCGGTAAAAATAAAGCTGTTTGAACCATTTTCCAGTTTGATCACAAGAGAGTTATCATTACTATTCTGGCTGATACCACTTGGAGCCAGGACAGTAAAACTTCCGGTACCAAAATCAAATGTATCACCGACAGATGGATACTGTACAATAATCGCATTTGCAGTAGCCGTATTCATAAAGGTGTTAAATAAATTAGAAGTATGTACGTAATCCGGTCCTAAGACGTTACTTACTTCGAAAGTATTTAAACATGGAATAAGACCTCCGAGATGATCCTCATCATAATGAGAAGAAATCATATAATCAATCGTCTGTACATTTTGCTGTTGTAAGTATGATACAACTTCATCTGCGTGGTTCTGATCACCACCGTCGTATAACAGGTTTTGTCCTCCGGACTGCACCAGAATAGCATTTCCCTGTCCGACATCCAGAAAATGAACTGCCATTTCTCCGTTTGTTTCCGCAGTTACTGTCAGCGCTGCCTGAGGTGCTAAAGTAAACAGCAAAAGAAACAGCGACAAAAACAAGGATATCAATTTGTTTTTTCTCTTCATAAGAAAGTCCTCCTAAGTATTTATAGCAATATGATTATACCACTTATTTTATTCAAATCATATTCCACAGATAAAAAAGGTTATAACGACATTCTTTTATGTTACTGTTCACTGCGTTCTCAGTAACACGCTTCGCGATGCACAGAATTTATGCTATTCGCTACAATAATACCAGGAAGTATAACAGTTCAGCAGCTTATCTCACAGAAATTACAGTCTGTACATTACTTACAGGATAACATTTACTGAACAGTTATTTATAAAGTCACTCATTCCAAAAGACTAACAGAAAAATGTACGGAAAAACTCAGGAAAGCACACAGATTTTCCTGCTGAATTACATCGAAACCAGCATCCTTGTATCAGGAGGGGTACAAGCCCCTCCTGATAAACTGCGAAGCAGTTATTCGGTTATGAGCAAGTAGCGGAAGCAGATTGCTTAATTCGGTTAAATTTTTCTGTTCCTATCGTTCTTTCTTCTGGTTCTTCAATTCATCAATCAGTGTTTGTACAAATTCCGCTGTCTCTTCCCCACTGTAGAGCCCGCTGTCATCCAGGCTGGAGAGATAATCCAGAAAAGTAGTCAGAATACTGGACTCATTGATGATCAGACAGGTCGTCCGGTTATGAATATTGTTAAATAACATATATCCAAAGGTACTGTTTACGCACAAATGCAGATTATCAGAAAGCTGATTCAACGGCTTCTTAAGCAGACGGTAATTGCCATTTTTGCAGCATGGAAGAATACGGCATAATAAGCGGATTCTTTCCGATACAGTAAGCGGCCTGTAAAAATTATCCGGTATTTCTTTTATCCGGCCTTTTTCAGCAAAGTCAGCAAGACCTCTTTTCGTAAAATAGACATTCGCCAGACCATTTTCCATTTTTGACTGATTCACCTGGAGTAATGCCGTCATCTTTTTAATAGCATTATCCCTGTCGGGAAATTCCGGTATGATTGCCTGGCTAAGAAGCTGCCTGTCAATAAACGGAACCATACAGGCTTCCGGCTGTAATACGTAGTTTGGTGTCTCTGTATACACAGGACTGTTGAAATCATTTTTATCCATTGACAGATATTCCGTAGCCAGAAATAGCGGCTGGCATTTATCCTGATAAGAATCATACAGACTCCAGAGCATGGAAACCACCGCAGGATCCCTGTAAAAAATCCCTCTTGTATAATCAGAATTACAGGTAATTACATATTCTGATGACAAAATCATACAGGAGAGACCATTCATACTGTAATAATGTGCAAAAATATCCTCATAGAAATAATACGGATGATAGTCCATACTTGAAAAATATAACGGAAGTATTTTATTTAAATACATCAGATTATAAATCTCATGATTCTCTGTCATCTGGTTTGTTTTACTCATACAAAATGTATGTTCAATTTTCAGATGTCCGGCAGGTTTCAAACTGGAAAGCATATTTAACAGAAAACCATAATCCGGCTGCAATAAAAGCGCAATTTTGCCGGAAGACTTCTGTGTTTCCGAAGAAATCATATAGTGCAGCAGATGGTTTAACTCCAGATGAGTAGAGACTACTGTGCAATCAGACGTATTTACCGGAGTCTGGATATCTGTATCTGTTTTATAATCATTCTCATCCTTCATCTTCTTCAGATCGTCCAGAAACAGAACCGGTTCTCCGGAGAAATTTCTGGGGAAGTTCATGAGATATTTTTCTGTGTATTTTCGCTTATAATAAAGATCTTTTCCCAGTTTGGAGATCAGATAAGCCTCCTTAAATTTACGATATTCTACGGGAGTAAGATGAAGAAATTCTGCAATTTTCTGGAATACTTCCATGGAAGTCGGATTTCGTTTTCCGTTTATAATCTTATACATGGTAGAACGGTCAAGGTTACAATATTCCAGAAGAGAGTAAACTTTGATTTCCTTTTCATCAATATAGGAACTAAGCAAATCGGAAAATTCAGACATAAATTAAACACACCTCAATATATTTCATTTCGGGTGACAGCTCAATATTATATGCGAAAACACATCTCCATCCACTGTTTATTGCTCTTTGCAATTGAAGCAGGAGGCTTACTTAATTCGGTTAAGTAGTCACTGTCACCAATGTATTAACTATACCATTTTTTGACCAAATGTAAAAGACGAAATGAGTTACATTTTTGTAAAAAAAGTTTTCTGAAACAATATAGAGGTAGATTCAAAGTCTGCTGATACTGATATCTATGTTCATTTTGTCAGAATCAAAAAACAGGTTGCTGAATAGACATAATCTATATTATAATACAAGCATAAGAAACTGAAATTTACAAAAATGAACAGCTTATACTTATATTGGTTTGGTGTACTATCCATCAGGATGATTTTATTTCATACGAAGGGAGCATATAGAATGGATTGGAATTTAAAGATTACAGATATGGCAGGTGCTACACCAGAACATTCATCAGTTATTGTCAATTTTGTGGCTGCGGTCAGATACCAGTAAAAAAACAGCACTTGTTATGTTTATTCCGATAATGTACAGTACCGTTTTAAAGATGCTGACGGAAATAATAAGATTGTCATTCCTGATGCTTCTATAAACTGTCGCACTAAATCCAGGAGAGGGAATACATTTACAGATGACCCACGCTTTGTTATGGAAGTGTTATCTCCGTCAACTGAAAAATATGATCGTACAGAAAAGATGGAATTATATGCTCAACAGGAGATAGAGGAGTATTGGATTGTTGATTGGCGTACAAAAACAATAGAGATTTATGAACTGGACTATGATGAGAATGATATTCCCCAATATTATCTCTGGAAAACTATTAGCGAAGAAAACAAGGATGAATTAAGATTGGTTCATTTTCCCAATATTAAGATAACCTTTGAAGATCTGTTTGATGAGATTGACTATTAAGATATAGTATGGAATTGTAGGAGGTGATAACATGCCATTTCTGAAAGAGGAATATAGAAAAGAAGAGAAGATTAATGGTGTAATCTATGATATGTCACCATCACCAAACTATCAGCATGGGATTGTAGATGGTAATATTTATCGAATCATATCAACTGGTTTACAGGGAACACTGTGTTTGGCATTTATGGAGAATCTGGATTATAAATATCATGCACAGGAAAGTAATGATTATGTGATACCAGATGTGATGATTATATGTGACCGTAAACATTTGAATAACTGCGCGTCGCATTCTCGTTACTTCAGTGATGAGTTAGACGCGCAATTTTTATAAAAAATATCCAGAACAAATGTTTACTTAAAGAAATGCATATGGTATAATACAGACATGGAAAAAGATATATTTAATATAAATAAAAATCAGCTTTCATATGGTAGAGGATACGTATATTCTCTGCAGTATCATTTGGTCTGGTGTACGAAATACAGGAAGAAAGTATTAAAAGACGGAATCGACCTGGAATGCAAAAAGATGTTGCAGGATCTGGCAGAAGAGTATCGGTTTCAGATCCTGGCAATGGAAGTCATGCCGGATCATATCCACATGCTTGTGGATTGTCGGCCGCAGTTTTATATTTCAGATATGATCAAGATCATGAAAGGGAATCTTGCACGTCAGATGTTCCTTTTACATCCGGAGCTGAAAAAAGAACTGAGGGGAGGACATTTGTGGAACCCGTCTTATTGTGCCGTTACAGTCAGTGACCGGAGCCGTGAGCAGGTATCTGCCTATATCGAAGGACAGAAGGAAAAAGAAAAGAGGAAGCCCTGAGTACAGGGATCATTCCAGAAACGTTTGTTTTTGCGGGAAAGGTGGAAGAAGATGCGGACAGTATCCAGCTATGGTGTGGAGATACGAAAACAGAATATCCCGGTCCGTCAGACAATGGAGATCTATCGTCAGGCAGTCGGTTACCTGACAGAGATCTACGCACAGGTCTGGGAAGAACTGAGGAAGATCCCTGAGACAAAAAAGCGTTTTAATACCGCAGAGCATATGGTACACATGACGAAGAAAAACACAGCCCGGTTTGATTTTGACCTTCGTTTTCCGAAGATGCCGTCTTACCTTCGCAGGTCTGCGATCCAGCATGCGCTTGGAAGTGTATCTTCGTATGAGACCCGGCTGGGGCAGTGGAAAGAGACCGGAGTGCTGTCCGGAAGGCCGAAACTTACCTGCAGGAACCATGCCATGCCGGTCTTTTACCGGCATGTGATGTACCGCGAAGGAGCAGAAGGAAAAGATGAAGCATATCTGAAACTGTACGACGGGCATGACTGGAAATGGTTCCGTGTATATTTAAAACGTACCGATATGGAATATCTTCGCAGGAACTGGAAAGGAAAGAAGGCATCGGCTCCTGCGTTGGAAAAGAGACACCGTCGGTATTTTCTGCGTTTTTCCTATACAGAAGAAGTAACACTGACGAAAACACCGGTAAAAGAACAGATCATCTGCAGTGTGGATCTGGGGATCAATACCGATGCGGTCTGTACCATCATGCGCTCAGACGGAACTGTCCTGGGAAGAAGATTCATAGATCATCCCAGTGAAAAAGACCGGATGTACCGCACACTGGGACGGATCCGCAGATCCCAGAGGGAATATGGCTCTGCGCAGACACAGGGGAGATGGGCATATACGAAACGTCTGAACACAGAACTGGGTAAAAAGATTGCATGTGCGATTGTAAGATATGCGGAAGAAAACCATGCAGATGTGATCGTGTTCGAGTA
>OHAU01000721.1_pt1 | contig 44307 bp, 30 predicted proteins | sample 1577181 | NCBI WGS metagenome assembly OHAU01 (sample SAMEA3541472, study PRJEB24748) | human gut metagenome | biome: human gut; feature: human-associated habitat; material: faeces | place: China | collected 2012 | reverse complement strand
GCAGACGCTTCTTGTACTACTTCTCTGTATATGTAAATCTTTTCAAAGAACGAATCTGCTAAAAAGAAACCGCAGGGCGGCATTTCTTGAAAGCGAGTGCAAAGGTATAACAAAAAAAAATACGAACCAAATGTTTCAAGAAGAAAAATGAAAAAAAGCGTGTTTTGCAGGATAGATTTGATATAAATCAATAAAAGGAATAAATAACACCTTATATATAAATAGGTGTTCAAAAATAGACATCTTATTTATGAAGGCATCACAAATAAAAAAAACTGCCCGCATTAACTGCGGACAGCTCTACACTTACGATGGTTTACTTGATTTAATTATTTTGACCTCCACAAACCATGAAGGTTGCAATATTCACGAGCGTAAACTTCTTTTGCGTCTGTTTTAAATTCTGCAACAGGCTTTTCTGTTGGTTCGAGATACTTACGAAGAACTTCGTTGTTCTCTGTAATAAGCTCAATCCACTGAATAGAGTGTGCTTCTGTCATAGGGTGTTCAACCTCTCCCACAGTTACACGGTAGCCACCTTCGATTTTCTCAACAACAGGAACGTGCTTTTCCGTTGCTGCATCAGTTGTATTCTCTACTATTTTCTCAAATCCGCAAAGGTCTTTATCTGATGGAATGATAACTTCTACGATATTGTTACACTCTGAACACTTATAAATTTCGTTTCTTTTTGCCATAATATATTCTTGTTAATGTTTTTGTGCTGCAAAGATAACGAAATCTTTTGTAATGCGCAAATTTATTTTGTAATAAATACAAAAACTTTATTTCAAGTTCTTTGCAGCGTTTGCAAGCACTTCTTTCAGCATTCTATCTTTCACTTTTGCACGCATAGATTCTATTTCTGATTTTACCAACTTCTTCGTGTCGGCATCTAACTGTTGAGAAGCTCTACACAAATCGTAAATTGTTGAGATATAATAAGAGGTCTGTATACCGTTGGGAACTTTATGTACCAACCTTTTCATTGCATTAAACTGCGACAGCCACTCCGTATTGCTCAGTTCAGAAGCCATTTTATACACACCATTTATTTCGTAATAAGTGTTACCGTCGATTTGATTCGAGAGATAATTGCCACTCTTACCCGCATTGCCCTGTATCTTTATATTTCTATTAAAACTTCTAAGGGGTTTACCTTTCTTGGCAAAATCATTAAACACATTATAGGTCTGTTCACTCTTGCGATACTTCGGCTGAACAGACAAGCAACTGATTATTCTTCCAACAGTTGTGCCGTCTTCCTTGTCCGTCCATTCCAAGGCATAACCATAACGACGCAACGAATCGGTAGGGTCGCTGAACAGCAACTGTATCATATTATCATACTTTTCTCCAACAAATACTTCTGTCCTATCGGGTCCCATCAATCTATACGATGCCAGCTTATTTCCCTTATTCGCAGACACTAATTGATAGGCAGCCTTCGAATCGCTGTCGAATGCTTTTCGCAGATTTTCTATCTGCTGTTTCTGCTTTTCCGTAAGCGTGAAAGAATAAATGTTCAGAAAGTCTTGCTTGGCTTTATCTTCTCGTTGCTCTTTCCTAAACTCATACTTCGCTACTTCGTTTTCTTTCAAAAACTTTTTATAAGCACTCTCTATATGTGCTTGTGCCTGTGCAATCGTTGGCATTACAGCCAATGCGATGCCTGTAAATATTGTTTTTAACTGTTTCATAACTCAATAATATTTTTCAATTTCAAACTGCAGTTCCTATAATAAATTGTTCCGTTTTCATTGTAAACCACCTTAATGCCCTGCGCTTGCTGACTGGCAACATACACGTTCGTCTGTGCATCGGAAATCTCCCTGCTTACCATTGCAATATCTTCTTCAGCTTGTTGGCGGGCTATTTCGATTGCCTGTTCTGCCTTTGCACGATATTGTTCCCTCGCATTACCATTTGATGCTTGAACCTTTCGTGCCTTCACAGTTTTCTTATTTACAATCGTTTTTGCCTCTACAACTTGTTGAGCACCAAGATTTGAAGGCTGCTGCATTTCGCTTTCGTTCTTCGCCAATTGCCTATCTTCAGTTTCCAATTGTCGTTTTGCTATTGGTGCAGTTGCCGTTTTCTCAGCCACCTTATTATATTTAAAGACATTGTTATTTATCCACACGCCCGCAAATCCTATCAAAATCAGCAGAGTAGCTGCAACCGCTATCCGCTTCCACAGTACTATTGCAGCAGGTCGTGCTTTGGCTATGTCTTCTTTTTGCTCACTTACCTCTACCATTCCATTGTCAAAGTAAGCAAACATATCTTTATAGTCTTCCCATTCTGCAGGCACACGCTGTTCCGAACGAAAATAGTCGGCAAGTGTTTGCTCTTCTTCTATCGTCGTTGCGCCCCCCATAAACTTGTCGAGCAGCGTTGCTATATCTTTCTTATTATATAATGTCATCTTCCTTTCCTCCTTTTTATATCTTCCAACAGCCTTCGCCTCGCCCGAGCCAACAACGTGCTGACCGATGTTGATGCGATGCCCAATAAATGCGAAATCTCTTCATTGGAACGTTGTTCCACCTGCCGCATATATAATATGGTGTACTCGGTTGTTGGCAAATCGTTTATTCTTCTCTCCAACCATTCCAAGTTTTCCTTTGCTTCCAAAGCGTCTGAAGGCGATAGCTGCACATCAGCAACACAAACAGTTTCGCTGTTTCCAATCGTTTCAGCATTACCAGCCCTGCGCAAATTGAGCGTTAAGTTGTGCGCCATTCGCACCACCAAGCTTTCCAACGATACAAATCTGCCCAAATCATTGCGCATCTGCCAAAGACGAAGCATAACGTCTTGCGCTATGTCTTCCGCCTCTGTTTCCGTAGCTCCCACTCTTCTTCCTGCCTTTATGGCACAACACCGAAGTTGAGGAACAATCTGTGCAAATGCTTCTTCGTTCATTTATGTTTTATCAACTTACATCTATATAACACATTATCGTGGCTTTTTCAAACTATAATTAGTCTTTTTTAACAACAAAACACTTATATACCGCTTTTCATTTCTATTTTTTATACCTTTGTGATGCAGTATAAAACGGACTGTTACATTTTATTATTATCATTAATTTATTATTATAACACTTTAAATTAGAACAATGAAAGCATTGAGTTATTTCATTACAGCACTGTTTATCAGCATCTTCACCATCTCGTGTGCCTCTGACGAGCCTATTGGACGATGGGAATCTATGAAATGGAAATACGAAGGAGTATCATTACTAACAAAGGTAAAGAAAGTTTTTACTGTTCCGAAAGAAGGTGGTACCTACCATTTTAAATGCAGAAACTATAACGGTTTTTGGCTTTGCTCAGTTGAAGAGAAGCTGAATAACACCGTAAATACTTACGATTGGCGAAATTTCGACAAGACTTCGCCTAAAAGCGACCAACACAATATATATGGAGGTTGGACAACAGCAAACATCAAGGAAAACGTTTTAACCGTAACCATTGCTCCAAACAAGACCAATACAAAACGTTATGCAACTGTTGAAGTTACAGCAGGCGACATCTTCGACCAATTCTACTTCGAACAAGAATAATCATGGTTCATAATTTTCTAATGCAAAAACACCATTAACTTCTAAAAAAACGCAAGTGGGATTGCCCTTAAACAGGTAATCCCACTCATATTATTTCATCATATTGCAACTAAAACCGCATCATATTCCATCATTGGTCTATGTCCATAAAAAGCTCAATAAACGAGTGAACGGTTGTTGTAGTGTGCAGATTGTAGGCTGTACGATAAGGTTCTGCCAACAAACCGCCAACCGTCTTGCGGGCTTCAAGCCATTTCCCCATCACCTTTTTAACGGTAGATACGGAACACGAATAATTGAGTCGCTGTGCCTCTTTTCTTGCTTCAGCCATTGTCCATTTCCATTGCTTTTTCAGTGGCTGTGCTTTTACAATCGGGCGAAGCAACTGCATCTGTGCATAAAGTGTGTCCAGCAACAACCCTTTGTCTTCTTTTGCTGCTTTTACCAACACACCGCTTAAAGTATTCAAGTCTTCTTGCAGACAAGCAAAACGAGTATAGCTCAAATCGCTATGCATACCAGCACCGACAACTAACCAAATCGTACCGTCATTCAACACGTATTGAGCTTCAATGGCAATATTACCGAAATCGCGCATCAATGCTTCCAACTTCCCCCAAGACTTCATTTCATTGTCCATTGCTTTGCGAAACGCCACTGCATTCTTAGCAGGAACAACACTTGTTTGTGGCTTCAATGCCTGAAGACACTTCTTTACTGTATCTGCATTCTTGTCATACAATTTCTTTCTCTCGCCAGCCCAGTTCACCATTCCTGCTGTGGAGAATTCGTTGCAAGACGCTGTATCCGCATAGTAACACCCGTATCTATCTTCTTGTATTATTACTGGCAGATTTGGGTTGCTAACATTGGCATCGTCTTTCGCTTTAGTCTTCACGTTCACCAATGCTGTCTTCTTCCTTTGCACTTTCTTCTTAGGCACTTTGGGCGTTGCATACGTACAACCTAAAGACACTGCCAACGTAAACAAAAGCAATAAAAACTTTCTCATAGTTTGTCCTTTAAAATTCTTGTTTTCTACTGCAAAAATAAGCAATAAATCCTATAACCACAATTGTTTATCCAATGTTTTAAGAATTAAACTTATGATTGTGCTTTATGCCAAGGGCACAATTCATCATATTTCCAACACCTATCTGCAAATCAACTCATCATCGTCTACAACCTTGAAAAGCCGCCCAAAAGTGTTAAGACTATTTAAAACCCGCCATTGAATTTAACGCAAGGGAAAACGATGAAATAGAAACGTGAAACAATGAAAACAGCTCTTGGAAACTTAAAGAGAAAGAACGGTTTTGCAAAAGCGTAGGTTTTGCAGTGCAAAAGAGTCGCTTTTACACGGTCAAAGTGGCTCTTTTGAAAAGTCAAAGTACCGCTTTCACCACACGTTTTTGTTCGTTTTGCGACATTTTATGCCTTATACTCCACAATAAAAAGGCTTATTCGATTCACACTTATACCCACAACAGCATCTTAACCGCTGACAGACAGAAAGATAAATATTGCACGCAAAAAGTGCCCTTATTTGCAATCGACTTGCTTGCTGTGCAGAAAAATGCGAGTATTTGCATGTTTCACGGTCAGAAAATTAACTATTCAAGACTTATATTTTATATATATTAACAAAGCAAGCAGATATTCTTTGCAATACAACAAAGAACAACCAAGACGCCAAACATTGCCATTCTTTACAACGTTTTAGCCTCTACGCACACATTGTCTACCAAACATTGCGCCGTAAAAGTCTTAATGCTTCTTGTTGGGCGTGCGACCAAAAAACTCTCGATAGCACTTTGTGAAGTACGACGGCGACGAGAAACCCACCTCGTAAGCTATTTCCGAAACCGATTTATCGGTAGTTTCCAGCAAGCGGTCGGCACGTTTCATACGTGCTTCGCGAATTATATCGTTGGGCGAAATGCCTGTTATCGACTTTATTTTCCTATACAGCTGCGCCCTGCTGATTCCCATCTCGTGGCTGATAGTTTCCACATTCAAGTCTGAGTTGCCAAGATTGCCTTGTATTATGGTGCGGAACTTCTCTACAAACTGACTTTCTGCACTCTGCGCAACCGCCTCCATCGGCTCTTGCTGCGCATCATTTCCAAACACAATCTTCATAAGTTTCCGATTGGTAATCAGGTTTTTAATGCGCGCTTTCAGTACATTTCCGTTGAAAGGTTTGGTAAGATAGGCATCAGCACCATACGCATAGCCTTCTGCACGATGCTCGTCCAGCGTCTTGGCGGTAAGCAAAATCACAGGAATATGACACGTCAGACTGTCGGATTTCAAGTGTTTGCAACATTCCAAACCGTCCATTCCCGACATCATAACATCGCACACGACAACATCGGGCACTTCCCTGACAGCCTTCTTCAGTCCTTCGCTTCCGTCAGACGCCTCCATTACATCGTATTCGTCGCCCAACAGCGCAGTTGCGTATGCGCGAATGTCTGCATTATCGTCGATAACGAGCACACGAGGTTTGTCTTCCTGTCGGTCAGAAGTTATTTTCGACACTTTGTTTTCGGTTGAAATATCGGTTACGGCTGAACTTTCGTCCAAGAAATCGTTCATTGTGTACGTTTCTTCGGCAGGTTGGAAGTTGTCGCCTGCTACACGTTTCGGCAGAGTTATTGTAAATTCGCTGCCCTTTCCCACTTCGCTTTCCACCTTTGCGATGCCTCCTTGCAGTTCGGTAAATGCCTTTACAATTGCCAAACCTATGCCCGTGCCGTCTTTGTTGCTGTTTCTTACTTGGTAAAACCTGTCGAATATGTGTTTTATGTCTTCCTTTGCAATTCCCTTTCCTGTGTCTTTGATGCAAATTTCAACGGTTTCATCGGTACTTTTCGCCTTTATCGTAATGCTTCCACCTTCGCTTGTGTACTTTAAGGCATTGCTCAACAAGTTGTAGCAAATGCGTTCCACCTTATATATATCGGCGCATAGACGAATGGGTGCAGGAATTATCAAGTCCACTTTTATCTTCCGTTTCGTTGCAATAGATTCGAACGTGCTCGCCCACTCTTTCAGATAGTGCGTCAGTTCAAACTCGCTCAGCGTCAGTTCCATCTTCTTGTTCTGTATCTTTCTGAAATCAAGGATTTCCTTTACAAGGCGCATCAGAATGGAAACATTCTTTTCCACAATCTGCAACATATTGCGCTGCTGCTTCGTTAGGTTCTCGTCGTTTACAATATGCTCTATTGGGTCGGCTATAAGCGTCAATGGCGTGCGCAGTTCGTGGCTGATATTGGTAAAGAACTGCAGCTTTGCGTTGGTAGCTTGCTCTTCCAATTCGCGACGGAGAATGATGGTGCGGTAGATGTAAACGATAAGTCCGATGAGCAACGCAATGATAACGCCGCCCAAGAGCATATATATTTTCTGGTGATTGTATTGTGCAAGGTAAATGTCCACCTTGCTATTCAAGTCAGAAAGTCTGCTTCGCTGCTTCATCATCTCCTCGTTTTGCAGCAGCAACACCTTGGCATTGTCTTTCGTTACCAATGCTCCTTTGAGGTAATTATCCCGATGAAATGGCTGTTTTTTCAAAATTCTCATTGCCAATTGCATCACCATATCGCCACGAGTGGGATAGATATACGATGCGAGCAGCTTGCCGTTGTGCACAGCTTCTATGCCTCCGCCCTTGCTTGGCAGCGCATCGGTTCCGACATACTGCACGTTATGTACGCCCGCTTCTGCCATAGCGCGCTGCGCACCCTCTGCCATACGGTCGTTTTGCCCCCATATAATGTTGCAGTCCTTGGCGTCTGCAATTGCACTTTTTATGCTTTTGTAGCCCGATTCCTTTGTCCATTCACCAGAAAGGGTACGCTTCAACTGAATATCAGGATATCTGCTCAATGCCTGAACAAAACCTTTGTGGCGGTCTATGGCAGGCGAAGAGTTGTCTAATCCCTTTATTTCTATCACCTTTCCTTCGCCGTGCAGGGTCTTTGCAATAAATTCGCCTATTGTTTTTCCCACCTTTACGTTGTCCGCACCTATAAAGGCGGTGTACTTCTGCGAGTCGGTTTTTCGGTCAAACAGTATTACGGGTATTCCCTTATCGTAGGCTTTGGCTATCACAGGCGTTATGGAGTGCACCTGATTGGGCGAGATGATGAGCAGGTCTACGCCTCGTTCAATGAACTTTTCTATTTGTTCGGTTTGCAGTTTGTCGTTGTCTTTTGCCGAAGCAAATAGCAATTCGACGTCTTTATGCTGATAGGTTTCCATCAATAATTCGTCGTTCAGCTTGTTGCGCCATATATCTTCGGAGCACTGCGATACGCCAATAACATACTTTTTTGTGTTTCTATTGCAGCCCGCAAGCAGCAATAATCCCACAAAACACAGAACTATGTGAACCTTCTTATACATCTTTTCCCTGTCGTTTTAGTTGTTTCCTTTTTTCTACACTACTCTTTCTCAAGATGATATATCTGCAAAGATACAAGTTTTTGTGTATTAATAAGAATTATAAGTAAAGAAAATACAACATATTTTTATCATCATCAGCCTTTATTTTCAACCTTTCAAGATTGCTGCTTCGCGCTTTTTACAATACAATACGAGCAATAATCTTTCAACTTCACACACATTTGTTGCATTAAGACAATTTTACCACTCTGTGCAACAAATTTTATATTGCCTTTTACAAATATACACTTACTTTGCAACAAGTTCAACACTAACAAACAACATTAAAATCTATAATGAATATGATTACCTATTTTTCAACTAAACTAAGGACGGTAACTACTGTTATTGCTTTAGCATTCTTTTTTACTGGAGCTGTTGCTCAGGTGAAAAACGAAAAACAAAGTGAAGAGAAATCGAAGGAAGAAAGCAATCGAAACGTAATGCTCAACGCCGCAAGTGCAAACGGACCACGCGAAATACAGATTGGACTCCCTATGTCAGATGTAAATGTTCTTGAGAACGGACTGCCCGTTACCTATGCAACCAATCCGCATAGCGTAAACTCTAATTGGCGTTCTGATGCAAGTTTGGGGCACGTCGGACTTTTAAAAATATCGGAAACAGCCCTTACGACAGGTAATATCGGCTATGCTGTGAGTTCATTTACCAAACTTGGAGAGGAGGGATTTCACGGCACGCTTAACTATAAGACCAACCATTTCGGCTTACAGGAGTTCTCGTTGAACGCCAATGGCGGCTTCGGCAATAATTGGTTCTACAGCACAAGTTTATATCAGGACTTCGACCCTGGCACTTTCAAAATAAAATCGAGCCAGTTGCAGGACCGTACACAAATCTATAAGGCTGCCATTACCAAACGTTACCATAACAACCGAGGCGAATTTACGGCGATGTACCACTATTCTAATTCGCACCCTGTGTACAACTACGCCACGCAATCGGCACCTTTTATATATGTTGGCGATGGTAGCGTAAAGGAATATGGCAAGTTCAAGCTTGGTACGACATCTTATCTGCCTGCCGATGGCAATATTACATACCGTGATATGAACACGGGAGAACTGAAACAAACTACGATGTATGATGCCACAGTAAACCGTTCGAGTGAATTTTCTTTAACAAATAAATACAATTGGGATAATGGATATAGCTGGAAAATAGCAGCACGATACGACCACGCACGTGGAGCTTTGGTTTATCAAAGCCCTATGTCGCTTATAAATATAAAAGACAATCCAACAGCATACAATTATGTAATGCCAACTATAACTGGAGGAACAACACCTTATACAGGCGATTACGTCCAATCGCGAATGTCAAGTTTAAATTCAGGAATCATTAACGAATTTCTTTTAACATCAGAATTACAGAAAAAGTTTACTACTTCTACATTGCGTTTAGGTATCAACGAGTGGTATTACCACATCGATTACCGCTCAAACACATCTATGTACGACCAGAGCGTACCCTCTGACGGAAGCTATCCAGTCAGACTTTATGACACAAAAAAGCACTCAACCTACTTCTACGATTTCAATAAGAACGCTTCAGAGTTCTATCGTGGACACGAAAACAAATTGGCTTTATACATGATTCACGATTGGGACGTAACGCCAAAACTTAACCTTTACTATGGATTCAGAGTAGAAAGCCAGAAACTTAAAGGTGTTAATGCAGCTGTTAAAAATGCCACTGGTGGCTATGTTGGCAGATTTGCAGATTATTATATTGGTGCAATTGCTCCCGATGGAACAAAAATTACACCAAATCCAATAGATTACAATTGGTTTAATTATGATGTTTCGGCTGCTGCAACCTATAAAATTAATAATAACTTTGGACTTACTGGCGACTTTACTTATATTGTTCAGCACCTTCGTTTTGAATCGTTTGCCCCAGCAACATTACCAAATACAGGAAAAGTAGCGGTGCCTTTAGGAAGAGCAGGTGTATATTACAACAATTCATGGCTAACATTAACTTCGCTGTTCTCTTATATTTCAAAGACAAACAACAATTCCACACTAAATTTGCAACATGGTGGCGAAATTATGGCGACACCACTTACATACGACATAAAGACCTGGGGCTGGACCACAGACCTCATCGCTCGCCCACTGAAAGGTTTGGATATACACTTCCTTTTCACCTATCAGGAACCGATTTACAAGAAGTATGAAACTTCCATTACGTTCTCTGATGGATACGTTGGCAAGATTAATGCAACAGGAAACATTGTTGCCGAGATGCCAAAAGTACTTATCGAATTCGACCCAAGCTATATGCTTACAAAGGATTTGAAGCTGTGGGCAAGCTTCCGATACTTCAGTAAAACCTACGCAAACATCAACGATGCCTACTATTTCAACGGTCATTGGGAAACCTTCGGAGGCGTAAACTGGCAGGTGAACGACAAGTTGGCATTGGGTTGCACGGTTGTAAACTTCCTCAACCAGACAGGTGCAAAGGGCAGTATAGCAGGCGCAGAGCTGATAACGAAGGAAGATGCGAAGGATATTTCCAACGTTCTGATGACAGGCAGCTACCTCCGTCCATTCACAGTAGAACTCTCTGCATCGCTCAAATTCTAAACTTCTAACGACTTAAACATTCAATTATGAAACGTACCAATATATATATAATGTGCGCTGCTATCACTTTAGCAGCCACATCAGTGAAGGCTCAGACGATACAAATGTCGCAAAAAGGCGACACAACCATACTAAACATCACCAATCCAACAAAGTATTTGCTGCTTCCAATAGAAGAAGCGAAAGACGAAGCACGGGTTCTACTCGACACATCGAACCCTGTTGACACCTGGATGGACGTGCATTTGGCACAAGACAAGATAGATTACTACGTCCCATTCGAGTTGGGCAATGGCACAAGGGCAACGGTTAAGATTCTCAATCTCAAGCACGACGCCATCTGTTACAAGCCTAACATACTGAAACTATCGAACGAATGGAGCACGGCAAACACCGATTTCTATCGTCCATCTTACCACCACACACCTTCATACGGGTGGATGAACGACCCCAATGGCATGTTCTACATGGACGGTGTCTATCATCTTTGCTACCAATACAATCCCTACGGCTCGAAATGGGGCAATATGCACTGGGGGCACGCTACCAGTACAGACCTCATTCATTGGAAAGAAGAGAAGCCTTCTATCGCCCGCGACACCTTAGGACACATCTTCTCTGGAAGTGCCGTAATAGATAAAGACAATACAGCGGGCTACGGAAAGAACGCCATTATAGCCCTCTACACCTCCGCAAGCGATAAATACGGACAGATAGAAAGTATGGCTTACAGCACCGACAAGGGCTATACGTACACCAAATACGAGCATAATCCAGTCTTGACGCCGTTCGATGGACTGAAAGACTTCCGCGACCCGAAGGTCTTCTGGTACGAGCCGGCAAGGCAATGGTACATGATTATATCAGCCGACAAGGAGATGCGCTTCTACAAATCTTCCAATTTAAAGAAGTGGGACTACGTCAGTGCCTTTGGAAAAGGTTACGGAATGCAACCTAATCAGTTCGAATGTCCTGACTTTGTACAGCTTCCTGTCGATGGCGACAAGAACAAAATGAAGTACGTTATGTTGGTAAACATCAACCCTGGCTGCTTGTTTGGCGGTTCAGCCACGGAATATTTCGTGGGCGATTTCGACGGAAAGAACTTCAAATGCGACACACCTCCGAACGAATACAACTTCTTAGATTACGGCAAAGACAACTATGCCACCGTTTGTTTCTCCGGCGTTGAAGACCGCGTTCTCTCCATTGCGTGGATGAGCAACTGGCAGTATGCCAACATTACACCTATCAAACAATATCGTGGTGCCAACACCTTGCCACGCGAATTGAAGCTCTACACGGGCACAGATGGCAAGCTGTATGTATCCAACAACGTTGCTCCCGAGGTCAAGGCATTGCGCAAAAACACCATTACACTGCCTGCAATGAACGTTAAAACCATTGCCGACAAGAAGAACATCATCAAGAGCAAGGAGAACGCCTTTGAACTTGAGATGGACGTAACACCTGCTTCAATGGCAACAACAGGCATCGAACTCTACAACGCAAAAGGCGAAAAAGTAAACATCTACTTTGATATGAAAGAGAGAAAGCTCGTTATGGACCGCACCGAAAGCGGACTCATCGAGTTTGGCAAGCTTGCCGTTCCTCACGACATAGAGAAGAACTATACCGATATTCATCAAGGAGTGGGCAACACACCGTTCCGTGTTTTCAACTCAATCAACTATAAAAACGACTTCGCTCTTGGCACTTGGGCACCGCTAAGTCTGTGCGAGGGCAAGACCTACCACGTTGATATATTCGTGGATAAATGCTCTGTCGAAATCTTTGTAGATGGCGGCCGCATCGCAATGACCAACCTTGTGTTCCCAACAACGCCTTACACATCTGTCAAGTTCTATAACAAGGGGGCATCGTCAAGCTTCCGCAACATAAAAATCAGTGAGCTATCACTCTAATAAAAGGCTATTGAACTATGAACAATTCCAAGACTTTAAAGCTCATTCCCATCATGTTCTGCTTCTTTGCGATGGGCTTTGTAGACTTAGTTGGCATTGCCTCCAACTATGTTAAAGCAGACTTAAACCTCACCGATGCAACGGCAAACGTGTTTCCTTCGCTCGTTTTCTTCTGGTTCTTGATATTCTCTGTACCCACAGGAATGCTGATGAACAAGATTGGGCGCAAGAAAACCGTGCTGTTAAGCCTCATCATAACCGTCTTTTCATTGCTTTTGCCTATCTTCGGGCAATCGTATGAACTTATGCTGGTGTCGTTCTCACTGCTCGGAATCGGCAATGCGCTGATGCAGACATCTATCAATCCGCTGGTAATGACAGTGGTGCAAGGGGGCAATATGGCTGCCACCTTCACTTTCGGACAATTCATCAAGGCGATAGCCTCGTTCCTTGCACCTTACATTGCTATGTGGGGCGCAATGGCTACCATACCTTCCTTCGGTCTTGGCTGGCGTGTTCTCTTCCCCATTTATATGATTATAGGCGTGTTGGCATCGCTCTTCCTTGCGTCTACACCTATCGAAGAAGAGAAGATTGAGGGCAAGGTAAGTAGCTTCTTAGAGTGCATTCAGCTGCTGGGCAAACCTGCAGTGCTATTCAGTTTCTTCGGCATTATGTGCCACGTGGGCATTGATGTGGGCACCAATGCTACTGCACCGAAAATCCTGATGGAACGTTTGGACATGACACTCAACGACGCCGCCTTTGCCACTTCGCTGTATTTCATCTTCCGTACCATCGGTTGTCTTACGGGTTCGTTCTTCCTTCGCACGATGAAGATGAAACATTTCTTCATTATCTCCGTTGTTCTTATGGCATTGAGTATGTGCGGACTGTACGTAGGAAGCAGCAAAGCCGTTCTCTACACAGCCATTGCGCTTGTCGGCTACGGCAACAGCAACATCTTCTCAATGGTGCTGGCACGTGCCTTGGAGAGTGTGCCCGAGAAACAAAACGAGGTGAGCGGACTTATGATAATGGGACTTTTCGGTGGCACTATCTTCCCTTTGCTTATGGGTTTTGCAAGCGACAGTATGGGACAAGCAGGTGCCGTGCTCATTATGGCAATAGGTGTACTCTACCTTTTCACATACATTCCTAAAATAAAATAAACACAATAGCTATGAAACAATATATCGTTGGTTTGGGCGAGGCTCTCTGGGACTGCCTCCCCGAAGGTAAAAAGATAGGCGGAGCACCCGCAAACTTCGCTTTCCACGCAGGACAATTCGGACACGATTCCATTGCTATCAGTGCAATAGGAAACGACAAATTGGGCGAAGAAACCTTGGCAGAGTTCGACAAGAAGCACGTGAACCACCTGATGCCTATGGTAGATTATCCCACAGGAACGGTACAAGTAACGCTCGACGAGGCGGGTATTCCCACTTACGAAATAAAGGAAGGTGTGGCTTGGGACAACATTCCGTTCACTTCGGAGATTGAAGAAGTGGCAAAAAACTGCCGTGCCGTCTGCTTCGGTTCGCTCGCACAGCGCAGCAGCGTAAGCCGAAACACCATTCAGCAGTTCCTCGATGCCACGCCAGACGACTGTCTGAAAATCTTCGATATTAATCTTCGGCAGAACTTCTATAACGAGAACATTATCCGCAACTCGCTCAAACAATGCAACATATTGAAGATTAACGACGAAGAGTTGGTTGCCATTGGCCGCATTTTCGGCTATCCTGGCTTGGATATGGAGAACAAATGCTGGCTGCTCATTGGTAAATACAACCTTGATATGCTCGTGCTGACGTGCGGCGTAAACGGCTCTTACGTGTTTGCCCCTAATCTTGTGTCGTTCCAAGAAACACCGAAGGTCGATGTTGCCGACACCGTTGGAGCGGGCGACTCGTTCACAGGCACGTTTACTGCAGCCATTCTCGCAGGCAAATGTATTCCTGAAGCCCACAAGTTGGCTGTTGAGGCAAGTGCATACGTATGTACGCAAAATGGCGCAATGCCCATTCTGCCAAAAGAACTGATAGAAAAGGCGAAATAAAACCCCTCTCCTTCTTTTATATAAAAGGCGCAATTTGTTCTTTGCATAATGCAAAACAGCAAATTGTGCCTTGCTTTTTATGTATCCAACCGTCTTTTTGCACACTATCGTTTGTGCGCTTGGAGCAATTATCGTAACTTTGTAGCTACCGTAGAAACAATTAGAAATAGAGTAAATGCAGAACATTGCGATTATAGGAGGAGGCGCAGCAGGCTTTTTTGCTGCCATTTCGGCAAAGACCGCACAGCCCAATGCCACTGTTACCGTGTTTGAAAAAGTAGGGCGCGTATTGGCGAAAGTTGGCGTATCGGGGGGCGGACGTTGCAACCTTACCAACTCGTTTGCCGACATAACCGACCTGAAGCAGGCGTATCCACGTGGCAACAAACTGCTGAAACGACTTTTCAAAAGGTTCGATTACAGCGATGCCTACCAATGGTTCGAGGCGCATGGCGTTCGGTTGGTTACGCAAGACGACAACTGTGTGTTTCCTCGCTCGCAAGATTCGCAGACCGTTATCGACTGCTTAACGCACACGGCGCAACGTCTTGGCGTTACCGTCTGCCTGCACCATTCGCTCACAGGCATAGCAAAACAAGCGCAAGGAAAGATTGAAGTGCACTTCAAGGATAAACCTTTGCGCACATTCGATAAGGTGATTATCACGACAGGAGGCTCGCCACGTGCCACAGGCTTGCAGTATTTGGCAGACTTAGGGCACAAGATAGAAACGCCTGTGCCATCGCTTTTCACGTTCAACATCTCAGAAAAAGCATTTTGCAACCAAATGGGAACGGTGGTCGAACGTGTTTTGCTGTCTATTCCTGCAACCAAGTTTCGCAGCGAAGGCGCACTGCTTGTTACCCATTGGGGTATGAGCGGCCCTGCCACGCTGAAACTATCGTCGTATGCAGCCCGCCATTTGGCAGAAAACAACTACCAATCGGCAGTGGCTGTGAACTGGGTGTACGAAACCAACACGCAGCTTGTAGAGCAAAATCTCGTTGCCATAGCAACCGAAAACCCGAAAAAGCAAATGGCAAACATTCGCCCATACGACCTCCCTACCCGCCTTTGGGAGTATCTGCTCCACCGTTCCGACATAGAGAAGGAGAAACGTTGGGGCGAATTGGGAAAGAAAGCGTTGCACAAACTCGTAGAAACACTTACAAACGACGTGCACCAGATTTCGGGCAAAGGCAGCTTTCGCGATGAATTTGTAACGTGTGGAGGTGTAAGCCTAAAGAGCATTAACCCCAATACACTGGAAAGCAAGGTGTGCAAAGGTCTTTTCTTTGCGGGCGAAGTGCTCGACATTGATGCCATTACGGGCGGTTTCAACTTGCAGGCAGCGTGGACAACTGGCTATGTGGCAGGGCAAGAAGCAAGCGTATAAAAGTGCATGTAAAACTATAAACGAAAGTTAAAAATAAAACAATTACGGCGACAATTGTTAATTTTGAAAATACAAGATAGAAGCTGCTAAAAAATAGAAAATACGCCATTGAAGGCTGCCTGTTTTTCCTTTGTAAAACAAAACAATAGGTTTCGCCGAGTGAAAGCGGCTCTTTTACCTTGCAAAAGAGCCGCTTTTGCATTGCAAAAACGGCTGTTTCAGCACGCAAAACATAGCCAATAATTCGGATTTAGTGCTCTAAATGCGAAGTTTTAACCTCAACACTGTTGCACACGTATCACGCTTAAACGCATACGCAATTGTTATTCAATAAATTAGAACTGCACACAAATGGCTGCGATATTTGAAAAAAGAAAAACATTCGTGCAGAAAAAGCCCGTTATTTGCCACTTTACAGAGGTTTTTGTAAACACTTTACAACTTTTATTAACATTGCAAACTCGCTACAAAAGATTATTTGCAAGTAAGGGAAAGCAGTAGCAAGACGTGTAAAAACCGATTTACGATTGACATTGTTCAGCGTGATACAACAATCGTTTTTATATTTGCAAACGTTTGCACTCGGTTAGCCGAAAAACGTGCAAAAAGGTTTTGCAGTTTCGTTTTTTATTGTTACCTTTGAGCCAAAATAACTAACAGCTATATGAACTTACAATTTAACATAGAATATAAGACATATTACGGACAAGAACTTGTCCTGAATATCGTAAACGGCAAGGAGTCGGGAACCAATTCGGTGTGCCAGTACAGAATGCACACACGCGACGGCTTTCTTTGGACAGTAGAAATCAACAGAGATATAAAGCCAGGAACGGTGGTAGACTATTTTTATAGCGTCCACGTTGGCGACCACGAAGAACGTCGTGGCTGGAGTGTTGCGCCCCACCGCGTAATATTCAATTCGGCGCAGGCGTTGAATTATAGGATATTCGACCACTGGCGCGAAATTCCAGACAACGCTTTCCTGTATTCTTCAGCAGTTACCGACTGTGTAGTAGGCGCAAAGATAGAGAACTTGAAGTTAGAAAAGTTCAGCAAATTCGTATGCTTGAAGGTGCGCGCTCCGCAACTCGGTGTAGGCGACAGACTCTGTCTGATAGGTGCCGACCCACTAATGGGCTCGTGGAAAGAAAAGAAAGCGGTGAAGATGACACAAGTTGCCATAAACGAATGGGCAGCCTGTCTCGACGTAAGCCAGTTGGCAAGCAACAAGTTGGAGTTTAAGTTTGCCATTCTAAACCCCAACAAGGAGTACTCTCCGATGTGGGAAAACTGCAACAACCGCACCATAGAGTTGCCTGCAATGGAAGAGGGCGACGCTTTGATATACGAACTCAACGAAGCCAACTTCACCCTGCCGCCAACACGTGTAGCAGGTACGTTGGTGCCATTGTTCTCGTTGCGTTCCGACAGTAGCTTCGGTGTGGGCGACTTTGGCGACTTAAAGAAGATGGTGGACTGGGTGAGCCTGACGCAACAAAAGGTTTTGCAAATTCTGCCTATCAACGATACCACCACCACACACACGTGGACAGACTCTTATCCATATAGCTGTATCTCTATTTTCGCATTGCACCCTCAGTATGCAGACCTCAACGCGCTGCCTGCCTTGAAAGACAAAGCGCAGAGAGAACGCTTCGAGAAAGAACGCCGACAGCTAAATGCGCTGCCGCAAATGGACTACGAGCGTGTGAACGAACTAAAGGGAGAGTATCTGAAACTTATATACGAGCAGGAAGGAAAGGCTGCTATCGGCAGCAAGGAATTCAAGGCTTTCTTTACTGAAAACAAGAGTTGGCTGGTGCCTTACGCACAATACAGTATGCTACGCGAGAAGTATGGCACCGCCGACTTTGCGCAATGGCCCGACCACAACCAATGGGACGAATCGGAAAGGAAGATGCTTTCCACCAGCAGCAACAAGGCTTACAAGGACGTGGAGTTCTATTATTACGTGCAGTTCATATTGAGCAGTCAGCTGAAGGCTGTGCACGAATACGCCACGGCAAAGCGTGTGATTCTGAAAGGCGACATTCCTATCGGTGTAAACCGCAACGGTTGCGACGTGTGGTCAGAGCCACGTTACTTCAATCTGAACGGTCAGGCAGGTGCGCCGCCCGATGGTTTCTCTGCAAACGGACAGAACTGGGGTTTCCCTACCTATAATTGGGACGCTATGATAGCCGACGGCTGCCAGTGGTGGCTGCGCCGTTTCCAGAATATGGCGAACTATTTCGACGCTTACCGCATCGACCACGTGTTGGGTTTCTTCCGCATTTGGGAAATTCCCGTACACGCCGTGCATGGCTTGTTGGGTCAGTTTGCACCCTCGTTGGGTATGACACGCGAAGAAGTGGAGGGCTACGGACTGCGCTGGCAGGAAGACCTGTTCACCGAACCGTTCATTACCGATTGGGTAATAGACCGCATTTTCCGTGAGCACGCCAACAAAGTGCGCGATAAATACATAGAAAAGACGTGGGGCAACCGCTACAAGATGCGCCCTGAATTTGACACACAGCGTAAGGTAGAGGCAGCTTTCAAGGGAATGGAAACCGACAAGGATATTTGGATTCGCGATGGTTTGTATGCCTTAATCAGCGATGTGCTCTTCGTTCGCGACCATAAAGACCCGAACAAATTCCACCCACGCATCAGCGTACAGCTGGACTTCATCTACGAAAGTCTATACGATTGCGACAAGCACACATTCAATACGCTTTACAACGATTACTTCTATCGCCGCAACAACCAGTACTGGTATCAGGAGGCAATGAAGAAGTTGCCGAAGTTGGTGAATGCAACACGTATGCTCGTGTGCGCCGAAGACTTGGGAATGGTGCCCGATTGTGTGGCTTGGGTAATGGACGAGCTGCGCATATTGAGCCTCGAAATACAGTCAATGCCGAAAGACCCGAAGGTGAAGTTCGGACATTTAGGTGCCAATCCTTACCGCAGTGTGAGCACCATCTCTACCCACGACATGGCAACTCTGCGCCAATGGTGGGACGAAGACTGGAATAGGGCACAGGAATACTACAATACGATGTTGCACCAAGGCGGTCCTGCACCGCATCCGATGCCGGGTTGGTTGGCAAAAGACATTGTAGAGCGACACTTAACATCGCCAAGTATGCTTTGTATCCTCGGTATTCAAGACTGGATGAGTATGGACGAACGCCTCCGATTGGCTGATGCCGATGCCGAACGCATAAACATTCCTGCCAATCCGAAACACTATTGGCGATACCGAATGCACGTCAGCATAGAACAACTGATGAAGAACGAGGACTTCAACAAGAATATAACAGAACTGATTGTCAGGTCAGGAAGATAACAAAGAATAGGGCAATGGGACGTATTTTTACTGCGTCCCACTGCTTGTATTTATAAGGATAATAAAAAAGCAGGTATGAATAGATTTAAGGTATTGATTGTATTGCTGTGTTGTTCCGTTATGGCAATGGCACAAGGGAACGTAGAAAGCAACAGCGACAAGTGGAAAACGGCAGCTTCCCCGAACGGTAAAGTCGTTGTAGGGTTTGGTATTGACAACGGCAGACCTTACTATACGGTGCTGTATGGCACGAAAGATGTTATTAAAAAGTCGTTCCTTGGATTGGAGTTGGCAAAGAGCAAACACGCCAGCAAGGGTATGGAAGAAACTAATTTGATGGACGGTTTCGAGATAACAGAAACACAGAAAACGTCGTTCGACGAAACTTGGAAACCTGTTTGGGGCGAAACCTCTGAGATACGCAACCACTATAACGAAATGTTGGTACACTTGCTGCAACCGAAAAATAACCGCAAGATAATGGTTCGCTTCCGTGTTTACGACGATGGCGTGGGCTTCCGTTACGAGTTTCCGCAGCAAAAGGAACTCAATTACTTCGTTATCAAAGAAGAACATACGCAGTTTGCTATGGCAGGCGACCACAAGGCGTGGTGGCTTCCTGGCGATTACGACACACAGGAACAGGAAACACAGGAGAGCAAACTGTCGGAAATACGCAGTCGCTTCCGCAAGGCTGTGAACTGGAATAACTCTACGGTGTCTGTATTCTCGGAAACGGGCGTGCAAACATCTTTGCAAATGAAGTCAAACGATGGTCTTTACATCAATCTTCACGAAGCTGCGTGTGTCAATTACCCCACAATGCACTTGAATTTGGACGACAAAAGCATGGTGTTTGAAAGCTGGCTGACGCCCGATGCCACAGGTATGAAAGGCTATATGCAGACTCCTTGTGAAACTCCTTGGCGTACAATAATCGTCAGCGACGATGCTCGCGACATGCTTTCGAGCAACTTGATACTCAACTTGAACGAACCTTGCAAGATTGAAGATACAAGTTGGATTCACCCAACCAAGTATGTTGGCGTGTGGTGGGAGATGATAGTGGGCAAGAACAGCTGGAATTACACAGACGAATTCCCATCTGTTCAGTTAGGAAAAACCGATTACAGCAAGGCTAAACCAAATGGCAGACACGGCGCAACAACCGAGAATGTGAAGAAATACATCGACTTTGCAGCTGAAAATGGTATAGACCAAGTACTCGTTGAAGGTTGGAACATAGGTTGGGAAGACTGGTACGGCCATTCAAAGGATTATGTTTTCGACTTCGTAACGCCTTATCCAGACTTCGACATCGACTATCTGAACAAGTATGCGCACGAAAAAGGCGTTAAGTTAATGATGCATCACGAGACTTCTTCAAGCACTCAGAACTATGAACGCCACCTTGAAGCGGCTTTCAACCTAATGAACAAGTACGGCTACGATGCTGTAAAGACTGGTTATGTGGGCGATATTATTCCACGAGGCGAGCACCACTTCTCGCAATCAATGAACAATCACTATATGCACGTGATTAAAGAAGCAGCCAAACACCGCATTATGGTGAATGCACACGAGGCTGTTCGTCCGACAGGACTGTGCCGTACATATCCTAATATGGTAGGCAACGAAAGTGCACGCGGCACAGAATACGAGGCTTTTGGTGGCAGTCGTCCTGACCACACGGTTATTTTACCTTTCACACGCTTGCAGGGAGGACCGATGGACTATACCCCTGGCATTCTTGAAACGCAGCTAAAGACTTGGAGCGACAACACAAGCTACGTGCGTACCACGCTCGTTGGTCAGCTCGCACTATACGTAACAATGTACAGTCCGCTGCAAATGGTAGCCGATTTGCCTGAAAACTATAAGAAATTCGACGATGCTTTCCAATTCATAAAAGATGTTCCTTGCGACTGGAGCCAAAGTATCTACTTGGAAGCAGAGCCTGCTGATTATATCACTGTTGCGCGTCAAGACAAGAATTCAAATGATTGGTACATTGGAGGAAAGTGCGATGAGAACGGACACAAGAGTGTTTTGAAACTCGATTTCCTTGATAAGGATTACGTTTACGACTGCACTATCTATGCTGACGCTAAGGATGCGGACTACAAGAACAATCCGAAGGCATACAAAATCACCCATAAGAAAGTGAAGAAAGGCGATGTCTTGAAGCTGACAATGGCACCTGGTGGTGGCTTTGCCGTATCTTTAAAGGCACGTTGGAATGGCGAAGAACGAGTTGAACGACCAACAAAGATCTAATAAACGGATTGCTATATTGAATAAAATAGGAAACTTAACAAAGTAAAAGTATAACTGGTATGAAATCAAAATACAGCATAATCACGCTAATGGCAACTTTTCTGTTTACGCTGACAGCACAAGCGCAGAATGTTTTCAACGAAGTAAGCTACTCACCAAAGCAAACGACGTTCAAATTGAATGCTCCAAAGAAACCCACACTGCGTATATACGAAGCAGGAAAAGGCGGAAAAGTTGAAAAGAAGATAAAGATGAAGCAAACATCGGAGAATGTTTGGGAGACTACAATCAGCGGTGATTTAAAGGGAAAGTTCTACACTTTCGACATCGGACGAGGCGAAACACCGGGCGTTTTTGCAAAAGCTGTTGGCATAAACGGCAAGCGTGGTGCCATCGTTGATATGCAAACGACCAACCCAAGTAGCTGGAACAGCGACCGTCGCTTAACTTTGAAGAGCCCAGCTGACTTGATTATCTACGAAATGCACCACCGTGATTTCTCAATAGATGCCTCTTCGGGACTCGTAAACAAAGGTAAATTCCTTGCATTGACTGAGCAAAAGGCCATCAAACACTTGAAAGAATTAGGCGTAAACGCTGTTCATATCCTTCCATCTTACGACTTTGCATCAATAGATGAGAGCAATACGACCACCCCACAATACAATTGGGGCTACGACCCATTGAACTATAACGTGCCAGAAGGCAGCTATTCGTTCGACGCAGAGCAGCCTACTCGCCGCATTCTGGAGTTCAAACAAATGGTACAAGCCTTGCACAAAGCAGGCATTCGTGTTATTCTCGATGTGGTTTACAACCATACTTTCGACATCGAAGGTGGCAATTTCGACCGCACTTTCCCTATGGCGTACTATCGTTACACTGCTGACGGCAAGCCAAGCAACGGCTCTGGCTGTGGCAATGAAACTGCTTCTGAAAAGCCTTTGATGCGCCAGTTTATACTCGAAAGTATGAAATACTGGGCTACCGAATACCACATTGACGGTTTCCGAGTAGACCTTATGGGCATTCACGATATAGAAACGATGAACCTTATTCGCAAGGAACTTACGGCAATCGACCCTAATATCTTTATTTATGGTGAGGGCTGGACTGCTGGAACCTGCGCCTACCCTACCGAAAAACTTGCGCTCAAAGCACATATAAAGCAGATGCCAGGCATTGCAGCCTTCTCTGACGAGTTGCGAGATGCCCTCCGTGGTCCATTCTCTGATGACAAACAAGCAGCCTTCCTCGGCGGTATTGCAGGCTTTGAAGAGAGCATTAAAGCTGGCATTGCGGGTATGATAGCCCACCCACAGGTAGATTACGCAAAGGTAAACTACACCAAAGAGGCTTGGGCAAACGAGCCAACGCAAATGATTTCGTATGTTAGCTGCCACGACGATATGTGTTTGGTAGACCGTCTAAAGGCCTCTATTCCTGAAGCAGCTTACGATATGGAAGAGGTAATCCGCTTAAACCAACTCGCACAGACAGCAGTCTTCACCTCACAGGGTATTCCTTTCATGCTCTCTGGCGAAGAAATGCTACGCGATAAGAAAGGTGTGCACAACTCATTCAACTCGTCTGACGAAATAAATCACCTTGATTGGAACAACTTGAAGAAGTATCCGCAAGTCTTTGCTTACTATAAAGGACTCATTCAGATGCGCAAAGCCCACCCGGCATTCCGCCTTGGCAGTGCCGAACTTGTGCGCAAGCATCTCGAATTCCTGCCAACACAGGATTGCCTCGTAGCTTTCCGACTGAAAAACCATGCAGGTGGCGACAAGTGGAACAATATCTACGTGGTACTGAACGGCAGTACAAACCTTCAAAGCGTAAATATTCCGAAAGGAAAATATACTATCGTAGCCAACAACGGTGTCATAAACGAAGCTGGAATTGGCGAAATGGAAGGAGGAGAAGTTATGATTGACGCACAGACTGCACTTATTTTACACGATTAAACAATAGAAATGAAACGATTAACTTTATTGCTCTCGCTCTGTCTTCTAACTATCAGTATCAATGCAAAGATAGAGATAAAGAAGCTCGAACCCACAACATGGTATGTAGGAATGAAAGATGCTTCGCTCCAACTAATGGCTTACGGCGACAATATCCGCAACGCCGAAGTATCGATTAATTACCCTAATGCACGCATCGACTCGCTCGTTCGACTCGATTCTCCGAATTATCTGCTCATCTACCTTAACTTGAAAGATGCACAAGCAGGTACTATGAACATTGAGTTCAAGCTCGGAAAACAGAAGACAACGGTGAAATATGCCTTGCTCAACCGCGATATGAGTGGCGAAGAACGCAAGGGCTTCGACATTTCCGATGTGCTTTATATGCTTATGCCCGACCGCTTTGCCAACGGCAACCCAAAGAACGATATTATAAAAGGTATGCAAGACCAGCTCTGTAACCGCAACGAGCCAAGCCTCAGACACGGCGGCGACATTGCCGGACTTATGCAACATCTCGACTATTTCACCGATTTAGGCGTTACGGCTCTTTGGTTTACGCCCGTTTTAGAGAACGACCGCCCTGCCGATGGCGGCAAACACAGCACCTATCACGGCTATGCTACAACCGACTACTACCGCGTAGACCCTCGTTTTGGCACAAACGACGACTACAAAGCACTCACAGATGCGTGCCACAAGCGTGGAATGAAAGTGGTAATGGATATGATTTTCAACCATTGCGGCGACTATCATATATGGAATAAAGACGTTCCGTCGAAAGATTGGTTCAACAATCCCAACTACGGACTGCAGACTTCGTACAAGCTAACACCTGTACTCGACCCTTATGCCAGCAAGGTAGATATGGCAGAAACGGTAGATGGTTGGTTTGTAAGTTCGATGCCCGACCTCAACCATCGCAATCCGCACGTGATGCAGTACCTCGTTCAAAACTCGATATGGTGGATAGAGACTGTCGGAATAGACGGTATCCGTATGGACACCTACCCCTATGCCGACCGAAAAGCAATGGCAACGTGGATGAAACGCATTGATATGGAATATCCAAACTTCAATACTGTAGGCGAAACGTGGGTAACAGAACCTGCCTATACGGCAGCATGGCAGAAGGACAGCAAACTCTCGGAAGAGAACAGCTACCTGAAAACCGTTATGGACTTTGCCTTCTTCGAGCGTCTCTCAATGGCAAAGAACGAAGAAACCGACGATTGGTGGAAGGGCTTCAACCGCATTTACAACGGTTTGTGCTACGATTACCTCTACACAAATCCTGCAAGCGTGATGGCTTTTATAGAGAATCACGACACCGACCGCTTTCTTGGCAATGGCAAAGATACCTTGGCACTAAAGCAAGCCTATGCCCTATTGCTCACATTGAACCGCATTCCACAACTTTATTATGGTACTGAAATCCTGATGAACGGCACAAAAGAAACCACCGACGGCAATGTTCGCAAAGACTTCCCTGGCGGTTTCGCAGGCGATACAGCCAATAAGTTCACACGTGAAGGGCGCACTGCCGAAGAGAATGCGATGTTCGACTGGACTTCACGACTACTCCATTGGCGTCAAGGCAACAAAGTTATCACCCACGGAAAGCAAACTCAATTCCTTCCGTGGCACGGCACCTATGTCGTTGCTCGCCAATACAAAGGCAAAAATGTAATGACTGTTATCAATGGGCGCAACGCAGCCAACAAAATGGAAGTAAAACGCTATGCAGAAATCATAGGCAACCATACCACTGCGCGCGACATTACCACTGGCAAAACCGTTTCGCTCACAGCCGATGTGCCACTAAGCGCACGCCAAGCAATGGTATTAGAGTTCTAAGAAATAACTTTTCGTTCGATTATTAGGTGTATTGCCACAGTTTTAGTCTTGGCAAACAGCAAGAAATTATACACAAAAAATTAGGGACAGCCCCACATAAAGGAGCTGTCCCTAATTATTTTTTTAATTTGCTGTTGTGTTCTCGCTAATTACTTACCGATGTACTTTACAGACTTTGTTGTGCCGTCAGCGAACTTGATGCTCTTGATAGCTACGCCCTTGCCAGCCTTAGAAAGTTGACGACCAGAGAGGTCGAAGTATGTTTCGCCTACAACTTGCTTGTTAGCACCTCTTTCAACAGTTTCGATACCTGTTGGGTCGGTTGAGAATACAGTTTCAACGTCGCCGCAGAAGAAGCTTTGGTCATCGCTCCAGTAACCGCCTAACATCTTCAACTTGAAATCTTCTTGAGATTCTCCTTCCATAATTGTACCATTAAGTACAGCTGTATTGCCGTCGATAGTGAATGTAATATCATCGTCCAATACTTCAAAGTTTTTGCCTTTAAGTTCCATATAACCTACTCTGATACCATATTCACCATCTTCGAACTGACCATACAGAATGTATTGGCCTGCAGGAACTGTAATTGTGTTTCCATTCTTAGTACCTTTCACCCAGCCACCTGCTTGGTCGTCCTTGATATATGATGCAAAAGAAAGCACATATTTCAAATAAACAGTCTTACCATCGGCAGCAGTAACAACTGTCAAATCGCCAGCAGGCTGATCATTCTCTGCTAATTTTGCAATATCAAAGATAGATAACTTTCCATTTTGAACAGCTAACATTTTACCACTAACACGCTTGTAAACTGTTTCTGTACCAGCTGGTTTTTCTTTAATAACTTCAGGTTGGTCGTCTGCCTGTACATTAAGACCAAAGAATGCTACGAGAGCAAGGAGTAATAATTTTTTCATAATTTTAAATGTTTAAGTAATACAATATTTAATGGGATAGCCCCACAATAATCTGTCAAAATAGAAGTAGGCTTACACGAAGTCTATATGTTTCTTTTTTCTACGTGGTCAAAATTATACATTATTTCCCATAAGAGCAAACTTTCGTACTGTTATTTTATATTATTTAACACATAAATCCTATTTTTCATCAGCGTTCAAACATCATAGAACAAAAAAGCGGGTAACTCCGTATGAGAAGTTACCCGCTATATTTATTTGTTTAAAACTTTATTTCAGCTTGATAAAAGATTACTTGTTATCAATAACCTTTACTGATTTTGTTGTACCGTCAGCGAACTTGATGCTCTTGATAGCTACACCCTTGCCAGCCTTAGAAAGTTGACGGCCAGAGAGATCGAAGTATGTTTCGCCTACAACTTGCTTCTTGGCACCTCTTTCAACAGTTTCGATACCTGTTGGGTCGCCTGAGAATACTGTTTCAACATCACCGCAGAAGATGGCTTCCTCATCGCTCCAGTAACCGCCTAATAACTTCAACTGGAAGTCTTCTTGAGATTGACCCTTCATGACAGTGCCATTAAGTACAACCGTATTGCCATCGATAGTGAACGTAATATCGTCTTCCAATACTTCAAAGTTATTGCCTTTATACTCCATATAGCCTACCTTGATGCCATATTCGCCATCTTCGAATTTACCATACATAATATATTGACCTGCAGGAACGGTGATTTTGTTTCCTTCCTTAGTACCTTTCACCCAGCCACCTGCTGCATCTTTATTTATATAAGATGCATAAGAAAGCACATATTTCAAATAAACAGTCTTACCATCGGCAGCAGTAACAACTGTCAAATCGCCAGCAGGCTGACCTTTTTCTGCTAATTTTGCAAGGTCAGCGACAGATAGCTTTTGCTTACCATCTTCATCTTTCCGCAAAAAGAACATTTTACCACTAACACGCTTGTAAACTGTTTCAGTACCAGCTGGCTTTTCGGTAATAACCTCAGGTTTGTCTTGTGCTTGTGCACTAAGACCAAAGAATGCTACGAGAGCAAAGAGTAATAATTTTTTCATCATTTTTAAATGTTTAAATAATACTATAATTTTTATGGTTTGTTACTAACAATAATCTTTATTTGCATACATTTTATTTACGCAAAATCGTTGTAGTTTTCTTCAGTGTGTGCAAAAATAAAAAATGTTTTATAGGAATGCAAACTTTTGTACTATTATTTCAAAATATTTAACACATATTTTATTATTCATTGAAAGTCTTATCCCATACCCTCATATCATTACAGAAGAACAAACATAGGTAACCTCACATACGGAGTTATCCCTATCCAGCTATTTAATTTCAGCCGTTTCCTAAAAATCGAACATTAGTATAGACTTACTAAAAGATGGTCGTTCTACTTGAAATAAAACCATTATCGTCGCAGAAAAACATCTGTCGGCGAATTTATTTACACGTAAAGAAATATTTACTTACGTGTATAGAAATTCTTACTTACGTGTAGAAAAATATTTATTTACACGTAAAGAATTTGCAGAACTTGCGTTTTTATCACTGCAAACTTCTGCTGCGCTTTGGTTGCTTTAATTTATTTTCAATATTATAAGGAGGAATAATTCAAAATTTAGTATTATCTTTGCAAGTTGTATAGATTTAGAAAGCTAAAGAAAAAGAATATGTCGTGTATATTAAACATAGAAACCAGCACCAACGTATGCTCAGTGGCATTGAGCGAAGACGGAGCTTGCATATTTACGCAGGAAGACCATAGCGGTCCCAACCACGGCGAACAGATGGGTCGGTTTGTCGATGAAGCGTTGTCGTTTGCCGACAGCCACGCCATTCCTGTCGATGCTGTAGCCGTCAGCAGTGGGCCTGGTTCTTACACGGGGCTTCGCATAGGCACATCAATGGCAAAGGGCATCTGCTATGGCACTGACATCAAGCTGATTGCAGTGCCTACGCTCGAACTGCTTTGCGTGCCTGTGCTGCTGCACCACGAGGAGATTGAGGACAACGCATTGCTTGTTCCGATGATTGACGCACGCCGTATGGAGGTGTATGCACAGGTGTTCGACCGTGCCTTGCACGAAATTCGCCCTATCCAAGCCGATGTTGTGGACGAGAATACCTACAAGGAATATCTCGACACAGCACCTGTCTACTTCTTTGGCAACGGTGCAGAAAAGTGTATGGAAACCATCAATCACCCCAATGCACACCTGATAAAAGGCATCGAACCGTTGGCAAAGAATATGTTGCCGCTGGCTGAAAAGCGCATTGCATTGGAACAATACGAAGACGTGGCATACTTTGTGCCGATGTATCTAAAGGATTTTGTGGCAAAGCAAGCCAAGCCCTTGCTGTAAGACAAGGCAGAACACAAACAAAAGAAACGAAACAGAATAAAAAGAATAGTTGAATGAAGATAGACGGACTGGATTACAACACTCAGCGCGAGAAACTATTGTTGCCTGAATATGGGCGTGAAATACAGAATATGGTGAGCCATTGCGTGGAACTTCCAACGAAGGAAGAACGACAGCAATGTGCCGAAACCATTGTTTCGATTATGGACAGAATGAACCCACAAGGCAGGGAAAGTGCCGACCACGAGCAGAAACTGTGGGACCATTTAGCCATTATGGCAGACTTCAAATTGGACATTGACTATCCGTACGATGTTTCGCAGGCATTGAAAATAGCAACGAAGCCAGAGCCTATGGGCTATCCGATGTCGAAAATACCTGTACGCCATTATGGAAAAATGATGTTCAAGTTGTTCGAACAGCTCAAAACAATGGAGGAAGGCGACGAGAAGGAAGAGCTTGTAAAATTGGTTGCCAACCAGATGAAACGCTGTCTGATACAATGGGGGCACGGTTCGTCGGACGACGAGAAAGTGGCTTCCGACCTCGCACGCTTCACCGATGGTGCCGTGCAGTTGGACTTGGACGTCTTCAAATTCGACAAGATAAACCCAAAAGAGTTGCAACCTGTACGCAACAATAAAAAGAGAAGATAAGGCTATGGAGTGTTTTCTCATTGAAGGCGGACACCGCCTATCGGGCACCATCGTGCCTCAAGGAGCTAAGAACGAGGCTTTGCAGGTGATTAGCGCAACATTGCTGACCACCGAAGAAGTTGTTATCGACAACATTCCAAATATCTTGGACGTAAACAACCTTATAAAACTGCTCACAGACATTGGCGTAAAGGTTACGACACTGAGCGAAAACAAGTATTCTTTCTGTGCCGACGAGGTGAATTTAGACTATTTGGAGAGCGTAGCATTTGTTGAAAAATGCTCGTCTTTGCGCGGTAGCGTGCTGCTTTACGGTCCTTTACTGGGCAGATTTGGCAAGGCAACGATAGCCAAACCGGGGGGCGACAAGATTGGTCGTCGCCGTTTGGACACCCATTTCCTTGGTTTTAAAAACCTCGGAGCACACTTTGAACACAGAGAAGAACGCAACGTGTACGAACTGAAAGCCGAAAAGCTTGTCGGAACCTATATGCTTTTAGACGAAGCATCGGTTACGGGCACAGCCAATATCGTTATGGCAGCCGTCTTGGCAGAAGGTACAACCACGATATACAATGCTGCTTGCGAGCCTTACTTGCAACAATTGTGCAATATGCTCAACGCTATGGGCGCGAAAATCAGCGGCATTGGCAGCAATCTGCTCACCATTGAGGGTGTGAAAACGCTAAAAGGAACGCAACACCGCATACTTCCTGATATGATAGAAGTAGGCTCGTTCATCGGTATGGCAGCCATGATAGGCGACGGCATCAGAATTAAAGATGTGTCAGTGAAGAACCTTGGCATCATTCCCGACACGTTCCGGCGACTTGGCGTGCAGATTGAAGAGGAGGGCGACGACCTTTTTATTCCACGACAAGAACACTACGACATCGAATCGTTTATTGATGGAACCATTATGACCATTGCCGATGCGCCGTGGCCAGGCGTAACCCCCGACCTTATTTCGGTATTGCTCGTAGTCGCAACGCAAGCAAAAGGCAGCGTGCTCTTCCACCAGAAGATGTTCGAGAGCCGCTTGTTCTTTGTCGATAAGCTCATCGATATGGGCGCACAAATCATTCTTTGCGACCCACACCGTGCAGTAGTGGTTGGAAACGACAACCTTCGTGCATTGCGAGGAGGCAGAATGTCAAGCCCCGACATTCGTGCGGGTATCGCCCTGCTCATCGCTGCTATGTCGGCACAAGGCATCAGTCGCATCGACAATATATCGCAAATAGACCGCGGCTACGAAAACATTGAGGAACGACTCAATGCGCTCGGTGCGAAGATACAACGTGTGGACATTTGCTAAAGAAGTCTTACAATGATAAAAAGAGAGGAAGTATATAAGATAGGTGTATTGGGAAAGCCGCACGGAGTAAAGGGCGAGATGCAGTTTCGCTTCACCGACGACGTGTTCGACCAATGCGATGCCGACTATCTGGTGCTCGATATGGAGGGCATTTTAGTGCCTTTCTTTATGGAAGAGTACAGATTTCGCTCTGACGAAGTGGCACTGATGAAGTTTTGCGACATCGATACTGAAGAGCGGGCACGCGAACTTACAGGAACGGAAGTGTACTTCCCACGTGCCATTGCCGAAGAAAGCAAAGACGAATTGTCGTGGGCACAAATCATCGGATTTAAGTTAATGGACAGCAAAACAGGTAAAGTGGTGGGCGAAATCGTGTCAGTAGATGATTCAACCATCAACCTGCTGTTTGAAATAAAGACCGAAACGGGTGGCGAACGCCTTATACCTGCCAACGAAAACCTTATAAAAGGAATGGACAAGGCACAGCAAACGATAGAAGTAGAAATACCTGACGGACTTTTAGAGCTTTAGTTTAGAAAAATGAAACAACAAATATGTATTCTTGGTTCAACAGGAAGCATCGGCACACAAGCCCTTGATGTGATAGAGCAACACGCCGATTTATACGAGGTTTATGCCTTGACTGCCAACAACCAATGGCAGAAATTGGCTGCACAGGCACGTAAATTCCAGCCTGCAGCAGTGGTAATCGCAAACGAAAGCCACTACGGGGTATTGCAAAAGGAACTTTCCGACCAACCCGACATAAAGGTTTATGCTGGCAAAGAGGCGTTAAAGCAGATTGTTGAAGCCGAACCTATCAATATGGTGCTTACTGCTATGGTGGGATTTTCAGGTCTTGAGCCTACCATACACGCCATTAAGGCACGCAAAAGAATTTGTTTGGCAAACAAAGAAACACTTGTCGTGGCAGGAGAATTGATTCGCAAGCTGGCAACCGAATACCATACGCCAATCCTTCCTGTAGATAGCGAACACAGCGCAATATTCCAAAGCTTGGTGGGAGAGGACAACAATGAGATAGAAAAGATATTGCTGACCTGCTCGGGAGGACCTTTCCGTCTTTTCAATGCCGACAAGCTGAAGACCGTTACGGCTGCCAATGCACTGAAACACCCCACTTGGGACATGGGCGCAAAGATTACAATAGACTCCGCTTCGCTTATGAACAAAGGCTTTGAGGTAATAGAAGCCAAGTGGTTGTTTGGTGTTCCTGCCGACAAGATACAAGTTTTGGTACACCCACAGTCCATCATTCACAGTGCAGTACAGTTTGTCGATGGCAGCGTAAAGGCTCAATTGGGAGTTCCCGATATGCGTTTGCCTATACAATATGCCTTCTCTTTCCCCGACAGACTTACGTTGCAAGGCGACCGTTTGGACTTGTTCAGCCAGCCCTTGGAGTTCTTTGAACCTGATATGGAGAAGTTCCGCTGTCTCGCCATGGCGTATGAAGCCATCGAAAAAGGCGGTAATATGCCCTGTATCCTTAATGCAGCCAACGAAATTGTAAACGAGGGGTTCCGCAAAGGGCAATGCTCGTTCCTTAAAATGGGCGAAATCATCGACGAAACGATGCAGAAAGTGGCATTCGATGCTACGCCATCGCTCGACGTTTATTTGCAAACCGATGCCGAAGCACGCAGGATTGCAAGCGAACTGATGGGCAATTAAGAGATTGAAAACAAGAAAATAGAAATAAAAAAATAACGATTATAAAGTAACGAATGGAATCAGTTCTTATACGATTGCTCCAGTTTATAATGGCAATCTCGCTGCTTGTCCTTCTCCATGAAGGCGGGCATATGTTCTTCGCAAAGCTATTTGGCGTTCGCGTAGAAAAGTTTTTTGTATTCTTTGATATGGCTATCGGCAAGTGGAACGGTATGCTATTCAAGTGGAAACCCAAGAATGACGACACAACATACGGCATGGGGTGGCTCCCACTCGGCGGTTACTGCAAGATTTCAGGTATGATTGACGAGAGTTTCGACACGGAACAGATGAAGAAAGAGCCACAACCATGGGAGTTTAGAGTGAAACCAGCTTGGCAACGCTTACTCATTATGATTGGCGGTGTACTTGTAAACTTCCTCTTGGCACTGTTTATCTACTCCATGATAATGTTTACGTGGGGCGAAACCTACTTCAAGGTGTCGGATATGAGCATGGGTATGCAGTTCAACGAGCAGGCAAAAGCACTCGGTTTCAAGGATAAAGACGTCATGTTGGGCACCGACAAGGGGGCTTTCCGCGAGTTTGCCAACGTAAATGGCGACTTCTTCCGCCAGATTGCACAATCCAAATACGTGGAAGTGCTGCGCAATGGCAAGAAAACACGCATCGAAATGCCTGGCGATTTGGATATGCTTTCAATGATAAAGGAGCGTCCTTTCTTTGCCGAACCTTACATTCCAGCGCGCATCGACAGCGTTGCAGCCAACACACCTGCAATGAAAGCAGGCATAAAGGCAGGCGATTTGCTGAAGTCCATCAACGGAAAGGCTGTTGAAACTTGGGCGGACATGAACTACCGGATGGGCGTTCTGAGCGATGTGGCAGCTGTAAAGAACACCCATAAAGACTCTTTGGCACTCCGCAACGTAGTGCTGACCGTGCAACGCAGTGGCACAAACAAGATAGACACCATACGCATGCAGCTCAATGCTGAACTGAAGATGGGCGTAACACAAAGTACGATACTCTCATACTACAAGCCCACGCAAGAGAAATATTCGTTCTTCGCAAGTTTCCCAGCAGGTGTGAAGTATGGCGTGAACATTCTTCGCGGCTACGTAGGCAACTTCAAGTACCTTGCTTCTGCCGATGGTGCAAAGAGTTTGGGAGGCTTTGGCGCAATCGGAAAGATGTTCCCACCTTATTGGGACTGGTATATGTTTTGGAATATGACTGCTTTCCTGAGCATCATTCTTGCCTTTATGAACATTCTGCCTATCCCTGCACTCGACGGCGGACACGTTATGTTCCTGCTATACGAGATGATTACACGTCGCAAACCATCTGAAAAGTTTATGATTCGTGCCGAATATGTGGGCATCACCATACTTATTCTGCTGATGGTCGTAGCCAATCTGAACGATGTATTGCGGTGGTTGGGCGTAATGTAACATTGGAATGATAAAGCAATTCAACACCGGCGAAACCCAAGAATCCCTCCGTCAGGATTACAACCCTGACGGTTCGGTACTGCGACGGGCACAGATGCGTATGCTCGATATGGCTATCTACTTGCAGGAAACAGCCAAGAAGATAGGCGTTCCGCTGAGGTTAGACGGTGGAAATGTGCTCGGAGCGTTGCGCCACGGAGGCTTTATTCCGTGGGACGACGATATAGATATGGTGGTAAGCCAGAAGGATTTCAAACGCCTATGCGACTATCTCAAGGCGCACCCCCACCCCCATTACGTGTTGCAAGACAACTCTACCGACCGTGGATTCTATAAAGAGTGGGCTTGTCTGCGCGATTTAAGAACCGAAAACCGCAGCCACGAAACCTCCGAAAGCGAGAACCGACGTATCCACGAAGCGCAGAAATATCGAGGATTGCACGTCGATATATTCCCCTACGAGGGCAATATGATACCTTGGCTGCAACGTTTTGCAGCAAAACTATCGGTGAATGTGAACCTTAAAATGGCAGGGCGATACCCCCGAATGGCGCAAACATGCTACAATGTGTTGCACTATGGCATATTCCCAGTATTTCGTTTCATCGGTAAAATCTTCGGCAATCCAGACTTGTATATGCACTCTTACGGAGCGTGGTTCTACGAACAAAACCCCAAGCGCATTATGGTGCCCCACAAAGACATCGTTTTCGAGGGCTACACGTTTGAAGGACCAGCCGACGCGGAGGAACTTTGCCGTATCGCTTACGGCGAATTCATGAACCTTCCGCCACGCGACAAGCGCGACAGACACAAGGTTGATGTAGTGTTTTTCGACGAGTAGAAAGCACGATAAAAACAGAAACAAAACCAAAAACAGCATAAAAATGAACATAGCCGTTATCTTTGCAGGTGGTTCGGGACTACGTATGCACACCAAGTCGCGCCCCAAACAGTTTCTCGACCTAAACGGAAAGCCCATTATCATCTACACGCTCGAACTCTTCGACAATCACTCACAGATTGACGCTATTGTTGTTTCGTGCATCAAAGAGTGGATTCCGTTCCTTGAAAAGATGCTCCGCAAGTTTGAAATAAACAAGGTTGTGAAGATTGTTTCGGGCGGAGCAACAGGGCAAGACTCCATTTACAACGGTCTGTGTGCTGCCGAAGCGTATGCAAAAGACGAGGCTGCGACGGTGCTTATCCACGACGGCGTGCGCCCATTGATAACCGAAGAAACCATAACGGACAATATTAATAAGGTGGCGGAATGCGGTTCTTGCATTACCTGTGCGCCTGCTACCGAAACGTTTATCGTAAAACAAGAAGACGGAAGCTTGGAAATTCCGACACGTGCCAACTCTCTGATAGCAAGCGCCCCGCAAAGTTTCCACCTCTCCGACATTCTTTCAGCCCACCGCCGTGCGATAGGCGAAGACCGACACGACTTCATCGACTCGTGTACGATGATGAGCCACTACGGCTACAAGTTAGGAACGATTATCGGTCCAATGGAAAACATAAAGATAACCACCCCCACCGACTTCTTTGTATTCCGTGCAATGGTAAAGGTTCACGAAGACCAACAAATCTTTGGCTTATAGAAATGAATGCTATTCTCGAACAAGACGTAGAGCAATTTGCCCTTCGCTTCGCCTTAAAAGACGAACTGCGGGGAAAGACGGTTGCCGTAACAGGGGCGACAGGACTGCTCGGAGCGTGTATGGTGCGCTGTCTGTTGGCATTGAATCGCCAGCAGGGTCTTGGTCTGCGTGTATTGGCGGTAGTCAGAAACACGGCAAAAGCCGAAGCAATGTTTGGCAAACAAGATGTAGCATTAGGGTTTTATGCTTACGACTTTTCGGCAAACGAGGTCTTCAACCCTACCGAAAAGATAGATTTCATCGTACATTTTGCCAGTCCTACGGCTTCAAAATACTTTGTGGAAAATCCTGTTGAAACGATGGTTACGGTGTTTAACGGCACGAAAAACCTACTCGACTACGCACGAACGAGCCGCACTCAATCGGTATTGTTGGCATCGTCGTTGGAAGTTTACGGCACCATTACCGACGACAGCACGCCACTTACCGAAGACGTACAGGGCTATCTCGACCCAATGGTGGTGCGCAGCAGCTACCCAATGGCAAAGCGAGCTGCCGAAACGCTCTGCCACGACTACGCAAAGGAATACGGAACGCACGCGAAAGTGGCACGCTTGGCACAGACTTTCGGTGCAGGAGTGGCACAAGATGATACCCGTGTGTTTGCGCAATTTGCCCGCAGCATCATCAAGGGCGAGGATATTGTGATGCACACAAAAGGCGAACTCTGCCGAAGCTATTGCTATACGACTGACGCCATCGCCGCTATGCTCTACATACTTCTGCGTGGCAAAGACGGCGAAGCCTACAACGTGGCAAACGAAACCACTTATATTTCCATAAAGGATATGGCAACTTTCCTTGCCGAAACGTTCAATCCACGTGTGAAGGTTGTGGTAGAACTAAAAGAGAATATGGGCTATTCGCCTACAACAAAGCTGCGTTTGTCTACCGATAAGGTGCGACAGTTGGGCTGGACACCCCAATACGGCTTACAGGAAATGTTCCACCGCCTTATTGAATCGTTGAAGCAATAGTCTATGCCTGTCAATATTCTCAACCGAATCAGCCAGTCGCTCTTTCACGTCTACGAGCGGAAAGACCTACGCCAGTGGGACGTTGCACCGCAAAAGCACCTCCCCATTTATGGCGTTTACCACATTATGTTGGACACTGGGTGGGAGAAATTGGCACGAAAGCAAATAGAAAACCTGAAAAACAGCGGACTGCTGGCAGCTACCGAAAAGCTTTTTATCAGCTGTATTGCAGCCGACGAAGCTAAAGTTAATGCACTAAAACAACTGATTGATAGCGATAAGGTAGAGCTAATAGCCTTCTCTACCAACCCTCAAAAATACGAATACCCTGCCCTGCAGTTCATCAAAGAACTCAGCCAGCGCGAAGATTGCCTTGTATATTACTTCCATTCAAAAGGCATTTCCTATCAGTCGTTGGTGTCTGACGACCGCCTTTTCCGTGCCTTCCAACAGAAAATAGAGGCGTGGCGCGAGATGTTGGAATACTTTGTGTTCGATAAATGGCGGGTGGCTGTAAACGCTTTGTCGAACGGTTTCGACACTTACAGCTGCTATCGCTGGCCTCCTCGCAACTACACAATGTATTCGGGCAGTTTCTGGTGGGCAACATCGGCACACATTCGACAGTTGCCCGACTTCCAACCCGACGTTATTTCGGCTAACCGCTTCTACTCCGAAGTGTGGCTGTTCGAGCGCAAACACCGTCAGTTTTCGGCTTTCGATACCATTGCCGACCTTTATTTCGTGCGCATTCCACGCTCCATTTACGCTGATGGAAAGCCATCGTTCATCGACAAACTGCGTTTCTCGTTTATGTATAACTTCCGAAAAATAGAGAAACACATTTTCCATTACAACTACAAAAAACGCTGCCAGCAACGCTTCCAACAACTGAAAAAGAAGATATAACGAGCAGTAGAAACTTCGTGTGCCGAAAGATTACCTGCTTCTTTTTATGGAAGAGGAAAACCGAAAAAACGCCTCGATTTTGTAAAGATTATTTCTTTGAAAAACGGTAATTTCGATTTGGCATTGCGAAAGCGGCTGTTTTGCAACGCAAAACCTACGCTTTTACCGTGCAAAACAGCCGCTTTTGGAACGCAAAACAATAGGTTTTACAAGGCGTTGATAATGAAGATGTTACACAATAGTTACCCTTGTGAAAAATGTTTACACCTTTTTATAGCTGTCGTTCCTCCATAAAACGGTTCTGAAAGGGACAGATTGAGCAGGACGGATAGAAAATTTTGCCTTCGGACAATCCTGCTGACAACTGTCTACGATGCCGATACGACAACGCTTCTGTATAAACAAAGAAACCGTGTGCCACTGCTGACACACGGTTTATTCTATTCTAATATTCCTGTATTACTTTACAAGAACACTCTTTGTAATCTTCTGGTTGCCCATAACAACCTTGATAATGTACAAGCCCTTGGCAGTGCTTGGTATGCGAATTGCGCTGTTAGCGGTTCCGTTCGCCTTGCCTACTAACATACCCGATGTAGAGTAAACCTCTACGGTGTAGTCGCTTGCTGCACCGTTCACAACGATTTCGCCGTTCTGAACTCCGATAGTTGCATCGTTAGAACCTTCGGCAAGTACGTTAATGCCAGTAGCATAGGTTACAGGAATACGAACATACTGTGTCTTACCTGCCTGTGTCATACTTACAACGATTTCGAATTCCTCGCTGGTTTCACCCTTAATGCTGAGATCGCCTGTTGCTTCGTTGATGCTAACCTTTGCCTTAACGGTGCTTGGAACGAGTTCTACAATAGCATATTTCATCGTAGCCTTGCTGCCATCAGGTGTAAAGTTAGACGAGATGTCGATGGTTTGACCTTGTGCTGCTACTGCCGCACCCGCCTTTTCGTTGCGTACGCCGTTGAAGTTATCGAAGGCAAAGTAAGTTGGTGTGGTAAGACCCCAATTGTTCTTCTTCGTACCTTCCATCTTGAACGATACCGATTTCACTTCGCCCAACGAGCTAAGGTCTACCCATTGCCACGTATCAAGAACGTAGTGGTCGGCTTCATTCTCTGCACGATAGTCGGCAAGGTAGTATTCTACCTGACTTTCTGTATTGTCAGCCTTCTTACCCTTTATGATAAGCTTGAAGTAGTCGCCCTTTTGGAAACCACCAGCAACGTCTGACATTCCATCGCCTTTCTTAACAGCATCGTACACCCAAGCGGTATTTGTAACGTAGAAACCACGAATATTGTCGCCGTTTTCCTTGTTCATTACCGTGATTGTACCTGGCTGTGGATAAGCTATACCATAGTTTTCAGAGTTGTCGTAGCCCTTGCCAACGATGTTGCGCCATTGGTCTTGCAAACCGCTGTATGTGGTAGCAGTCTCGTTAGAATACATACAGTCGTAGTAGAAGTTGTACTGAGGCTGTGCTCCGTTATGGAATTTGTAAGAACCGCTGAGGAAGTAACCGTTGCCTTTTGCACCATTCCAATGGCTCTCATTATCCAAGTAAAGGTTTTCGAGCGTTGCAGTTACAGCCTCACCCTTTAGAATAACATCGCAAACAGCACTTGCAGTCTTACCATTCTTGTCTACAACCTCTACGGTGTACTGGTCGCACTCGGTAGGAACAACGTTGGTTTCTACCTTCTGACGCTTGCCATTGTACCACGTTATGGTGTAAGGTTCGGTTCCACTGGTTACAGTTGCTGTAAGATTAGCTGGTTGTCCTGCTTCTATCGTAATGTTTTCTGCAGTAACTACAGGCTCTGGTATTGGTGTTGGCTTCACAACCTTGAATGGTTTGGTAGCCTCAACCTTGCTCTTGCCACCACGTGTACCTTCGTAAACAATGTATGCAATGTAGGTTTCGTCCTTTGTCAAGTCCTTGATAGTCTGTACAACTTCAGTTTCTTTGCTGATAGAAATGCTGATACCGTCCTTCTCAACTTCTTCTACTGTTGGAGCAGCGTCAGCTTCTTTCTTCACAAGGATATAAGCCTTACCGTTTTCGTCTGCCTTTATTTTCACATCAGCAGAGTTGTCGGTAATGTTCACAACTTCAGGATAACCCTCTACCGACTTAGGTATTACAACTTCTTCAGAGAATTCGTAAGCACCCATAGTTGGGTGGTCGGCATTGCGTTGCTTGTTGTTGATGTCCTTTGTGGCATAATCGAGCAATACGGTATTTACCAAATGGCCAACTTCTTTTGGCTCAAGCACCTCTGTGTCCAAGAATTTAACTTCTTCGTTGTAGCTGTCTGCTTCGTTAGAAACGGCTTTCCAATCGTTAAAGGTCGCATACTTGGTTCCTGTCTTTATTGCAAATGATTCACCCGCTGTATAGAGATTATTCTTCAAGAACTTAATGGCATCAGGTGAGTTCTTGCCTGTGAGGAAGTAAACGTAGCCACCTGCCTCGTTCTGAATGATGTTCTGAGTAACAACAATGTTGCTCAAATCAGTTGAAAGCTGAACAGGCTTGCTTCCTTTCGCCTTACCACGGAAGACAACGGTGTTGTGTGCAATGTTTACATTTGCAGTTTCTGTTCCACCAATCTGTAGGCCATAAGAGCTGTCATTATCAGAATCGTTGATGATAGAGTTGTTTACAATCGTTGCAGGAGCAGCTGCATCGGCTGCAATAACACGAACATTGATAGCACCTGAATAATTCTTTGTCTTCAAGTTAATCTTGTTCTGCTCTATCTTAACCTGTCCGTTGGCAGTTATATCAATCGCTCTGAAATCATTTTTGTCGGCTTCAGTATTGATAATGGTGTTGCCAATGATTTGCGCATCGTCTTCTTTGGTAACATAGATAGCGTGTGTACCATTGTTCTTGAAGGTGTTGTTCAATATCTTACCGCCTCTTTCTTTTGGCAATGCTACCGTAGAGGTACCACCCAACTTAATACCTTGTCGTCCACCTTCGAGGGTTGAGCCCTTCAATGTGAAGTGGTCGTTGTTCTTGTTAGGCTCGCTAAGCGAGTACATATTTACGAGTGTGATACCATCTGAAATATTAGAACTCATCTTGGCGTGAATGTAACAGTCTTCAACAGTTACGTTACGGCTCATATTGCGAACGTGTACTACTGATGGATACTTCGCACTTCCGTCGATTGTTACTTCAATACCGCGAAGCGTTGTATAAGTTGCACCATCGAAAGTGAATACGCCATACTCTCTTGCTAACTTATCTCCAGTGTAGCCAAGACTGAAGTCATTGTTGTGTAACTTAACATCAGAAGACTTGCCAGTAGACGAAGTAATGAGCAATGTGTTGTTTTCAGACATACCAGCAATAGCAGGTACAAGCACATTTTCCTTATAAACACCTGGCTGAATGCTGATAGTTACAGGACCGTCGATACCTGTCTTCAATGCATCGACAGCCTTCTGAATGGTTTTATACTCCTTATCTGCACCAACTTCCAACGTTCCGCTTATACCTTTCTTGATGGTTGTAGTAGCTGTAACGTCAGCTGCAGGAGTTTCAGTCTTAATGTTTGTTGTGATTGAAGCGAGTTCAGCAGAGGCCTTATCGCCTTCGTTTGCAGTGGTAGAAAGGTCGTAAGCAATCCAGAAGTAGTATGTACCACGGTCGTTCATTGTATAGTTACCCTTCACTTCATAAGGACTTGTGGTAGTTTGACCGAAGAGATTCACTGGTGAAAATACCTTCTCCTGACCTGTAGCATAAACTTTTACGTTCTTAACGATTGCTCCTTCGGTCGCTGTTACGGTGAAATTCTTAACGTCTATCGTACCGTAGTCGCCCGCAGTCTCAACATCGACACGCATCATAGCGAGGTCGGTAGCACCCTTCATGCTCTTTTCGGCTACAACACTTTCTGTCTTAACAGAAGCAATGGCAAGTTCAGAGAGCTTAACGCTGCTTACTTCGATTGCAAAGCCCTTGCCAGCATAACTTGTAGTCTTATAGTTTACAGTGATTTTACCGTCTGGCGACTTTGTAATGAGTTCTTTAAGTTCAGGGGTTCTGCCATATTCCATGTCAGCCTTGTCTTTCTTCTCGCCACCATAATAGACATACATCTTGTTTCTGCCAGCTACATGCCATTCCTTTGCAACAAGTTTGATACCGTAGCCTTGGCTTGCAGGCGCGAAAGTAATTGTACCGTCGAAGTCCTTAGACTCATCTCCGTCGGCACCACCGTCATCGTAGAACATTACAGAACCGCCGTCAGAGATTGTCTTTGTCTTATTCTCACCCTTCTGAAGTACAACAATATGCTTTATAATGCGTTCGCCTTCAGGGTCGCCATTGTCTATATTCTGCTTCTTATCGCCAAAGTCGAGTGCAGTAAGTGCAGCATCAAGCTTGCTTTCTGCCTCTGCATCGTCTTTCACATCGTAGCGTACACGCAACCAGTTGTCGCCCTCTACGAGTGCAAGTGGTTCGGTAAACTGAATGTCGAGTGTATTGTTCGCACCAAATTCTGTTACGGTAGCAGCTGTCTTGGCAGTGCTTGTAGCTTCTTCCGTTTCGGCTTTGCCCAGCACTGTAATCTTGCTGATAGCTTTCTTAGAAGCCTTAAGGTCGAGTGTAATGCCCTTTAAGTTGAGCGCGCCCTTATCGCCTTCCGCCTTAACGTTGAAGCTGATAATGTCCAAATCGGTAGCACCTGCTGCTGCAACATCTTTAGAGAGTTGTTTTACAACAGCTTCCTTAAATGCAAGAGGTTTACTTTCGTATTCTGCAACTTCAGCCTCGAACCCATCACCAGTGTAAGCCGATGCATAAGTTTCAGGATTAAAAACAACTGTCAATGCGCCATCGTCTGCCGTAGAACGCAATATCTTCTTAGGACCAACCTTTGCAGCATCGGCATTGTCAAGTTTCCAAAGAAGCTGTCCGCGTTTATCACGACCACTATAAACTGCAAACTTAGCACGAACGCCTATGTTCTCATGCTTAGAATACACAATGTCGAAACGTGAGAAGTTTATCATTATCTTCTTTCCTGCATGGGTAGGCAAGAAAGTCATTGTACGTTCTTCTGTTGAAGCCTCGTAACGAGTAGAGTATTTATTCGCATTCTTCGTTTTGAAAGTAAGTTTATTATTTACTTTCTTTGTATTGTTACCTTGAACAAACTCTACTACATTTTTAATGGTTCTATCACCGCTTGGGTTTCCGTTTGCAACTTCGTGTGCACCATCGCTAAGTGTTGCACTTACAAGAGCCGCATCAACTTTCTTCCCGTCTTCAGCCATCTCGCTGATATCGTAAGTAAGCCAGAACCAGTTATCGCCTTCAAAGAGCTTTGTAACCTCTGTGGCAATCTCAAATTCATCGCCATTTACATCTACTTCGCCTATCTTCTTGCCAGACGAGAATGCATCTGACATTCTTGTAGAATAAAGTGTTGCATGAACAATTTGTGCCTGTGTACCATTGGTTTTAAACTTAAAACTTGTAGTTGTAAGCGGATTCAGCGTTTCTGTAGCCTTAATATTAAAGCTGAGAATCTGCTGTCCTTTATCGTCGGCACATACTGTTCCTTCGCTAAACTGCTTCACATCGAAGCCACTTACTGTCATTTGCTGCGGTGTAAACTGAGAAACAGTAGCCTCCCAGCCTGGTTTTGTCATCGCATAATCGTTTTCGAATACTATTGTAAGCGCACCATCGTCGGCAATAGACTTAACAATACCTTTTTCATTCCTTGTAAAAGATTTCAGCAAGTTATCCTTCTTTGCTTCTTTTCCGCTGTAAACCTTTACGAATTGACTGTTCTTTTCTCCTAAAGAAGAGAGGAAGATGTCCATCTTAGTGAAATTAACCATAACCTTTTTAGCAGGGTTTTCTGGCACGAATGTAATTTCACTAACTCGTTTTTCTTCGCCAACTCGAGGTGTTGTTGGCCCCGTAGGTCCACCCTCATCATAGAAGTTGATACCATTGTCGCCAACAGTAATCGTTTGTTTGGTGTCCGAAATATTGACCTCCGTAGGCGTTCCCTGCCCCATTACAGGCATAGAGATAGCCGACAGTGCCATTAATAACGACACCAATAGTAGTTTTGTGTTCATAAATATAATTTGTTAATATAAAAATTTAATTCCTCTTGTTTATAGTTTCCTGTTTAGTTATTGGCAGATTGCACTCTCGCACATAGCCAAAAACTACAGTTTTCTTGTATAAGCCATAAGCAAATACTAAAAATTGGCAATGTCTAATCTTATTTAAATTTCAATTATTCTACTTCTCAACCTATCCCATAGAAGCCTTATAGAAGTATTGCAATGGCAGGTATTCTGACTTATTGTCTGACCACAAACCCCTTCCCAAGCCCTTTGCTCAGTGGTATATGTTTGTGTCTACAATGACAACTTACAGCAGCTGGACTGTTTAGGTTTTTCACCTAATTCCCTATTAATCGCTGTTGCGAACCAAATTGCATTGCAAAGGTAACGATAAAAGATTGAATAAACAACAAATTGATGATTATTCAGCAAAAATAGTAAACAAAAAGAAGTTTTAGAACACATTTGTTCTGTTTACAATGTATATGCAGTAAATTCTGCTTCAAACGTGCATCGTATGTTGCGGAACAATACAAAAATCAAGCAAAGACAACTTGCTTTATACACGGAAAAAAGACGAAAACCGTGTAAATATTTTTCGCAAGCGCAACTATTACATAACAACCTATATATCAACGCTTTACAAAACCTATTGTTTTGCATTCCAAAAGCGTAGGTTTTGCACGGTAAAAG
>OHAU01000713.1_pt1 | contig 44467 bp, 38 predicted proteins | sample 1577181 | NCBI WGS metagenome assembly OHAU01 (sample SAMEA3541472, study PRJEB24748) | human gut metagenome | biome: human gut; feature: human-associated habitat; material: faeces | place: China | collected 2012 | reverse complement strand
GTATCTGACGGAACGGCTTCCACTCGAATTTATGAATTAATAGAACCTACCTTAAAAAATGCGACATGGATAAAGATGAACAAGACATAATTACTTTTAACCGCCGCTTTCGCCGTGCAGGTCGTATCTGTCGCGTGTTATGGTTGATTAATTTAGTATTACTTATACTTATTCGTTGCACAAAGTGGTAAGGTGGTGTGCTAAAATAGGGGTAAAATCCAGTGATTTTCCAAGGAGACAAAGAAAATTCAAGATTTTCGCAATTTTTTTTGCAAAAGGCTTGGCTGGTATTATAAAAGTTGCTACCTTTGCACTCGCAAACAAGAAACAACGCTAACGCAGAAACAAACAGTAAGCAACAAGGTGCCATAGCTCAGTTGGTAGAGCAAAGGACTGAAAATCCTTGTGTCCCCGGTTCGATTCCTGGTGGCACCACTTAAGAAAGCAGTTAAGATAATGTCTTGACTGCTTTTTTCGTATTGTATAGTGCTGAAATATGGGGTCAGTCCGAAAACTCGGTTGTAAGCAATAAGCCTATGCACACAGTTTTGTTAATTTGAAAAGGGAAAAAGGAATATCGGCAACACCTCTGAATTGGCTTCTGAACGCTTTCACCTTGGCGTTGAACGATTCCGCTCCAGCATTGGTTTGCCTGTTTACAAAATAGTTCAAGATAGTTTCGTAGTGAGTAGTGATTTGTAAAGGTATCGATGACCGTGCGAAAGGCATCTCCAGACAACTGCTCTACCTTGTGGAACCACTTGGCCAGTTTCGTCCTGGCTACATCTTTAACACACTTAGTATTGAATATATCAGTCAGTTCCATGGCAAGTCCGTACGCCTCCTTCAATTCTGGATAGAATTCAAAAATAATATCGGCTCTCCACCGCTGCGACGGTGTCCATTTGGATTCATGTTTTGTGAGTATAAATTTGGCACGGGCCAAAAGCTGCTTGCGGGTATCACCGTTGGCATGTCTGAAAGGTATGTACCTGATGTCTTCCTCACGACATATCCTCATATCTTCGTTCTCCAGGTCGCGCACCATCCAGCGCGGTGAGATGCGCAGGTCATCCACTGCCTCATAGTGTATTTTCGGACTGACCTGGAACTTGGTCGGAACTTGAGCGGTAGTTGAGCGGAGGTTGTCCCGTTTACTTGTCCTGTTATCCTCTCCGTTAGTTTCAATAGTGTTTGCCTTGAAAAAAGGACGTTTAAGAGTAATTGTCACGAAACCGCCATCAGAAGACCAAGTAGGCACTTCTACACCTTGGGCCTCACAAGCATCCATGATACGTTTTGCGCTCCCATCAAAGCTTCCCCAATATAGGAAAATCTGAAGTCATGTTTTTCTTTTCAATGTTTCTTAGTATAATATTCGGTAGCCATTTCAGAGAAATTTATTAATTTTGTGGGTGGAAATAGTAACGCTAATCTGAAATATGACTAAGCAACTATCACAAAGACATACGGTACGAATTGATAACTTTAAGACTTCCCTTGTAGTTGTTACAGGTATTGGTCAGCCTTCAGATGCTACATGGGAACTTTGTTGTTTTAAATATGGACAATCTATCTTTATCTGAATGGAGAAAACAAAATATTGCTGATATAAGCAAGATTAAGAGTGAGGAGGATGTCAAGAATCATATTGTCATCCCTTACTTACAATATCTTGGCTATACCATTCCTTCAATGCGTTTTGAAAATTCTATGTCAGTTCAAACTGGCACAAAAAGCATTACGGTTAAATCTGATATTGAAATCTCCATTAATGAAAATATAGAAGTTGTTATTGATACAAAAGCGCCGAATGTATCCCTAGGCGACAAACAGATTTTGCAGAGTATAAGTTATGCAAAACTTGTCTCCACGCCACCTGCAATCTATGCTATAGTCACTAACGGATTTGATATTGCTACTACAAATATTTATTCTGGGAAAAAGGTTAACTTTATTCCTCCATTTTCTCAACTTCTTAGCGATATTTCTAGAACAAGAAGAAAGGAACTGACTCAAATTGAAATCAGAGAGGTCAGTAGCCTTCTGCTGACTCTTACGAATATTGATGAACTATATAGAATCATCAATACTTGCAAGAACATCATTGAAAAAAGAGGTCTTATTCGCTCTGATCAATCATTCAAAGAAATGACTAAAATCCTTTTAGTCAAAATGAATGAGGAAAAAAGAACCAAAAGTGGAGAAACAAATAGATTTCAATTTGATATTATTTCTCAGTTAGCTCGAGCGCATGATTGTTCTTTCTTAGAGGAATTTCGTTATCTTTTTCATGAAGCCATTCAGACATATCCTATTTATAATGATAAGGATGTTTCTATTCTCATTAACGATAATGATTGCATTGTTGAGGTTGTAAAAAGTTTGGAACCATGGTCTTTTTTAGGTACAGGGGATGATATTAAAGGTGCCGTTTATGAGATTTTTCTTAAATCTACACTAAGAGATGATTTTGATCAATATTTCACCCCTCGTGAAATTGTTGATTTTATGGTCAAATTTGCTGACCCTAAGATTGATGATTTGATTCTCGATCCAGCCTGTGGTTCTGGCGGTTTTCTTATCCAATCCTTTTTATATGTAAACCAAAAAATAATTAATAGTCCCTACTCAACAGTAGAATCGAAAAAAAGTTTCAAAATCTCATTGATAAATGTTTATGGGGTGGTGAAGCGGATGAAGATTTGCATGTTTTGGCCAAGATTAACCTTATCATGCACGGAGATGGCTATAACAACATTTATCAGGGGGATTCATTACGAAACACCAATATACCAAATGATAAATTTAATGTCATTTTGACTAATCCCCCATTTACTCTGCCATACACATTCTCAGATGTTCTGAGTCAATATGAACAGGGGGAGAATAAGCTGTCGCAGGAGCTTGATATTCTTTTTGTCGAAAAGTGTATCAAAGCTTTGGATGCTTCTGCAGGAGGGGAAATATATATAGTTCTCCCTGAAGGTTTATTGAATTTATCTTCATACATTTCTTTTAGAGAATGGCTTCTTAACAAGTGTTATCTTACACTAGTAGTTAGTCTTCCAGAAGGCGCATTTATACCTTTTGGCAAGTCTGTCTCCAAAACTTGCATTCTTGGACTGAGAAAGAAAAATGATTCCAACTCTAATAAGCCTGAGTATGTGTATCTTTGTTCTCCCAAAGAAATTGGTTATGAATGCGGTAAATCGTCATATAAGATTAAGGAGAAAAACGATTTGCCAGTTTTCCTTAAATCTTCCGCTGAATATTTCGATGGTATTAGGAAAACTGAAAATGAAGGGGAATATGGGTGGATTCCACAAGATGAAATAGCCTCTTATAGAATTGATGCAAACTTTTTGCTTAACAAGATTGACCTTGACCGATTAACGAAATCGTTCCAGAATTTACAACGGCTTGACAGAATTTGTAAGTTCAAACACGAGTCTTTCACTCCTAATGCGTCAACTTCATATTTCTATTTAGAGATTCCCGATATTTCATCTACGACAGGAGTGATTTCAAATATTAGATATTTACCTGGTAGCGAGATAGGAAATTCTTTCTATATTGCTAGCGGAGGTGATTTGGCATATTGTAGAATTAACCCTCGTAAAAATAGAGTCTTCATCATTCCTGAAGAAGTGAAAGATGTCTTAATCTCAAAAGAGGCTTATATTCTTGAAATCATAGATAATGATTTCATTAAAAGTAAATATGTACTTGCCGCAATCCTTCAATCTGATTTGGTTCGTTCTCAATTGGTAAGGCTGGCAACCGGTTCTTCTTCCTCGCGTGCTCGTGTCCAAGAAGACGATTTTCTTAAAGCTGTTTTTGTTCCTATTCCTGATAAAAAGACTCAATCAGAGATACACCACAAGATGCGGCAAATATTAAAAAATTATTGGCTGACTTCGCAATGCTTTTTAAAGGAATTTGTAATGTGTCAGAATAAATTATTGTCGAATATTAATATTGAACATCTTAGATCCATATAAAGATATGAGCATTCCTGAAGAAATAATCGAAAACATCAATTATGATGAAACTCCCGATACACAATTTGCGGAGAATCAATATATTGATAATGATGAAGATGATCCACAAGTTCCATCATCTGAGGAAAAACGATTGTTGCTAAAAAAACAAAAATCGTAAAACAGACGTGGTCAATCTAGGAGATTTACCAAAAATTAAATCTGGTCGTCTGGTTCTTGCTCCAGATTATCAGCGTAATGAGATCTGGAATACAGACAAAAAACAAGATAATACTCTATCAAGACGATGACGAGATAACTCGTGTGTCTGTACGCTTTGCTGACGAAGATTTGTGGTTGACACAAAGTCAGCTGGCGGAGATATATGGTACTACAAAACAGAACATAAGCCAGCACATAGACAACATCTTAAATGATGGTGAGTTAGACGCAAATCGAACTGTAAAGGATTCCTTGACAGTTCGGCAAGAGGGTAAACGTCAAGTGCAGCGCAGTGTTCTGCACTACAATCTTGACATGGTTATCGCTTTGGGGTATCGTGTACAGTCTCAAGTAGCGACTCGTTTTCGCCGTTGGGCAACACAACGACTTCATGAGTATATCCGGAAGGGATTTGCGATGGATGATGAGCGGTTGAAGCAAGGGGGCAATAGGTATTTCCGTGAGTTGCCCAGCGCATCGGGGATATTCGCAGCAGCGAGCGGAACATTTCTCATAAGCAAGCCGTTGAGAAGGCCGAAAAGGAGTTTGAAATCTACCGCAAACGTGAAATGGAACTGCTTGAAAGCGATTTTGATAGGGAAATCAAGAAATTAAAAGACAGAAATGATGGTAGTTCCAAGTAATTCACTACCTTTGCAATAGGAAACCACCATGCAACGATGTGCAGAACAGCGCAAATTTAAGGTGGAGAAATAGAAGAAGATTACCATTTTTTTGTTTCTGAAAAGTGATGATATTCACCCACTTGGTAAATCGTAGCGATTCCTGGTGGCACCACAATATGAAAAACAGTTAGGAGCACGCTCTTAACTGTTTTTTTGTATGCCCACCCGAGAGATATACCGAATAAAAGAAAATTTTAAACGTATAATAATATGTCGCAAGAGAGAGTAAATTTTGGAAGTAAGTTAGGAATGGTGCTCGCCACGGCAGGCTCGGCGGTGGGACTCGGCAATGTGTGGCGATTCCCTTATATGGCCGGACAGAACGGCGGTGCCTCCTTCATTTTGATTTATATAGGCTGTGTGCTGCTGCTGGGCATACCGTGCATGATGAATGAGTTTATCATCGGACGTCATGGCGCTTCCAACACTGGGCGTGCGTATGGCAAGATGGGCAAGGCGGGCTCGTGGCGCTTCATCGGATGTATGAGTGTGTTGACGGGTTTTATCATTACGAGTTATTATGCCGTGGTGTCTGGCTGGTGTCTGCAATACATTTTCGCTTCGGCTGGCGGCGAGCTCAACGGCGACCCGCAATACATCAGCAAGTATTTTCAGGACTTCTCGTCGTCGCCCTTCCGCCCCATGTTGTGGACCATTGCTATTCTGCTCATGACCCATTACGTGATTATCCACGGCGTGCGCAGCGGAATTGAGCGGGCCTCGAAACTGATGATGCCGACGCTCTTCCTTCTGCTCATTGTGGTGGTCGTCGGGTCGTGTATGCTGCCTGGGGCAGGCAAGGGCGTGGAGTTCCTTTTTCGTCCTGATTTCTCACACATGGATTCCTCCGTGTTCCTCGCCGCAATGGGTCAGTCGTTTTATTCGCTCAGCATCGGCATGGGGTGCATCTGCACCTTTGCCAGCTATTTCTCCCGCCAGGCCAATCTTCTCAAGTCGGCGGGCAACATTGTCGCCATCGACTCTCTCATCGCCATCCTTGCCGGACTGATGATTTTCCCCGCCGCCTTCTCTGTTGGCGTCGACCCCGACTCTGGCCCCTCCCTCATCTTCATCACCCTTCCCAACGTCTTCAAGGAAGCCTTTGCTACGATGCCGTTAGTGGGAACCGCCATTGCCGTACTCTTCTACGTCTTGTTGTCGCTCGCCGCCCTGACATCGCTGATATCTCTGCATGAAGTGTCGACAGCCTTCTTCCATGAAGAGTTTAACATCTCGCGTAAGAAAGCCGCCACATGCGTCACGGCATCGCTCTGTATTTTGGGTGCATTTTGTTCCTTGTCGGTTGGCAATCGCGATTGGCTAATAATTGGTGGCCGTTCGTTGTTTGATCTCTTTGATTTCGTCACAGGCCAGATTATGTTGCCCGTGGCTGGATTCCTCACCTGCCTTTTCCTCGGTTGGGTTGTCCCAACCAAAGTAGTGAAAGACGAATTTACCAACGAAGGCACGCTGCGCTCCACCTTGTTTGGTGTCTATCTGTTGCTCATCCGTTACGTATGTCCGGTGTGCATCGTGGCGATTTTCCTCAATCAGTTGGGGTTGATATAATGATATAAAAAATAGGTAGTCAGAATTAATTTTGACTACCTATTTTTTATTATTGCTGTCCGCCAAAATACCCCAAAAATTACAAATGAAACACCCCAAAAACTACAAATGAAACACCTCAAAAATTACAAATGAAGTGCCACAAAAGTTAGTTCTAAATTACCACAAAAGTTAGTAATGAAATAGCGCAATTCATAGTATTAAATACCCACAAATATCAGTTTTTGCTTGCATATGACGAACGCATATTGCTTATGTACAAAAAAAGTGTGTCGAAGATACGTCTATGAATATCCCGACACCATAAGTAATTACATTGTAAGCATTCCATGCAGGCTGTATTGCAGATAATGGGAACCTTGTGGCGTCATGTGTAGATGATGCCACAAGGTTTCTTTCTTTTCTGCTTAACAAGTTATCGATTCGCGGCCGCTGGTAATGCTACTCGCGGCCGAAGGTAATGCTACTCGCGGCCGAAGGTAGCGCTACCGGCGGCCGCGAGTCGATAACTTGTGAGGCATTTTGGGAAGACTTTTCTCGGGCTGTGGAAAAGCGGAAACGTAAAGCCGGGGGCGTTCCTTGTTGGGGAGCGCCTCCGGCTTTATTAGTGGAGTTGTAATGATGTTGTTTATCCGCAACGGCTTGAGCCGCAGTGCTTGCATATCAGGCAGCCCTCCTGGTAGACCAGGGCTTCGTGGCCGCAGTTGGGGCATTTCAGGCCTTTGGCTTCCGTGCCGTCGGTGATGTATTTTTTCAGGGCACGGGCCACACCGACCTTCCATGTGTTGATGTTTTCGCTTTCGAGCTGCAGGCTGTCAACGAGTTTGATGACGTTTTCCAGCGGCATGCGGTAGCGTAACACACCCGAAATCAGTTTGGCATAGTTCCAATATTCCTTGTTGAATTTCTCCGAAAGACCTTCCACGGTGGTCTTGTATCCGCGTTTGTTTTCAAATTGGAAGTCGTAACGCTTCGTGCCGTCTTCAGCGTTGACATGCTTGACGATGCGGCCTTTGGTGACCGTTTTCGGCAGGACGATGCCCTCTTCGTCGTCTTGCAGTCCGGTGAAGATCTCATAGGGCCGTCCGTCGAGCAGTCCGACGAAAGCCACCCATTTCTCCTTGTTGTTTTGGAAGCGCACCACGTCGCATTCAAGCACTTCTGGGCGGCGTTCCACAACGGGCGAGAGCGTTTGCAGTTTGGCGCCCTTGTCTTCCTTCTTTTTCTTCACGCTGACCATGACGCCGGCGCGTGAACCATCGCGGTAGATGGTGCATCCCTTGCATCCGCTCTTCCAGGCCTCCACGTAAAGGCGGTCGACCAGTGCTTCGTCAACGGCGTTCGGGAGGTTGACCGTCACGCTGATGCTATGGTCCACCCATTTCTGGATTTCTCCTTGCATTTTGACCTTCATGAGCCAGTCGACATCGTTGGCCGTGGCGAGGTAGTAGGGCGAGCGTGCAACGAGTTCGTCAATCTCCTCCTGGGTGTAGCGGCGTTCCGTGTCGATGCCGTTGGCACGCATCCATGTGAGGAAGTGGTGGTGGTAAACGATGTATTCTTCAAAGGCGTCTCCCGATTCGTCCACAAAGTCAATGCGCACTTCTGGGTCGTTTGGGTTCACCTTTCGGCGGCGTTTGTAGACCGGCATAAACACGGGTTCGATGCCAGAGGTGGTCTGCGTCATCAAGCTCGTTGTGCCAGTTGGCGCGATGGTGAGGCACGCGATGTTGCGTCGGCCATATTTCACCATGTCGGCGTAGAGCGCCTCGTCGGCCTCCTTGATTCTCAGCACGAAGGGGTTGGCGGCTTCGCGCTGCGCATCGTAGATTTCAAATGCTCCGCGCTCCTTCGCCATTTCCACCGATGCGGCGTAGGCCGTCAGCGCCAACGTCTTCTGCACCTTGACGGCGAAATCCGTGGCCTCCTGCGTGCCATAGCGCAGTCCGAGCGCCGCCAGCATGTCGCCTTCAGCGGTGATGCCGAGTCCGGTGCGTCGTCCTTGTCCCGTCTTGCGCTTGATTTTCTCCCAGAGGCGGCGTTCCGTGTGCTTCACCTCCTCGCTCTGCGGGTCGCTGTCGATCTTCTTCAGGATGAGGTCAATCTTCTCCTCCTCGAGGTCGATGATGTCGTCCATGAAACGCTGTGCCAGACGCACGTGTTGGCGGAAGCGCTGGAAATTGAAAGAAGCCTGAGGCGTAAACGGGTCGTCAACGTAACCGTAGAGATTGACGGCCAAAAGGCGACAACTGTCGTAGGGACAGAGCGGAATTTCGCCGCAAGGATTGGTTGACACCGTTTTGAAGCCCAGGTCGGCATAGCAGTCGGGGATGCTTTCGCGCGTGATGGTATCCCAGAAAAGCACGCCCGGTTCGGCGCTCTTCCAAGCGTTGTGGACAATTTTCTTCCAGAGTTTCTGCGCGTCGATTTCCTTGCTCGTGAGACATTCATCCTCCGGCGCGTCGACGGGGTATTGCTGGCGGTAGGGGCGTCCCTCCGTGGCGCAACGCATAAAGTCGTCGTCAATTCTGACCGATACGTTGGCCCCCGTCACCTTGCCCTCCGTCATCTTGGCATCGATGAAAGCCTCAGCGTCTGGGTGCTTGATGCTCACCGAAAGCATCAGAGCGCCGCGGCGTCCGTCTTGCGCCACCTCGCGTGTGGAGTTGGAGAAACGTTCCATGAAAGGCACCAGACCCGTTGAAGTCAGGGCGGAATTGTTCACCGGAGACCCTTTCGGGCGGATGCGCGAGAGGTCGTGTCCCACGCCGCCGCGGCGCTTCATGAGCTGCACCTGTTCCTCGTCTTCCTTCATGATGGCGCCGTAAGAGTCGGCATCACCGTCAATGCCGATGACGAAGCAGTTGGAGAGCGAGGCTACCTGATAATTGTTGCCGATGCCCGTCATCGGACTGCCCGCGGGGATGATGAAGCGGAAATGGTCGAGCACAGAAAAGATTTCCTCTTCCGGAACGGGGTTGGGGTATTTGCGCTCAATGCGGGCCATCTCGGCAGCCAGGCGGTGGTGCATGTCGGCCGGCGATTTCTCGTAGATATTGCCGAAGGAATCTTTCATGGCATACTTGTTGACCCATACGCGGGCGGCGAGTTCGTCGCCGTCAAAGTAGGCCAATGTTGCCTGGAAGGCTTCTTCGTAGCTGTAAGTAGTTGGATTCATAAATGTATGTTTGGTTAATGGTGTGTCATAAGTAAACTGCCGTGCGGAATCTTGGCCGTTGTTTCTCCTCGCCATCGTTCAACGCGTAGGGCGGGGGAGGGGGAGCGGCTTCATAGTTAGTCTTCCCACTTCGATGTCAAGATGCGCTCCAGGTTTTCTGGCGACAGGTGCAACTGAAACTGCCCCTTTTCGGCCACCGATATGCCTCCCGTTTCCTCCGAGACAACGATGGCCAGGCAGTCGCTCTTTTGCGAAATGCCGAGTGCGGCGCGGTGGCGCAATCCGAGAGCTTTGGGGATGTCGAGGTCGTGTGACACTGGAAGAATACACCCCGCAGCGCAGATGCGTTTATGGCTGATGACCATAGCGCCGTCGTGCAGCGGCGAGTTTTTGAAGAAGATATTTTCGATGAGCCGTTGGTTGATGTTGGCGTTGATGAGGTCGCCCGAGCGTATCACCTCATTGAGCCCCACGCTACGTTCCACCACGATGAGGGCCCCCACCTTCTGTTTGCTCATGCTCATGCAGGCCATGACGATTGGGATGATTTCGTCGCGGTGTGTCATGTCGTCCTTGCGTTTTCTTGAAAACAGGCGGATGAGCACGTTGGCGCGGCGGCGCGTGCCGATGCTTGAGAAGAAATGGCGGATTTCCTCTTGAAAAAGAATGATGAGCGCCAGTGCTCCCACGTTGACCATGTTGTTCATGATGCCCCCCAGGAGGCGCATTTCAAACACCTGCGTGACGAGGAGCCAGACAACGATGAAGACGAGGATGCCGTAGAAAATGTTGGCGGAGCTCGACTTCTTCATCAGCTGGTAGATATAGTAAAGAATGCACGCCACCGACACGATGTCGATGAGGTCGATGATGCCGAAGTTGATCATATATATAATGAGTAGGAGGAGTGGTGTAGGTCGGTATTATGTATGAGCAGAAATGCACTATTCTTCGTTGGCCGACGTCGCCTGCAATGCTTCAACGATTTTCACCGTTTCAACGGCCGCCTTCACATCGTGAACGCGGAGGATGTGGGCGCCCCTTTCAAGCGCGATGGTGTTGAGCGCGATGGTGCCTCCGAGCGCGTCTGCTGGTGTGCCTCCAATGAGTTTGTAAATCATCGACTTTCTCGAGATGCCAACCAGTATGGGGAGGTCAAATTCGCGGAAGTCGCCCATTTTGTTCATCAGCTCATAATTGTTCTCCAGCGTCTTGCCGAAACCAAACCCTGGGTCGAGGATGATGTCTTTCACGCCCAGGTCGTGCAGGCGGTCAACGCGTTCCGCGAAATAGAGAAACACCTCGCGCATGAAGTGGTCGTAGTGGGGCGCCAATTGCATGGTGGCCGGTGTGCCCTTCATGTGCATGAGAATGTAAGGCACGCCCAGTTGGGCGGCCGTGCGGAACATGTGTTTGTCGAGCATGCCGCCAGAGATGTCGTTGATGATGTCGACACCATATTCCTCCACACACATCTTGGCCACGTCGGCGCGGAACGTGTCAACGGAAACCACCGCCTGCGGAGCTTCCCTGCCCACGATAGCAAGGCCGTGGCGCAGGCGCTCCATTTCCTCTTCCACCGACACTTCGTCGGCACCAGGGCGCGACGAATAAGCGCCGATGTCAATCATCGTGCCGCCCTCGGCCACTATCTGGCGAGCGCGTGCCGCGATGGCTTCGTCGCTTTGCTTGCGGCTGTCGGCGTAAAAAGAATCGGGCGTGACATTGAGGATGCCCATGACTTGCGGTTGGTCGAGGGCAAACAGTCGTCCGTTGCAATTGATGGAATATGGTTTGAGAGTCATCATCAGAGTTTGGGTTTAATAAGTGGGGCGGAACGCGATACACAAGTTGTAGCTGTCCGCTGAAAATGTTGCCTGCTTAGTAATGGTGAATTTACCATTACTTAATCTCCGTGTGCTCATCTGCGTGGCAGGATGATTTCGCAGGGACACAAATTTACATAGAATATTTTGCTCTTCGCGCCTCTCTCGCGAAATTTCACTAAATTTGTGGGCAAATAACCATTAGGAACAATGAAAATTTCAGAACTCTATCAAGTGTTTCTCAAGCATCCTGTTGTCACGACCGATACGCGCGACTGTCCGAAGAACTCCATGTTTTTCGCCCTGCGGGGTGCTTCGTTCAACGGTAATGACTTTGCAATCAAAGCCTTGGAAAGCGGCTGCGCCTATGCAGTGGTCGACGACGAGCGAGTGGTTGGCGACGAGCGCCTCATTCATGTGCCCGACGTCTTGACCGCGATGCAGGAATTGGCCGCCTACCACCGCCAGCAACTCCATACGCCGATTTTGCAGGTGACGGGCACCAACGGCAAGACAACAACCAAGGAACTGACCTCGGCAGTGCTCTCTGAACGTTTCAACGTGCTCTACACCTTGGGGAACTTCAACAACCACATCGGGGTGCCGAAGACCTTGTTGCGCCTGCGGCCAGAACACGACATCGCCGTTGTGGAAACCGGCGCCAACCATCCCGGCGAGATTGCCGAACTGAGTCGCATCGTGCAAGCCGATTGCGGACTGATAACGAATGTTGGCAAGGCCCACTTGGAGGGCTTCGGCTCTTTCGAGGGCGTGATCCATACGAAGGGCGAACTCTATGACGATTTGCGCCAGCGCCCCGACACGTTCATCTTCTTGAATGCCGACAACGAACACCTCGTGAAAATTGCTGGCGGACTGAAAGCCGTTACTTACGGTGAGCCCGGAAAAGGCTATGACGTGGAAGGCGAAGTCGTTTCGTGCACGCCGTTCGTCAACCTCCGTTGGCGGCAAAAGGGCGGCGAATGGCAGGAAATCCATACACACCTCATCGGGGCGTACAACGTGACCAATGCTTTGGCTGCGGCAGCTGTTGGTCTGCATTTCGGGGTTAGCGCTGAGGCTATCACCCGTGCCATCTCCAATTACCAGCCCACCAACAACCGTTCCGAACTGCTGGAAACGGGGCATAACACGCTCGTTGTCGATGCCTACAATGCCAATCCAACGAGCATGAAGGCGGCCTTCGACAGTTTCCGCCTCATCAGCCATCCCAAGAAGATGGCCATCGTTGGCGAGATGCGCGAACTCGGTGCGGCATCGGAGGAAGAACATCGCCGTGTGGTTTCTGAAGCAGAGACGCTGGGGTGTGACGAACTTTGGTTTGTTGGCAACAACTTCAAAGACTGTGCTGGCGCACACCGCTTCTTCCCCGATGTGGAAGCCGTGAAAAAACAACTCGAGGCGTCACCGCTCAACGGTTGCATGGTGCTCATCAAAGGAAGCAATTCAACCCGCTTATATCAATTACCAGAATATCTTTAATCAGTATGAAAAAAATAATCGTGGCCATTGACGGCTACTCCTCTTGTGGAAAGAGCACGATGGCCAAAGATTTGGCCCGCGCAGTTGGATATATATATGTCGACACCGGCGCCATGTATCGCGCCGTGACACTTTACGCCCTCCGAAACAACCTCTTCGAGGTCGACGGGAGCGTGAAAGCGGCCGCGCTGGAGAACCAGATGGAAAATGCCATCGTTTCTTTCCGTCTTGACCCTTCAACCAATCTTCCGCAGACCTATCTCAACGACGAGTGTGTGGAAAAAGAAATCCGTTCGCTTGAAGTGTCGTCCCACGTGAGCCCTGTGGCAGCCCTTCCCTTTGTTCGCGAAGCACTCACCTGTCAGCAGCAGGCTATGGGGAGCAAGCGCGGCATCGTGATGGACGGCCGCGACATCGGAACGGTGGTGTTCCCGGATGCCGAACTCAAGATTTTCGTGACGGCTTCGGCGGAAGTGCGTGCCCAGCGCCGTTTCGACGAATTGCAGGCCAAGGGTATGCCCGCTGATTTTGAAGACATCCTTCGCAACGTGAAGGAGCGCGATTATATCGACTCACACCGCGACGTGGCTCCTTTGCGCCAGGCTGAAGATGCCGTGGTGCTTGACAACAGCGAAATGACCGTATCGCAGCAACGAGAATGGCTGCTTGCCAAGTTTGAAGATGCTGTGGAACGAAAGAACAACGCGTCGACATGCTGAACATCGAAATCGACGAACACTCTGGTTTCTGCTTCGGCGTGACCACGGCCATCGGTAAGGCAGAGGAAGAGTTGGCACACAGTCAGCGCCTTTATTGCCTCGGCGACATCGTTCACAACGGCAGTGAGTGTGAACGTCTGCGGGGAATGGGACTGGAAACCATTGACCACGAGGCATTTCGCTCGCTCCGCAATGCCAAAGTGCTTCTGCGTGCCCACGGCGAACCGCCTGAGACTTACGCCACCGCGTTGGCCAACGGCATCAACATCATCGATGCCACCTGCCCTGTGGTGTTGCAATTGCAACGGCGAATCAAGCAGGTGTTTTCGGAGCCAGGGCGCCCGCAAATCGTTATCTACGGAAAGCCCGGCCATGCGGAGGTGCTCGGCCTCGTTGGACAGACCGACGGGACGGCCATTGTGATTGAGGGACTGGAGGGCGCGGAGAAGCTCGACTTCACACGCGACATCCGTCTTTTCTCTCAGACCACCAAACCGCTGGAGGGGTTCCGCCAGATTGTGGACTATATCACGGCACACATTCAGGCGCCTGCCACATTCCGTTCCTACGACACCATCTGCCGACAGGTGGCCAATCGCCTGCCGAATATCTGCAATTTTGCCGTGCGCCACGATGTCGTCATCTTCGTGTGTGGCCTCAAAAGCAGCAACGGTCGCGTTCTCTTTGAGGCCTGCCGCCGCGTCAATCCCCGTGCTTATCTCGTAGACACGCCGGCGGCGCTCCGTCGGGAATGGTTCGACGGCGCGGGCAGTGTCGGTGTTTGCGGCGCCACTTCCACGCCGAAATGGTTGATGGAAGATTGCCGCGAGGCGATACTCAAGATTGCCGGGCAGTAATCAACCGCTGATTTTCCACTGGACGGGAGGCGCCTCTTGCCAGCAATGGTTTCCTTTCTCCCCCAAGGGCATCTCCTAACTTTCGCTGGGGAGAAAATGAAGAGAAAACGGGGGCGAGGTGTCCATGTCTGAAATTTATTCTGACCGCGTGCTTGTGATTCGGAATTTATCCTTATCTTTGCAGGTGGATTTTGCGGAAACGCGTTCCGCAGGTATCAACGGCTCCGTAGCTTAGCTGAATAGAGCGTCAGATTCCGGTTCTGAAGGTCCTGGGTTTGAATCCCAGCGGGGTCACAAAAAGGAAAGAGGATTTTACATTGCTGTAGAATCCTCTTTCCTTTTTGTGTTTGTAGTAATGGTGCCATTACGTATAGTCGGCAGTTTGGTTGTGTGTCGCTGGCCGTTGCCCCGCGCGGCGTAGGCAGGCAATATAGATAAAAACAAAAAGCGACCACTTCAAAAGAAGTAGTCGCTTCGTAGCGAGAAAGGGACTTGAACCCTTGACCTTCGGATTATGAATCCGACGCTCTAACCAGCTGAGCTATCTCGCCATTGTCTAACCCATTTGCAAGGAGATGTTGTTTCTCGTTTGCGAGTGCAAAATTAGAAATTAATTTTGAAACCACCAAGCGAAACCAAGAAAAATATTGAATTTTCTTTGAGAAATATCAAATTGGCGTGTAGAATAGGTGGTTCAGGTGGTGCGGATGAAAAAAATGTAGTATTTTTGCAGTGATGTTAGGAATAAAGAAATTAGACCTCTATATATTAAAGAAGTTTCTGCCGTTGTTCTTCGGCGCCTTCTTCATTTGCCTGTTCGTTTTCATGATGCAGTTCACGTGGCGTTACATCGACGAACTGATAGGCAAGGGACTGTCGCTGGATATTTTGGGGCAGTTCTTCTGGTACATGGGTATCACGCTGATTCCCATGTCGCTGCCGCTTGCCATTTTGTTGGCTTCGCTCATCACGTTTGGCAACATGGGGGAGCAGTTGGAGCTGCTTTCCATGAAGGCCGCGGGCGTTCCGCTTGTGCGCATCATGCGTCCCATCCTGATGCTGGTCATCGTGTTTACGGGCATGTCGTTCTATTTCCAAAACAAGACGGCGCCCGATGCCCAAATCAGTTTGCGAACCCTTTTGTTCAGCATGAAGCAGGCGCAGCCGGCCGTGGAGATTCCGGAGGGGGTGTTTTACAACGAAATCCCCAACCTCAACCTCTATGTGCAGCGGAAGAATGCTGAGACCGGCATGCTTTACCAAACCATCATCTATAAGACCGACCAGGGCTTCGACCGCGCACAAATCGTTTTGGCCGACTCCGGCCGACTCGAGATGACGGCCGACAAGCTCCATCTGCGCCTCGACCTTTGGAATGGTGAGCAGTTTGAAAACCTGCAGTCGCAGGGCATGTCGATGATGCAATCGGCCCACGTGCCGTTTGACCGGGAAACGTTTGCCTACAAGCGCTTCTTGATTGATTTCGACAGCAACTTCGCCATGATGGACAAAAATATGTTGCGCGATATGCCGCAAGCCAAGAGCATGTGGGAAATCGAGGCTTCGGTCGACTCCATGAACGCAGAGCTCGACAGCATCGGAAAGATATACTATCGCGACGTGAGCCAGCGCTGGTTTGATAAGAGAATCATGTCGAAGAAAATCGCTGCCGCCCTCCGCGCGGCAAAGCCCCTTCCTTTCGACAGCATCTTGGCCCGCACTTCGCCTTCTGATGTCAGAACAGCCCGCCAGATGGCGCTCAACACGGTGAGGTTGGTTAATTCCGAACTGGAGTGGAAAAGCCTGGCCGCACAGACGGGCGACAACCAAATACGCCGCCACTGGGTGGAATGGCATCAGAAGATGACGCTCTCTTTGGCCTGCCTCCTTTTCTTCTTTATCGGCGCTCCCCTCGGTGCCATCATCCGCAAGGGCGGTCTCGGCTTGCCCGCGGTCATATCGGTGTTGATTTTCATTTTCTATTACATCATCAATACCTCGGGCATGAAAATGGCACGCGACGGTTCGTGGAACATGGTCTACGGCATGTGGATCAGTTCGGTTGTGCTGCTGCCCTTCGGTGTGTTCCTGACCTATAAGGCCAATAAAGACTCCGTCGTGTTCAACGCTGAGATGTATCTCAACTTCTTCCGTGCCCTTTTGGGTCTGCGAACGAGCCGACATTTAAACCGCAAGGAAGTGATCATCCACGATCCCGACTACGCCCGTATGAGCGAGCAACTTGACGCCTTGCGCGACGATTGCCGCGAATATGCACGCGTTTCCCGATTGAAGTCGGCGCCCAGCTATGTCGACGTGTTCTTCCGTCACAACACTGACCACCACGTTGAAGAAATCGGCGGGCGATTGGAAACCATCGTTGAAGAGCTCTCCAACGCCAAGGACCCGCGCATCGTTTCGATGCTCAACAGTTTTCCCGTCGTCTACGTCCACGCCCACACGTCGCCCTTTGAAGGCAACAGGGCCAACAAGATAGCCGGCGTGTTCTTCCCTCTGGGCTTCGTGCTCTGGTGTCGCATCTGGCGCTTTCGTTTCCGCCTTTTGCGCGACATGAAGCAGATTGTTGACACCTGCGAGCGTCTTTCCCCGTTGCTGCGCCACGTGAATGCCGATGGCATGATTGAAGGCACGGCGCTCTCCGACGAAGAAGGCGGCGAATCTGCCAGCGGAGCGTCCGCCGGAAAAGCAGGTTGGAGACGGAGATGGTCAGTGCGCAGGGTGGGTGCCCTTCTCGTTGCCCTCGTCATCGTGTTCCTGGCCGGATGGTATGCCCAACGTTACCTTCGCAAATATTTCCGTGCCAAGGCACATACGGAACAACGTGCCGCATCGCCAACAGACAATACCTCCCCCAGCGGTTCTGATGCCGCATTGCCGAAAACGAGGAACCTCATGTTCGACAACGGTGCTTCAGAGCGTCTTCAGGAGAGTCGCTGATGAGCCAGTAGCCCTCGGGCGCCAGGCGGTGTCGTCAGACTGGTTTTCCCCTGCATATATTACATAAATAATATTGAACCCCTACATATTATATAATAAGCAAATATCTCCCATAAGAATATGGACAATTTCAAACTTGCCACTATCGAAGAAGCCGTTGAGGACTTCAAAAAAGGACAGTTCGTCATCGTTGTTGACGACGAAGATCGCGAAAACGAGGGCGACCTCATTATGGCGGCGGAACTCGTTACCCCCGAAAAGGTGAACTATATGTTGCGCAACGGACGCGGCGTGCTTTGTGCGCCTGTAACCATCGAGCGTTGTCGCCAGTTGGAACTCGAGCATCAGGTGCAGTCAAACACCAGTATGCTCGGAACGCCGTTCACAGTGACCGTTGACAAACTCGAAGGTTGCACCACCGGCGTTTCATGTCACGACCGCGCCGCCACCATCCGCGCTTTGGCCGACCCCGACAGCCGTCCGGAAACCTTCGGACGCCCGGGCCACATCAATCCGCTCTACGCACAAGACCGCGGTGTGTTGGCGCGTGCGGGACACACCGAAGCCGCTGTCGACTTGGCCCGCATGGCTGGCTTCAATCCTGCCGCCTGTCTCATCGAAATCCTCAATGAAGACGGCACGATGGCCCGTATGCCCCAGTTGCAGAAATTTGCAGCCAAGGAGGGGCTTCACATCATTACCATCAAAGACCTCATTGCCTATCGCTTGAAAAACGAATGCCTCGTCGAGAAGGGCGAGGAAGTGGACATGCCGACAGAATATGGTCATTTCCGCCTCATCCCCTTCCGCCAAAAGAGCAACCACTTGGAGCACATCGCCTTGATTAAAGGCGAATGGGAGGCCGACGAACCCGTCTTGGTGCGCGTTCACTCTTCATGCGCCACCGGCGACATCTTCGGCAGCGAGCGTTGCGACTGCGGCGAGCAGCTCCATAAGTCGATGGAGATGATTGAGAAGGAAGGCAAGGGCGTGGTGCTCTATCTCAACCAGGAAGGACGCGGCATCGGCCTGATGGCCAAGATTGCCGCCTACAAACTCCAGGAAGAGGGCTACGACACGGTTGACGCCAACGTGCATTTGGGATATGACCCCGACGAGCGCGACTATGGCGTGGGCGCACAAATCCTCGGCTTGCTCGGCGTGAAGAAGATGCGTCTTATCTCAAACAACCCCGTCAAGCGCGTCGGCCTTGAAGCCTATGGCTTGGAAATCGTTGAAAACGTGCCCATCGAAATCAAGCCCAACCGATATAATGAGCGTTATCTGCGTACAAAGCAGGAGCGCATGGGACACACATTGCATCTCAAAAAATAAATCAGAAAAAATGGAACAAGAAAGAACAACTGGCCTCTACTCTCAGGCGAGCAGTGTGAGTGCCTTTTCAGCATTGCTGAGCAAGACCTATCTTTGGATGACCCTCGGACTGGCCATGACAGGGCTCACGGCGGCTTACGTTGCCAACAACGTGGCCCTCATGCAGAGCATCTTCACTGGCAGCTCCTTCATGATTCTCATCATCGCCGAACTGGCTTTGGTGTGGATTCTCTCCGCGCGCATCATGAAGATGTCGTTTATGGCAGCCGGACTGATGTTTGCCGCCTACTCCATCCTCAACGGCGCCACTCTCTCCGTGATTTTCCTGGCCTATTCGCCGCAGGTCATCGCCACCACCTTCTTCGTCACCGCTGGAACCTTCGGCGCCATGAGTCTGGTCGGTTTCCTCATTAAGCGCGACCTCAGTTTCGTTGGACGTTTCGCCATGATGGCGCTCATCGGCATCATCATCGCCTCCATCGTCAACATCTTCGTGGCCAGCAGTGCGCTCTATTGGGGTGTCACATATCTCGGCGTGCTCCTCTTTGCCGGACTGACGGCCTACGACACGCAGAAAATCAAGATGATGCTCATGCAATATGGCGGCGAAGTGAACAACGACACCATGAAAATGGCCTTGATGGGCAGCTTGACACTCTATCTCGACTTCGTCAATCTCTTCCTCTTCATCCTCCGCATTGTCGGCGGCAACAGAGAATAACCCGAATTTAAAACCCTATGAAGCGGTCTGCGGAACAACCGCGGGCCGCTTCTATAAAACAACAATAAGACAATGAACGAACTTTCCAATCGTTTGAACCGCCTTTCTCCTTCTGCCACGCTGGCTATGTCACAGAAGAGCGGTGAACTCAAGGCACAAGGCATTGACATCATTAACATGAGTGTGGGTGAACCCGACTTCAATACGCCCGACCACATCAAGGCCGCAGCCATCAAGGCTGTTGAGGAAAACTGGTCACGCTATTCTCCCGTTGCCGGGTACCCGGCTCTGCGCGAGGCTATCGTGAAGAAACTGAAAAATGAAAACGGATTGGACTATACTGCCGACCAAATCAGCTGCTCCAACGGTGCAAAACAATCTGTTTGCAACACCATCATGGCGCTGGTCAATGACGGCGACGAGGTCATCGTGCCTGCCCCCTATTGGGTGAGCTATCCCGAAATGGTGAAGCTTGCTGGCGGCGAACCGGTCATTGTTGAAGCTGGCATCGAGCAGGATTTCAAGATCACGCCCGCCCAGCTTGAGTCTGCCATCACGCCGAAGACCAAAGCTTTGATTCTCTGCTCTCCGAGCAACCCGACGGGTTCTGTTTATTCTAAGGAAGAACTCCAGGGCCTGGCAGAAGTGTTGGCAAAACACGAGCAGGTCTACGTCGTTGCCGACGAGATTTACGAGCACATCAACTATGTGGGCCGCCACGAAAGCATTGCCCAGTTTGAGTCAGTGCGCGACCGCGTTGTGATTGTTAACGGCGTGAGCAAGGCCTATGCCATGACAGGCTGGCGCATTGGTTTCATTGCCGGTCCGCAGTGGATTGTGAAAGGCTGCAACAAGCTCCAGGGTCAGTACACGAGCGGTCCTTGCTCCGTTTCCCAGAAAGCAGCCGAAGCAGCCTACACGGGTTCGCAGGCTTGCGTGGAGGAAATGCGTCAGGCCTTTGAGCGCCGCCGCGACCTCATCGTTCGTCTCGCCAAGGAAATCCCTGGCCTCGAAGTCAACGAGCCCCACGGTGCCTTCTATCTCTTCCCTAAGTGCAGTTCTTATTTCGGCAAGCACTTCGGCGACCGCGTCATCAACGACTCTATGGACTTCGCCATGTATCTCCTCGAAGAAGGACACGTTGCCACCGTTGGCGGTGCCGCCTTCGGCTCGCCTGAATGCTTCCGCATGAGCTACGCCACAAGCGACGAAAACATCGTTGAGGCCATGCGTCGCATCAAGGAGGCTTTGGCCAAGTTGCAGTGATTCATCGTGCAGGATTTTCAGGCAGAGGCCATCTGCTTATAAAACACATTTGGCCATCTGCTTGACGTTCTGACAACCAATAAACGGGCAAGCCCCAAAGACCGATAAAGCTCTTGGGACTGCCCGTTTTTTATGGGTAGTTCTAAAAACCAGAATAGTCAGAGCCACCCTTATATAAGAAAGATTTATGACAGACTGGAAAACAGCTCTGAGCGCACTGGTAAGCCAGGTTTCGGAGCCGGAAGAAACAAACAACGAAGCAGGGCCAGCCAATCAGGACGCCGCGAAGGCAGAGCCTGCACGCCGCAAACGCCAGGGCGTGGTCTATTCCACCAACCCCGACTTCTCCTATCAAGAAGCCGAGGCCGAGGAAAACGAGACCTTGCCCAAGCAGCAGCAAAAACTGCGGCTGAGCATGGAGCGAGCTGGAAGAGGCGGCAAGACCGTGACGCTCGTGCGCGGTTTCATCGGTTCGACCGACGACCTCCAATCGCTCTGCAAACTCTTGAAGCAGAAATGCGGCGTCGGCGGTTCGGCCAAAGATGGCGAAATCATCATCCAAGGCGACCATCGCCAGCGCCTGCTGGAAATCCTCAAGAAGGAGGGGTATTCACAGACGAAATAAAGGGGCGCTCAGAAGCGAGCGAGACCAACAGCCTGTGCCAGCGTTCGTGTCATCGGTTTCACGGCGGAATCAGGCGCGGCAGACGGCAACGCACTGTGTGCAGACGCTTGTGCCTGTTCCGACAAGCAAGAACCTCAAACAAAACAAATTAGGGCTGACACTTCTCACGAGGTATCAGCCCTTTTAGTTATCTTTGTATTTGCGAAAAATGCCCTTTTTATATACCTTAGCTATTCTTTTATATTCCATGATACACAATTGAAAGCACCACCTTTAGCAACAATGCCTTTTGCTTCACAAGGCACGACTTCACAGTCTCGATATATCTCCTTCAATTGTTCAATAGCAACGGTATCACTGGCAATACCTATTTGCGGTACAAGCAAGAAGTTGCCAACCCGAAGAAAATTAATATGCGCCCAACTATTCATTCGCGCATACTTGCCATATTGTAACTCGCTTATTTTCGGAAAGTGTAGACGCAAAACCTTCAATAATTCTTCACGTAGTTGCTCATCTATATCTGCATAATTGTTTATCACAATATGCCCTGGTTCAACATAGCGTACCATTCCATCTGAATGCCCGCATTTCTCAGCCCTGTCCCATGGAATGAAAACAACTTCACAGCCAAAACTTTCTTCGAGAACCGTCTGTAAGAACTCACGGTCTTTCTCCTTATTTTCGACGAAGACCTTGTCTGTCATGATTACTTTGTCATCACACTTTATCACATTGCCGCCATCTACGATGACGTCCATTATCATTAGATTATTGTGCGTGAGTTCAAAGCAATTTTGCACATCATGTGTGATGTACTGTTGTTCTCCTTTGAGATAATCTGGATTATACTCATACCCGATGAAAGAATTCACATCCTTTTGAATCGGCATGAAGTCTCTCACCCATATATCTTTTGTGTTGGGCAGCATTTCGAAGTTTATTTCATGTTCAAGCAACGCTTCTTTGATGCTTCCCCAACATTTGTAACCCCTCAGATATTCAGAAAAATATACTTTGTTCGTTTGCTCATCAGTAATCATAACTTGGATATATTTTCTTTATTACGTCAGATTTCTTAGGCATGTTTTCATACATATTTTTGGGCAAATCCTTATAGTCGTGCCATATGTGATATTCGGTCGTACCATTGGTCGACTTCTGGGTCTGAAAAACGTATTTTCTTTTCATTTGCCAATCAACACCGCCTTTGAAATAACGATAAGGTAGAGGTCGACTCTCTACTCTATAAGTATTGAATATCTCGATATGATCCAAAGGCTTGTCTTCAATAAGTTTAGGCATATCATCTGACGAATTAAACATGTCAAACAAACATCTTTGGCTACCTGATATATTGCCGACATGCTTTCCGTTTTCGTACTTCTCTAATCCACGAATCAGCACACCGCCAAACCGTATCAGTTCATTGTTTTCTCCACGTAAAGTGCGAAATGCGATATCTACTCCGAATCGATGAAAGAACCATTGCCCTTCAATACAATCTCTACTCAAAGTTGCTACGTCTTCAGTATCGTCTGTTGAATATTGATAAAATTCCAAATCAGCTATTCGGTACTTCACGTTTCTGATTCCTTCACTATCTTTTTCACATTTGGTAATGGAAAAGTTTTTCATCAGGCTAACCGCCAATGCTTCGTAATCCTCTTTTATTGGATTAGCTAATTTCTTAAAAAGAGAGTCTATTGTTTTATACTCGTTCATGTTTTCTGTCTATTGGTTAATAAACTGATTAATGATATTTATTAAACAGGTGAATGGTAAACCGCAGTGTTGGCTATAGACTACATCATTTCTTTTTTAAACCAAAGCTCAAATACACTATCAGCAAGGAATATCCCCTCTTTCTCAATGGTGATAATCTCCTTGTCAACCAAGCTTTTCTTTATACGGTCTATATTTGACTTACTGCCTAAAGGATATATTTCAGAAACCGTTTGAGTGGTAAATCCTGAATGTATGCCTTTGCACAAAAGACGAATGAAGTTGAGCTGATAGGTCGTAAGTCCCTCTGTCTGTTGTATAAAGAGACTGCTGTTTTGCTCCAATAGAGCCTTCAAGCCTTCTTCGAAACTCTCCTCGTTTACTTCTTTTCCAGTTTCGGCCATAACGTTCCATGCAAGTTGCTGCACATAAGATGAGTAATTCTTTACCACTTGGCATATTCTGCCTGCATACTCTTCTGCTATCTTCTTGCCATACTTCTCGAATCGAGAACAGATGAAGGGGACCCAATATTCCGTAGGAATACACTTTAGATGCAGCATCTCCCCAAACTGATAAAAAGGCATACGACGACTTTGGAAAATATTTTCCATCAGATGCTTCTTACTGCCAAAGAAGCAATAAGACACATTTTGATGATGCTGCCAAACACCGCGTAGACGTTTTTGTATAGTCAGCGAGTCTGTGAACTCTCCTATCTGCTGAAACTCGTCAATACATACTACAAGGCGAACGCCCTGTTCCTTGGCAATACGTTCTGGAAGATTCAAAATTTCCTCTGGAGAATAATCCTTTGGCGTTATCCCCAATGATACAGAAAACTCAGAGTTAGGTTCTGGGCTAAATGAAATTTTGGGCGAGATTCTAACCAAGAAACGCTTGATGTTCTCCATTACTTGCTCCAAATGGTTGCCAGTGGACTTCATGATTGTTTCAGCAAATCGGTTATAGAAATCATATTCACTTCTGCAGTCATATATGTCCATATAGACGATTTTTAGCATAGGGTTGTCAATCTCGGAAATCACCTTTTTGATAAGAGAGGTCTTACCCATGCGTCTTGGAGATATAAGAATAACATTAACGCCATTCTCAAAGTCAAGTTTGATACGCTTGGTTTCTTCAATTCGGTCTGTAAAGTTATTACCACCGACCGACATACCATATACAAAAGCTTTCTCCATAATCTTTACTCCTTACTTATTAGATTACAAAGATAATGAAAAAAAGAAGTAGTTCACAAGGTTGTGGTTCACAACTTTGTGAACTTGGTTGAAAATCTCATAAAATAGATACCCTCTCCATATTTTTCACCTCTGTTTGTCTGCGTCGCCTCTTCCTTTTATACTCATAAAAGAAAGGAGTTGCGAGAGGTTTTCCCTCGCAACTCCTTTTTCAGTTTCGTCGTAAAACTCCTATTGGGCCAACTGCTTCGTGCTGGTCAGTTCGAAAAACTTTTCCATCATCACTTTCGTGTATCCCTGTCCGGCGGCTTCCACCGCCTCCTTCTTCGCCTTGTCTTTCTCGATGGCGTCGTAGGCATCCTTGTTTTCCTTTTCAAATTCGGAAATGTCGGCCACGAAATCCTTGTTCACCTTCTCGGCCTCTTCCATAGTCTTGGCCTCCTTCATTTTTTCGGTGGCGTCGTTGATGATTCTGATGAGTTTTTCGTCAGGACTTTTGCTGCATCCTGCCAGCGTGAGCGACAGAACGGCGAGGAGCAAAAACTTCTTCATGATGTTTGGTTGTTTGGGGCAGAGCGTTCGTGTGCGTTGGAGGGTGACAGAATGCACTGCTTGTGGAGAGAAAATCCCGTGTAAACGTTGGGGCTTACACGGGATGGATGATGTGGTGGTGCGTTGTCTGCGCCACCGATGTTTCTTAGGCCTCCTGCTGGTCTTTGAGCGCTTCCGTGATTTGCGCTTCAATTTCTTCGCAGAGTTCCGGGTTGTCCTTCAAGATGCGTTTCACGGCATCGCGTCCCTGACCGATCTTGGTCTCGCCATAGCTGAACCATGAGCCGCTCTTTTTGATGATGCCGAGCTCCGTTCCGAGGTCAACGATTTCTCCGATGTGGGAGATGCCTTCGCCGAAGGTGATTTCAAATTCGGCTTTGCGGAATGGAGGTGCCACTTTGTTTTTCACCACCTTCACGCGCACCTGGTTGCCGATGGGCTGGTCGCCGTCTTTGATGGTGGTGACGCGGCGGATGTCGAGGCGCACGCTGGAATAGAATTTCAGTGCGTTGCCGCCGGTGGTTGTTTCAGGGTTGCCGAACATCACGCCGATCTTTTCGCGCAATTGGTTGATGAAGATGCAGGTGGTGTTGGTCTTGCTGATGGTTGAGGTCAGTTTGCGGAGTGCCTGGCTCATGAGGCGGGCCTGCAAGCCCACTTTGTTGTCGCCCATGTCGCCTTCGATTTCTGCCTTTGGCGTCAAGGCTGCAACAGAGTCGACCACGATGATGTCGATGGCCGAAGAGCGGATGAGCTGGTCGGCAATTTCCAATGCCTGTTCGCCGTTGTCGGGCTGCGAGATGAGCAGGTTGTCGACATCGCAGCCGAGTTTGGCCGCATAGAAGCGGTCGAAGGCGTGTTCGGCATCGATGAATGCCGCGATGCCGCCAGCCTTTTGTGCTTCGGCGATGGCGTGGATGGCCAGCGTGGTCTTACCGGAGCTTTCCGGACCGTAGATTTCAATGATGCGTCCCTTCGGATAACCGCCCACGCCGAGCGCGGCGTTGAGCGCCAAACTTCCCGTTGGGATGACATCGACATTCTCGATTTGCTCGTCGCCGAGCTTCATGATCGACCCTTTGCCGAAGTCTTTTTCTATCTTTGCCATTGCGGCTTGCAATGCGCGGAGCTTGCCGCTCACATTGCCGTCTTGCAATTCTTCTTCTTTCTTAGCCATATATATGATATTTAGCCCTATATATAATAGAGTGTGTTATGTAATCTTTCCTTTCTCAATGATGATGAACGGGCAAACTGGAGGCGTTCCATTTTGTGGGCAAACGACAGCCCTTGCCCGCGTTCTGAAGATTCCCGCCATCGCTTGCCTCACAAAGGTACGAAAATCATTGTGACGGAAGAAAAAAAACTTGAAAAGTTGTGGGGAGCGTTTTGAAAAAACAATGCCGAATTTCGTCTTCCCTTTAAAGTCCGCATGCCGTGAGCACCTTTTCGCTCTGCCGTTCTTCCTCTTCGCCGAGGTCCATGAAGCGCAAGATGGCCGTGTGTGCGGCGCGTTTGAGCACCATGTCGGTGCCAATCAGCTCCGAGGCGGCCTGGTCGAGCATTTCCTCCGCATCGCGCGGCAACGGTTTGGCACCCTTCATGAAAAGTCGTGAGAGCAGATGCCAGCCGCAGAGACGGAACATCGGTTCCTCGCGTGCAATCCAGGCAAACGCCTTTTCAGAAGCGTAGGGCAGGCGTGCGAAGAGGTGAACAACGGTGCATTCCGCTTCTTCGGGAAAATTCATCTGTTCCACCCAAAGTTCCGCAAGGTCTGCCGGGAAATCCTCTGTCGGCATCAGCATGCCAGCCAGCAGTCGGCATTCGCGAATATTCTCCTTCCAGAGCGCCGCCGCCAGTTCGTAGTTGTGTGGCCATTCTTCCGCCATTTCGCGCAGGCGGGGCAGTTCCACGCCGAAGTTTACCTTATAGGCCAGTCCTTTTTCGCGCATCGACTGGCTCACGGGGCCGTTCATGACGCCGCGCAGGTTCTTTTTTATTTCTCTGATTTGTTCTTGTAGTGTCATTTGGAAAAAATGTTTGTTGGGAGAAGTGTTTCAAAACTGACGGTGGGGCAGAGGACACACCGTTGCCACACCCCGTTTTTTTATAGTTGCCAACGCTTTCCCTATACTTTTGGGCGAACGCCGTCCTGCGTTCGTTCGTGTCTCGCCCTGCGTTCGCTTGTGCCTCGCCCTGCGTTCGCTTGTGCCTCGTCCTGCGTTCGCCAAAAAGTCTTAGGACCGTGTTGGCAAACCTTAAGGACGGGGTTTGCAGAAAGGGGTGGATTGGAAAAACGGGCACCATCGGCTGGAAAAACACGAGGGAGATGGCATGCAACGATTGGGCGTTTTGTTAAACCAGCTGCTGCTTGCTGGCATCTCGTTCTCCCTTGTCAGTCGTTACCGAAGAACCGCAGCCATTCCTGCTCGAAGTTGGGCGTGAAGAAGCCCATTTGCATCAGGTCGAGGATGTCGGTGCGAGAGAAGAAACGTCCGTCGGCCACCTCCTCCGAGATTTTTGGTTTGGCGTGAGTGCGTGTGGTGAACACGTGTACCAGTTCGCGCTCGCGGTTGCTTTCAAACACATAGCGGCCGAGAAATTGCGGTGTGAAATTCGTCAGTCCGATTTCTTCGCGCACCTCACGCGCCAGCGCCTCCTCGATGCTCTCGCCCCAGTCGACGTGTCCGCCAACCGCCGTGTCCCATCGTCCCGGCTGTATGTCCTTCCAGTCGGGGCGCTTTTGCAGGAACAGTTCGCCTTGGGAGTTGAAAACGTGGAGGTGCACCACGGGATGCAGCGGCCGCGTGCCGCCATGACATTCTCCGCGCGTGGCTTTTCCGACGACGTTGCCTTCTTCGTCAACCAGCGGCAGGAGTTCTTCCATGTTGTCGTGTTTCATGTTTGTTGCGTTTGTTGTTGGGGATTGGGTGGGGGACTACTTGTGGCGGCGGAAGCCGTCAGATATATAAGTGGACGTTTCTCAATAATTCAGTAGCGAACTGTCGCCGTAGGAGAGAAAGCGGAAATTGTTGGCGAGGGCATAGTCGTAGATGCGGTGCCAGTCGCCTTTGACAAAGGCCGACACCAACAGCAGGAGCGTGCTCTTCGGCTGGTGGAAATTCGTGACGATGGTGCGCACGATGTGGTAGTCATATCCCGGCGCGATGATAATCTGCGTTGACGTGTGCAACACTGGCAGCGCGTTGCGGTCCATCCAGTCGGCAATCTCTTGCAGCGCCTCCAGCGTGGTCAGTTTGTCGCCCTCAGAAGCGGCATATTCATAAGGCATCCACTGCGGCACGTGCAGGTCGTCGGCCGTGGCGTTCGGGTTTTGGTGGATCATCACACCAACGTAGTAAAGGCTCTCCAGCGTGCGCACGGAAGTTGTTCCCACCGCAATACACCATCCTCCGTGGGCAATCAGCCGCTCAATGCTTTCGCGCTTCACGGCAATCCATTCCGCGTGCATCGTGTGTCCCGCGATTTCCTCGCTCTTCACCGGTTTAAACGTTCCTGCGCCCACGTGGAGCGTCACTTCGTTTCGCTCGATGCCCTTCTCGTCGATGGCCTTCAAGACACGCTCCGTGAAGTGCAGTCCCGCAGTGGGCGCTGCCACCGACCCCTTGATTTTGCTGTAGACCGTTTGGTAAGTGCGCAGGTCGCTCTCTTCCGTGTCTCGGTTGAGATAGGGCGGGATGGGGAGCTCGCCGATGGCGTCGAGCACTTCCGAAAAGCTCACCGTGTTGTCGTCCCATGCAAAACGCACTTCATGTCCCGTTCCGCTGATGCCGAGGCGCTCTGCCGTCAGCGTCAGTTCCTTGCCACCCACCTTGATGGAGCGTTCCAGGCGTCCTTCCTTCCATTTCTTGAGATTACCGATGAGGCAAGTCCAAGTCACGCTGCCCGTCTGGGCAAACGAAAGCTGATAGTCGGCTGGCGTGTGAGGCTCCAGGCAAAACACTTCGATGAGGGCGCCGGTGCTCTTGTGGAAATGCAGACGCGCCTGGATTACCTTCGTGTTGTTGAACACCATCAAGGCCCCCTTCGGCAGATAGTTCGGCAGGTTGAAAAACGTGTCTTCCTTCACTTCGCCGTTGCGGTAGAGCAGCAGTTTCGAGGTGTCGCGCTCTGCGAGCGGATATTTCGCAATGCGTTCATCGGGCAGCGGATAGTCGTAATCGCTGATGTGGATATGTTGGGTTGGGTTTTCTGTCATAGAAACTATTAGTTGTTTAGCTCATTATATAAGTAGGTGGTCAAAATTATTTTTATAATATATGCCAAGAGCATTATTTTTACATTTGAAATGTTCTATCGGGATGCAGATACGCCACCTTGGTTGAAGGAGCAATGCGGGCATTGCGACTGAAAACAAGGTAAGTAGATGCGCCCGAGAGGACGTTGCAAATGTGAAAATAATTCTGACCACCTACTTAAGTAGCAAAGTTACGTATTTTTTCTCAATGTATGCAGACTTCGCCACGGTTTTCTGGTTGAAGGGCAAGAGGGCGCAGCGCGGCGCTCCCGTTTGGCTCCCAATGTAAAGTGTTGTTGGAAGAACAGGGCTGAGCGTCAAACGAAATAGTTCTTAAGGACATAAAAAAACGCGTTGACACGAAAACTTTCCCCCATTCGTTTTGCTCTTAGCGAGGTTTGCAGTAACTTTGCAGCTGGTGCACAAATCGCACCATATTGAGCAAATTAAGAAACAAATCATACACCTATGACAAAACGTAAGATTCAATTCAGTCTTGTCTATCGAGACATGTTCCAAAGTAGCGGTAAGTTCCAGCCCCGCAAAGACCAGTTGGAGCGTATTGCACCTGTAATCATCAAGATGGGTTGCTTTGCCCGCGTGGAAACAAACGGCGGCGCTTTCGAACAGGTGAATCTCCTTTATGGTGAGAACCCCAACAAGGCCGTGCGTGCCTTCACGAAGCCATTCAACGAAGTGGGCATCAAAACCCACATGCTCGACCGCGGCTTGAACGCGTTGCGCATGTTCCCCGTGCCGGCTGACGTGCGCCGACTCATGTATAAGGTGAAGCATGCTCAGGGTGTCGACATCACGCGCATCTTCTGTGGTTTGAACGACGTTAGAAACATCATTCCTTCCATCCACTATGCCCTCGAAGCTGGCATGACTCCGCAGGCCACACTCTGCATCACCACCTCGCCAATCCATACAGCTGAATATTACGCCAATATCGCCGACCAGCTCATCGAAGCTGGTGCGCCTGAAATCTGCTTGAAGGATATGGCAGGTATTGGTCAGCCAGCCATGCTCGGCAAGCTCACCAAGATGATCAAGGACAAGCATCCTGAAGTCATCATCGAATATCACGGCCACTCAGGTCCGGGCCTCTCAATGGCCAGCATCCTGGAAGTCTGCAAGAACGGTGCAGACGTCATCGACACCGCCATCGAACCGCTTTCGTGGGGTAAGGTTCATCCCGACGTGATCTCCGTGCAGTCGATGTTGAAGCATGCCGGTTTCGACGTGCCTGAAATCAATATGGATGCCTACATGGAAGCCCGCAAGCTCACGCAGGAATTCATCGACGACTTCTTGGGCTACTTCATGAACCCCGCCAACAAGCTGATGAGCTCTCTTCTCTTGGGCTGCGGTCTGCCGGGCGGTATGATGGGCTCTATGATGGCCGACTTGACGGGCGTGATGAGCGCCATCAACAGCAACCGCGCCAAGGACGGTCTCGAACCGCTTTCTGAAGACGCGTTGCTCGTGAAACTCTTCGACGAAGTGGCTTATGTATGGCCGCGCGTGGGCTATCCACCCCTCGTGACGCCGTTCTCACAATATGTGAAGAACATCGCCCTCATGAACCTCCTGACCGAGTCAATGCACAAACCGCGCTATTCTATGATGGACGACAGCATCTGGGGCATGATTCTCGGCAAGAGCGGTAAGTTGCCTGGTGAGGTGGCTCCGGAAATCATCGAATTGGCCAAGGAAAAGGGCTTCGAGTTCACTACGGCCGACCCGCAGAGCTACTATCCCGACGATTTGGCTCGCTTCGAAAAGGAAATGGAAGAAAATGGATGGGAGCGCGGTGAAGACGATGAAGAGCTCTTCGAATTTGCCATGCACGAAACGCAGTATCGCGACTATAAGAACGGTGCGGCCAAGAAGCGCTTCCTGGCCGACTTGCAGGCCGCCAAAGACAAGGAAGCATCGAAGGGCATTTCTCCTGAAGAGGCTGCTGCCTTCAAGCACGCCAAGGCCGATGCCATCGTGGCTCCTGAGAGCGGCATCATCCTTTGGGAAATCGGTGGCGACGGCGAGTGCGTGAAGAGCATCGAACCGTTCATCGGCAAGACTTACACCGAGGGCGACCGCTTCTGCTATCTCGAAAACACTCATGGCCAGATTAACGAACTGCCTGCTGCTTTGGGTGGCAAGCTCGTTGAAATCAACGCCAAGCAGGGTGCCCACGTCAGCAAGGGTGATGTTATCGCCTACATCGAACGCGGCGAATAATCCTGTGGAGAAAGTAATAAACGGCAGGGATGGGGTTTATCTGCATCCTTGCCGTTCTTTTATTAGGGTGGTTCTCATAATTCTGCCCACCTATATATGAAATTCCGTTTATGTCAAAGAAAACAGACTACATACAATGTAATGAAGCCTTCGTGGAAACATTCGGCGAGGGCGAGGAAATCATTGAAATGCCTTGTGGCGTGCGCGCCCGCAGAATCGCTTCTGGCGAGGGCGACCGTCACCCCAACATCCGCAGTGTGGTGAGCGTACACTATACGGGCCGCCTCATCAACGGTCGTGTTTTTGATGATACGCGCCGCACTGGCATCCCTGCCGCCTTCCGTCTCAAGGATGTCATCACTGGCTGGCAGATTGCCTTGCCACGCATGGTTCCTGGCGACCGATGGGAAATTTGCATCCCTGCTGCCGCTGGCTATGGCGAGTGCAAAGCGGGAGATATTCCTGCCAACTCCACGCTCATCTTCGATGTGGAGTTGTTGAGCATTGCTTGATAAGTAATGGCCGACCTTTACTTATACCCCCCGCCTGACTGGGCCGTTACGGCAGCCCGGTCAGGCGGGGATTCTTTTTTCGGGCAGACGGGATGGCGTGGCCAGCGTTTGGTCAACGACATCTTTCCGCGTTGAAAACAAGAACTACCAATTTGGGGCGTTGGGGAATGCAGCCCCGCAGGCTTTACCCTCCATGTCATCTTTTTTCACTATCTTTGCGGGCTGATATGCGTCCGTTCGGGCGGCATCGGTTTGAGGCTGCCGAGGAGAGGCATGTCAGTGTAATTAAATAATTTATTTTATGTTATCATCACAAACACAGAAAGGCGCAACGCTCACGTTCCGTCATTTCAACCGTAAAGGCTACGCCCTCTTTTCCTGCTTAGGACGCGAGGTGCGTGTCGGCGTGCTCGGCGTGGCAACACTGCTCAGCGCAACGCCACGGTTGATGGCCGCAACGGGTTGTAGCGTTGAGGGAGGCGACACATTGGCGTCGTACCTCGACGACAACGACACGCGTCTCGACGAAGCCGTTGTATCAGCTTCGCGTGCACCTTTGGCAACAGATGTTGTTGCCCGACAAGTGATGACACTCACACGCCGTGATCTCGCGGCGGCGGGTGTCACGAGTATTAACGATGTGCTCAAGTTGGCAGCAGGTGTCGACGTCCGCCAGCGCGGCGGCTTCGGAGTCCAGACCGATCTCAGCGTAGACGGCGGCACTTTCGACCAACTCACCATCTTGGTCAACGGCGTGGCGGTCAACAATCCGCAGTCGGGGCATAATGCCGCCGATTTTCCGCTGAATCTCGACGACATTGAGCGCATAGAAATCCTTCAAGGCGCGGCTTCGCGCGTCTTCGGCAGTCAGGCCTTCTCTGGCGCCGTCAATGTCGTGACGCGGCATGGCGGCAGTCCGCTCTCGCTCTCCGTTCAGGGCGGCAGCTATGGGACACTATTGGCTGAGGGACGCACGGCTTGGCAAATCGGTCCGCGCTTCACCACTTCGGCTTCCGTCGGTTATCGCCGTTCCGATGGTGCCGTCAAAAACGGAAGTTTCAGCGGCATCAAAGCCTTCTGGCAAGGGCATTACGAAGATGAGGCCTTCAAACTCGAAACGCAGGCCGGCATCACGTCGCAAGACTTCGGCGCCAACACCTTCTATTCCGGTGCTTACCCCAACCAGTGGGAAGCCACGCGGCGCTATCTTTTGAGCGCCAAGGCCGAAACGAAGGGACGCGTGCATCTCGCTCCGCAGGTGTCGTGGCTGAGGAATGTCGACCATTACCAGCTCATTCATAACACCAAGACCGGCGAGAATTTCAACCGCAGCGATGTCTACACCGCAGGCATCAACGCCTGGACCTCTTGGGCTTTGGGACGCACCGCTGTCGGAGCGGAATTGCGTGAGGAAGGCATCTACAGCACCAACTTGGGACGCCCGATGGACGCTTCCCAGCATTTTGCCGTGCCGGGTGAAGATGGGATTTTCTACACTAAGCACGACAGCCGCACCAATATGAGTTATTTCGTGGAGCACAACGTCGTGTTGCAGCAGTGGACTTTCTCTGCCGGTGTGATGGCGCAGAAGAACACCGCCGCCTCGCGCCATTTCTCCTTCTATCCGGGAGTCGACGTGAGCTATCGTCCCACCCAGGGCGTGAAAATCTTCGCTTCGTGGAATAAGTCGATGCGCCTGCCAACATTCACGGATCTCTATTATAAGAGTCCCACCCAGGAAGGCAACGTCGGTTTGCGTCCCGAAGATAGTTCTTCCTTCCGCCTTGGTGCCTCCTGGAACACGCGCGTTCTGGCGCTTTCTGTTGACGGCCATTTCAATCGTGGCACCAACATGATAGATTGGGTGATGCGTTCTGCCACCGACATCTACCATGCCACATCGTTCAGCCTCGACAATATGGGCTATTCGGCCTCCGTGGCTGTCGACTTCAACCAGTGGCTGGGCAAGCGCCAGCCGCTCTCGCGTTTCACGGCATCCTATGCCTACCTGCATCAACACCGCCGTGCCGGCGAAGACTATTTCAAGTCGAACTATGCCCTGGAATACCTGCGCCATAAGTTCACGGCCAGTTTGTCCCACCGCATCATTTCCGACCTCTCGGCCCTTTGGACCCTCCGCGTGCAAGACCGCGAGGGAGCCTACCTGCGGTATGAAAACGGTGTTTCGACCGGTGAACTGCATCCCTATGGCGCTCATGCTTTGCTCGACTGCCGTGTCAGCTGGACGCAGCCCCATTACGATCTATTCGTTGACATGACCAACCTCACGTCCCACCGCTATTACGACCTTGCCAACGTCCGCCAGCCAGGATTTATGTTGATGGGCGGAGTTAAGGTGCGATTGTAAGCAGGCTGAGGGGGATGCCTGAAAAATGTTTCTGGAAATCCCTTGGTTCTGCATATTATATATAAGGGGTGTTCCAAACCATTGGAGCGCCCCTGCCTGTCATTTGAAATTAATCATACACATCATCAATAATTTCAAAACACTGCAAATGAAGAAAATCTTACTCTTCTGCACAGCCCTCGTGCTGTGTCTCTCCAGCGCCCGTGCCGACGAAGGCATGTGGTTGCTCAAACTCATGAAGCAGCAGCACCTTGAAGACTCTCTGCGTCGCGCAGGACTTCAGTTGCCGCCAGAGGCGCTTTATAGCGAAACGTCGCCCTCGTTGCGTGAGTGCATCGGCATCTTTGGCCGCGGTTGCACCGGTGAGGTGGTGAGCCCTGATGGTCTCATCCTGACCAACCACCACTGCGGTTTCTCTTACGTTCACGAAATGAGCGGCATCGGCCACGACTACATGAAGGACGGCTATTTTGCCAAGAGCCGCGCCGAAGAGCTCCGCACGCCGGAGAGCCTCACTTTCACCTTCGTTGTCCGCATCGTTGATGTGACGGCAGAGGTTGAGGCTGAAGCAGCCAAGCAGAAGGCCGACGACTATACGCGTCAGAGCCATGCGTTTCTCGAACCTATGGCCAAAAAGTTGCTGAAGAAGAGCGACTTGGCCAAGAAGAAGGGTATGGATGTGCGCATTGTGCCTTATTTCGGCGGCAATCAGTTTTATGCCTTCTTCGAGCAGACCTATAGCGACATCCGCCTCGTGGCCAACCCTCCTTACAACATTGGCCAGTTTGGTGGTAACAGCGACAACTGGATTTGGCCGCGCCAGAACGCCGACTTCGCCATGTTCCGCATTTACGCCGACAAAAACGGCCAGCCCGCTCCTTACAGCGAGAAGAACGTGCCACTCAAGGTGAAGAAATATCTGCCCATTTCGCTCAAGGGCATCAACGACAAAGACTACACCATGATCATGGGCTTCCCTGGAAGTACGAGCCGATACTTGACGGCTTCTGAAGTGGCTTTGCGTACGCAGCAGATGAACGCCCCCATCGTTTTGGCCGGCAATCCGTTGCTCAACTATTACAAGCAGCTTATGGATCAGAGCGACGAGCTTCGTCTCTTGCTCGAAGACGAATATTTCTCATGGGGAAATGCTGTCAAGAACTATGGCGGCATGAACGAAGCCGTTGAGAAAATCCGCCTCATCGACCAGAAGAAGGCCGAAGAAGCACAGTTCCGCGCTTTCGCCGCCAAAGCTGGCAAACCAGAATATCTGCATGTCATCGACAGCATCGACCAGCTCTGCAAGACCTTTGGCGACAACGTACACGATCTCGCTCTCTTCCGCATCACGCTTTCGGAGCAGGAACTTCATTTCCCAACTCGTCTCATCGAAACATACCGTGAGGCACTCAAGGGCGGCAAGGCCAAGAAAATCGAAGCTGCCAAGGCGGCCATCCTCGCTGCTGCAGGCAACCACGATAAGACAAAGCACGACATCGACTACGGCAAGGTGAAGCTTCTCTTCCCTTATTTCCTCAAGGCCCACAAACTCCCGGCAGTGCCGGCATTCTTGGCCGAGGGACGCAACTGGGAGGCAACCATCGACTCTGTCTACAACATGAGCCTCTTCACCGACAGCGCCCGCTTGGCTGAGGCTTTGGCCAAGAACGATGCCGACCTTCTCGAAGCCGACCCATTGGTGCGCGAACAGAAGGCCATTGCAGAATATATTGAGAATTTTTCAGCGCCGATGAAGGAATACAACGCCAAGCGCCGTGCCTTCGACCGTATTTACGTGCGCGGCCTTTGCGAGATGTACGATTGGGCAAAAGCCCCCGATGCCAACTTCACGCTTCGCATGACTTACGGCCACGTGACTGACCTCAAGCCGCGCGATGCCGTTCGCTACGATTGGCGCACCGTGCTCGACGGCATGTTTGAGAAAGAAAGCAAAACGGAGAGCGACTATTTCGTGAACGAGCGCCTACGCCAGTTCTATGAGAAGAAAGACTTCGGACGCTATGCCCGCGAAGACGGCAAACTCCCCACGTGCTTCCTCTCCAACAACGACATCACGGGTGGTAACTCCGGTTCCGGCGTGCTCAACGCCAAGGGCGAACTCATCGGTTTGGCCTTCGACGGCAACATCGAGAGCCTCTCAAGCGACCTCAAGTTCAACCCTCAACTCCAGCGTTGCATCAACGTTGACATCCGCTACGTGCTCTTCATCATTGACAAGTTCGGCGGTTCTTCCTATGTCATCGACGAGCTCGATTTGAGATAAGTAATTCCATCATTACTAAGAAAAACGAAATAATCCCCCTGAGAAATTTTTCCTCAGGGGGATTATTCGTTTTGAGGGCATTCTCGGATTTCATAGGAGAGACGTTTTGGCAGTTCTTACGACGCACGGGGAAAGGTCCCACCATTACTTGAAGAAAACCATAAATGATTTTGACAATCTGCCAGTCTTTTGTAATTTTGTGTGGTAGGCAGATGACAGATTTTCTTTAGACAACTAATACCAATCGCCTGCTTTTTTCTGCAACTCCAATAACAAACATTCCATGAAAAAGAACAGCTATTCCGTGCGTGGCGGCTTTTTACGCAACGCGAAACGTGCCCTGCTCACGTTGGCCATTTCCAGCGCTGCCTTGCCAGCCAGTGCCGATGTGTTTCAGCAAATCATCGACAACGTCGTGGCCCGCGAACTCTCCACAAGCAACGTGACATCCTTGGTCGCTTCGGCCAAGACCTATATGTGCAATATGAAAGACGATGGCTCTTGGCCCGACGTCAATTATGCCTCCAAGGCGCAGACCAACTGGCCTGCCATGACGCACCTCAACCGTCTCAAAACCCTTGCCGTGGCTTACGTGTCGCCAGGGAGCGCGTTGAAGGGCGACGAGAAATTATATGCACAGATTGTCAGCGGACTCAATTATTGGTATGCCAAGAAGCCAGTCAGCACCAACTGGTGGTATTGGGAAATCGGGTGGCCGCAGGAGATGGGCGTGATTCTCTGCCTGATGCGCAGTGGCGAGAAGCAGCTTCCTGAAGCAACGGAAAAAAGCATCCTTGCCTGGCAGAAGAGCATCAGCAAAGGGCCCAACCAAAGTGGCTCGCCAGGTTCAGGCGCCAACAAAATGGACATTGCCCTGCAATGGATTTATCGCACGGCGCTCCAGAAAGACAAAAGCAACTTGGATTTCGCCGTCAACCAGTTTTTCCTTCCTGTTAAGTTCAACATGGGAGAGGGGTTGCAGAGCGATTATAGCTATCTCCAACACGGCATGCAGCTCTATGCCGGTGGCTATGGCGGTTCGGTGCTGACAGCCACCATCAAAGTGGCCTATTATCTTGTCGGCACGTCCTATGCCGAGCAAGGCGACTATCTCGACTATATCAGCGGTTTTGTGCGTCACGGCTACTTGCCAAGCGTGCGTGGCCAATACATGTCGTTCAACAACGTCGGGCGCAGTGTGGCCCTTCCAAACGGCATGCTGCGCAGCAGTTTCTCCACGATAACCACAGCCATGACCGACCTCGACCGCGCACATGCAGAGGAATTTAACGCCGCCACGCTCCGTCTGAAAGGCAGCAAGCAGCCGGATTATGGCGTTGCGCCCTTCCATCGCCACTATTGGCGGGCAGATTACACCGTTCACCAGCGCCCAGGCTACAACATCGACGTGCGCACCGCTTCAACGCGCACACTCCGTTGCGAAAACGGAAACGGCGCTAACCTCAAGGGTTATTTCATGACCGAGGGTAGCACGTGGATTGCACGCACAGGAAAGGAATATGCCGACATCTCCGTGGTCTGGGATTGGGCGCACTTGCCAGGCATCACCGTGCCGGCCGTCTCTTCCATTCCTCAGCCGCGGCAGTGGGGAACGAAGGGGCAGAGCACCTTTACGGGCGGCGTGAGCGACGGCACATACGGCGTGATGACCTATCAGATGAACAACACCGAATATAATCTCAACACGCAGGCCAAGAAGAGCTGGTTTTTCTTCGACAACGAAGTGGTGTGTCTGGGCAGCGACATCCGTTCGTCGAACGCCAATGCGGTCCACACCACCATCAACCAGTGTCTATCTTCTGGCCCCGTCTCTTTTGCCGCAAACGGAAAAAATTCTGCCGAAACCCTTAATACCTTAGGACAGGTGTCGCGCAATGATGTCGCATGGGTGAACCACGACAGCATCTCATACTTTTTCCCGCAGGGTGGGGATGTCGTTCTTTCCGACACCATGCAGAGCGGCACGTGGAAATCCGTGGATTCCGCCTCTTCCAACACGACGATGCAGAAGAAGCGTGTGTTCAAACTCTATCTCAACCACGGAAAGCAACCCACTGGCGCAACATACGCCTATTATATCGTGCCCAACACCGGCAACATCAGTGATGCCCGCGAACGCATCGACAATCTTTTGGTCGTGAACACCGATTCCGTTCAGGCCGTGTTCAATCCTTCGCTGGGCATGTTGCAGGCTGTGTTCCATCGCGCCGCCAAACTCAACGTGGGCGAAATGGAAGTGTCGGCAACGGCCCCTTGTGCCGCCCTCTTCCGCGAGGTCAACGCCAAGGAAGTCCGTGCCTTCGTGAGCGACCCCTCCTATGAGTTGGATTCTCTGACCATCTATGCCAAATTCCCCGCGCTGAAATATAAGGAACTGAAGTGCAAGTACAATACAGAAACGATGTATAAAGGCTCAACGTCGGCCTTCGTGGTCAACGAATCGACGCCCGATTCCGTCTACCGTCGCGTTGACACGCTGACGCTGAGCGCCTCCGAACTCTCCTTCGACAACTCCACCCTCTCTGCTCAGCTCAAGGCCGCTGTGCTGCCGCTCAATGCCTCGCGTCCGTTGACGAAGTGGGAGAGTTCCAACAACCAGATAGTTCGTGTGGACCCAAATGGCCGTGTCTTGGCCTTGCGCAGTGGTGAAGCCGACGTCAAGGTGTCGGTGGATGATGGCCTTGAGGCAACCTGCCATGTGGTGGTGGCTCCAGGAGTGGCCACTTCGTTTGCAACGGCCGATGCTTATGTTTATGACAAACAAGGGACAACGAATTTCGGTTCCGCGCCAACGCTTGTGGTGCGCAACGACGGCACAAACTATCGCCGTGCGGCCTACGTGCGTTTCCCGCTCGAAGCCCTCGACAGCCTTGACCTAACCGCTGGCAAAGCCGAAGTGAAACTCCTGTTTCAGGTGCTTTCCGATGCAGCATATTTACATCGCTGATTATCAGTGACTATTCATTTTAATCGGTACAACCTCTGTTTTGACAAATACACAGAATGTGGGGACAAATGCAAATCGTTGTATTTCATAGCTTTGCATATATATGTTGTACCGCTTTCTTTTAGCCTTTTTGCGAATGTCCGCTATCAGATACAAGGTGTTGAATGATAGGGCATTTCCGCAGATATGTTACAGAACACTTGTTGAATACAAAGGTAGTGGTTTTCTTGGAATTTCTGTGGTTTGCGGTGTGTTTTTTATTTTCCAGAAGGTGTTGGATGATAGGAAATCGGTCATAAAACCTGAAAACTTTTGTAGGTTTACGTTTGATTCGCTTGAAAAAGTGTAGAGCAATGGGTGATATACGTTGGAAAAAGTGTAATAAGGTTGAATTATTCCCGCTTAAAAAATGTATGTGCGTAATACAGTACCTCTAAAAGATACAAACAAATTATACCCATACTGGTATATTGTTGATGTTTTGTCTTAATTTTGCATCCGAAAGGGTTAACATTAAAAGTATTATGCTATGGATATATTAAGTCTCACCAAAGTAACATCATTGTTCATCCTAACTTTAATAGAAAGAGACGATGGACAAAAGAAACAAATTGTGGAGACACCAACAAATGGCTCGTGTGTTTAAGGCTCGTATGATTCTGTATGCCGCTTATGGTCATTGCATCATTCGTGAGGATGGAAGCTATTATGAACATCCTCATTGGTTTGAGTTGGCAAAAGACAAATGGGCACAAGTTTACAAAACTACAGGAACTCCCTGTAGTTGCTGGATGTGTAGAGGATTTGAATATGACCGCAAGGAGTATAAGAAAGAAACTTTGCGTATTATTCGGGAATCAATGGAGTAGTTTAAAGGAACAGGATAGGAACTAAATCTGTGCCATTATGCGCACAGGTTCAGTTCCTTACTTTTTGTGTAGGGCAAGACTTTATCAAAGATTAAAAAACACTACCGATATTCAGAATAAATATCTTGTAATGTATCATAAAATCCCCAGCCACAATCCGATACGCTATCAATAAGCTTTTCAATCCGTTCGTAATAACAGGCTAACAATCCGTTGAGAAAGATAAAGCGCATAGCCTTGTCGAAATTTCCCTCCAGTGTTGTATAGAACTGTTCCCACATATCGCCAAATTCAAGTGTGTATTCGCATCCTTGTTCGATATAGAACAACATTAAATCGGCAACAGTGGTCGGCTCCGGTTTAAGCTTTTGAAAATCGGAAATGACTTTTCGACATTTGGCAAATGACGGCTTTTCGGAAAATCCACGGGTTGGGAAAAACTCGTTTCGGATAGCTTTCTTGCTCTTTTCTAATTCAGCGTTGCAATCCGGGGCAAGATAAAACTCCAGATAATCTTTTGCCTCTTTACGTGCATCGTATAGTTCAAGAACAATATCGGTTATCTGTTCTTTTGTAAGTGACAACAAGTGTTTTTTTAGCTTTGCTTTTGGCATAGATTGATTTTCAGTTGATTGTGTATTTTACATTCCTGCTAATTTCCAAACAATCCTTTTTCTTCCATATATGCTTCCAATTGATATGTTATTAATCCAGCTGTTTTCTATAAACTGAATCCAATGTGTTTCCATCTTTGTCTTTCCATATCAACCAGCCATTATTACTGCTACCAATACAGAAATCTGCGGCAGTACTGGGACTTGAAAAAGTTTTATCTGACGTCAATACCAATATTCCGTTCTCAGTAGAAGTGTAATCTTGAAGCATCTTTTCTCGTTTTTCTTTCCAGTTGAAAGACGGAACCATTGTTTTGGCAACAGTACTTCCTTTTAGGACTGTAAAGCCATCTGAACTGTAGAAACCCTTTGCATTGCACCCTCTACCTTTGGTGTAGAATAGATGTTCTTCTTTGGGTTGTGATACATCAAAAATATTGCAACCGATAAATGATGCCAGAAACTTCACATCTTCGAAAAATTCATCCATTGAGTCCTGTTGATGCTCTGGTAGATTCGGTGCTTTAGGGATTTGTTTATTATCGCTTAAAACAAAAGCGTTTGCTTTCTTGGCTTCGGCTATCGCTTTATGTTCTAGGTATTGCACATCAACTTTGGTCATATCGGCATCTTTCGATACGAATATGAGTGCTTTTTGCCAAAACGCTTTTTTGCTGTCGTGCTCTTTTACACGTTCTTTGAAATTTTCCGTTTCACCTATATATGCCTGCGGTTTTGTTGATTCATCTTCCCCCAGTAATATATAGAATGCAGGTTTTTGTAACTTCTCTTGTGTATTCAAATAGGAGAGATTAGAACGTGGTACGACAAACATTTGGCAAATTTTGTTGCTAATGAATGCGTATTGAGTTCCTTTAGGATCTCCGTCAATTAAATATGTTGTTACAGTCTTTCCCATAAATATGTCTAAATTCAATTACTTTGAGGTATAACTCATTTAAGAACTGACTTTTCTTAATGCAAATATACACTATTATCGAATATAATTCGCTATATTTGCATTATAAAATCATATCAAAGAATGAAACTGAATAGAATAAAGGCTGTATTATCTGAAAAAGGTATCTCTCAGACATGGTTGGCAAAGAAACTTGACAAGAGTTTCAGTATGGTAAATGCCTATGCTTGTAATCGGATTCAGCCAAATTTGGAAACCTTGCAACAGATTGCGGAGATATTACAAGTCGATTTGAAGGATTTGATAACCGATAAAAAGGAAAGGTTACAATAGTATTTAATTAAGTTGGGAGGCTCTAAGACTTTTTACAGTTTATTACAGATGAGTCTATGAACTTCCGATAATATACATATCAAGAACATGACTCCTGAAGAAAAAGCAAGAATAAAGATAGACCAGTGGTTTGCCGATGCTGGTTGGAAAGTAGTCAACAGGGAGGATTATGAACCTACTTGTACGGCTGTAGCCATAAGAGAAGGTTTATTGAAAGGAAATCTTGAAGCAGATTATTTCCTTTTCATTAATGGAAAAGCAGTAGGGGTACTTGAAGCTAAGCGTGAAGAAACAGACGCATTTGCTTCCAAAGTATGCGAGCAGGCAACCTTATATGCAAGAAGTGTACCGAATATCTATCAGGCATATCAAAAGCCATTGCCTTTTATCTTCACCTCGAATGGCAAGGAACTATATTGTTGTGATTTTCGTGAACAAGATTCTTGTTTCAAGCAGATAATGGCTATTCCTACGCCGCATGAATTGGTCAAGAAGTTGGGGATTGAGGATACATTTGCCGGACTTCCTACATTGAAAAGGAAGGGACTTCGTGATTGCCAGTATGAGGCGGTGACAGAACTTGAAAAAAGTTTCCGTGCTGGGCAAAATCGGGCGTTGATGGTTCTTGCTACTGGAGCAGGCAAAACATATACGGCTTGTCTTGCTGCCTACCGAATGCTTTCTTATACACCAATGCGTAGAGTGTTGTTTCTTGTTGATCGAAATAATCTTGGAAAACAAGCAGAGGGAGAATTTGGGACTTTCCGTCTGACAGAGAACGGGGATGCTTTCAATACTATCTTTACGGTCAATCGCCTTCGTTCGTCTTCTATTCCTTCTGATAGCAATGTCGTTATTTCTACTATACAACGCCTATTCTCATTTTTGAAAGGAGAAACTATTGAGGATAACGATGACGATGATGAGAACGAACCTGTAGAGGAAGTAATCTTGCCTCCCAATCCCAAGTTACCGCACGATTACTTTGATATGATTATCATAGACGAATGCCATCGCTCCATTTATGGGAACTGGCGCAAGGTGTTGGAGTATTTCGATACGGCTCGACTTGTCGGTTTGACAGCAACCCCGATTGAAGAGACAAAGAAATTCTTTAACTATAATATCATTGTCAATTATACCTTAGAAAAGAGTATCGTTGATGGTGTGAATGTGGATTGTAGGGTGTATCGAATAAAAACGCAAGTTACGGAAACTGGGGGAGCTATATTAGAGGGTGAGAGAGTAAAGGAAGAAACGAGATATACAGGTGAGGTTAAGACTGTGAGTAACAAGGAAACCAAAACCTACACCAATAAAGAACTTAATCGGAGTGTCATTAATCCGGCACAGATAAAGTTAATCCTTTCAACCTATCGGGATGTGGTTTATACAGAATTGTTTAATGACCCACAACGTGAGCCGAATATGGACTATTTGCCTAAAACCTTGATATTTGCGCTCAATGAAGCTCACGCCACAAATATCGTACAGATAGCTAAAGAGGTGTTCGGACGGACTGACGACCGTTTTGTTCAGAAAATCACTTATTCAGCAGGCGACAGTAACGAGCTGATACGCCAATTCCGTAACGACAAGGATTTCCGTATTGCTGTCACCTGTACGTTGGTTGCCACCGGAACAGATGTAAAGCCACTGGAAGTGGTGATGTTCATGCGTGATGTGGAGTCATTGCCTTTATATATTCAGATGAAAGGGCGTGGAGTGCGCACTATTGGTGATGAGCAACTCCGCAATGTTACCCCGAACGCATTCAGCAAGGATTGTTTTTATTTGGTTGATGCGGTAGGCGTGACAGAACATGCGCAAACAGTGGCACCTATAGATGGCGGTCCTACAACAAAAACGATTACTCTAAAGGAGTTGTTAGAACGTATTAGTCATGGCTATATCCCTGACGAGTATCTCAAACGGCTTGCGGCAACGCTTGCACGAATATACAATAAAGCAGATGATTCGCAACGGAAAGAGTTTGTCCGTTTGTCTCATGATGACATGAAAGAGCTTTCTGTCAGAATATACGATGCGCTGGAGAAAGGCATTCTTCCATTGTTTGTAAGCACTGATGAGCCTAACAATGAACGTAAGGGGTTAGTCGCTCCGCTTGCCAATCATGCGGATGCTCGGAAATACCTTCTTATACTTGC
>OHAU01000709.1_pt1 | contig 44534 bp, 41 predicted proteins | sample 1577181 | NCBI WGS metagenome assembly OHAU01 (sample SAMEA3541472, study PRJEB24748) | human gut metagenome | biome: human gut; feature: human-associated habitat; material: faeces | place: China | collected 2012 | reverse complement strand
AAAAAACCAATTAAAATTACTGAAACAATTCTGCGTGATGCACATCAGTCTCTGATTGCAACAAGAATGACAACAGAACAGATGCTGCCGATCGTAGATACTATGGATAAAGTAGGTTATCATTCTGTAGAGTGCTGGGGTGGTGCAACATTTGATGCTTCCCTGCGTTTCCTGAAGGAAGATCCATGGGAAAGACTTCGTAAATTCCGTGACGGATTCAAAAACACAAAACTGCAGATGCTGTTCCGTGGACAGAACATCCTGGGATATCGTCCATACGCAGATGATGTAGTAGAATATTTTGTACAGAAATCTATCGCAAACGGTATTGATATCATCCGTATCTTTGACTGTCTGAATGATATGAGAAACCTGCAGACAGCAGTAAAAGCAGCAAACAAAGAAAAAGGTCATGCACAGGTTGCACTGTCTTACACACTGGGCGATGCTTATACTCTGGAATACTGGACAAACATTGCAAAAGAGATCGAAGAGATGGGTGCGGATTCTATCTGTATCAAAGATATGGCTGGTCTGCTGCTTCCTTATAAAGCAACAGAACTGGTAAAAGCTTTGAAAGAGACTGTCAAGATCCCGATTCAGTTGCATACACATTATACTTCCGGTGTGGCTTCCATGACTTATATGAAAGCTGTTGAGGCTGGTGTTGATGTGATCGATACTGCAATCTCTCCATTTGCGCTGGGTACTTCTCAGCCGGCTACAGAGGTTATGGTAGAAACCTTCAAGGGTACTCCATATGATTCAGGCCTGGATCAGAAACTTCTGGCTGAAATCGCTGACTACTTCCGTCCGATCCGTGACGAGGCTCTGGACAGCGGTCTGCTGAATCCGAAAAACCTGGGTGTTAATATCAAAACTCTGCTGTATCAGGTACCGGGTGGTATGCTGTCTAACCTGACATCTCAGCTGAAAGAACAGAATGCAGAAGATAAGTTCTACGATGTTCTGGAAGAAGTTCCGAGAGTAAGAAAAGACCTGGGTGAGCCGCCTCTGGTTACTCCGTCTTCTCAGATCGTTGGTACACAGGCTGTATTTAACGTGCTGATGGGCGAAAGATACAAAATGGTTACAAAAGAGACTAAGGCTGTTCTTTCCGGTGAATATGGAAAGACTGTTAAACCGTTCAATAAAGAGGTTCAGAAGAAATGTATCGGCGATAAAGAACCGATTACCTGCCGTCCTGCAGATCTGATCCCGGACGAACTGGATACTCTGCGTGGCGAGATGGCTCAGTGGTCTGAGCAGGACGAGGATGTTCTGTCTTACGCACTGTTCCCACAGGTTGCTACTGACTTCTTTAAGTACAGAGAGGCTCAGCAGACGAAGGTTGATGCTACAGTTGCTGATAGCAAGAATGGGGCTTATCCGGTTTAAGATTGGGTAAAGCATTCTGTAATTGAATGAAATGAAAAAGGTTCCACAAGATTGATGAAAAGGGTCTTGTGGGGCCTTTTTTAATGGATATAAATGTCAATTCAGTGGTGTAGAGTGAGTAAAAGTTTGAGAGGGGATTTTTCGAAGGGGACGCCAGTACTTCCGGCTCTAGGGCGGGCAAACGTGGGCAGGGGAACTTTAAACTAGCCGCTAACTCCGACTAAGACTCTCGCGAGAGCGCTCGAGCCTAAGTCTACGTAAGCGTCGGATTTTAAAGCTTCCCCTAACCGCCCACAAAGTGTTTGCTCGCCCTGGAGCCGGAAGTACTGGCTGTGAGTTGGAAGAACGAGAATGTGGTTCCAGCGTATGTTTGAAAAATTATTATTCCAGGAATCTGTCCGCCTTACATTGTGGTATATTTTATATTTGTTCAGTTGATTTTGTTCAGTTGACATAGCAGATTACGATGCCTTTATTCAGGAAAAACGCTCACAAATTGTGACGTGCATCTTGCAGAAAACCTTTTCTAAAGGTTTTTAGATTGTGATTTGAAAAGAACTTTGAAAGATACATGCAACAATTTTTTCCTTCCGTCTTGAAAAAACAGTCCACGACAGAAGGGTTCCCCTTACAGCAACACTTTGTGGGCGCTTAGGGCAAGCTTTGAGATCCAGCACCTACGTAGACTTAGGCTCGAGCGCTCTCGCGAGAGTCTTAGTCGAAGTTGGTGATTAGCTCAAAGTTGCCCTGCCAACGTTGCTGTAAGGGGAACCCTTCTGCCGGGGACGTCCCTTTTTACAAAAACGTTTAAACACTCTGATAAGGAAATTTTTATCTTAGTGAAGTTTACGAGAATGGTTTGCGAAATCGGAGGAAGGATGGTAAGATAGTGATGTTGTAATTTTTTGTTGGATGAGATGATAAAAAAGATATACGCAGAAGGCGACCTGCCAGAGGGCGGCCCGGAGGCGGGATGAGGTGTTTGGATGAATATAATTAATATTGAGCATATCAGTAAGATTTTTGGCGAAAAAGTGATCTTTGAAGATGCTTCGTTTGGCATTCAGCAGGGAGATAAGATCGGTATTGTGGGGATTAATGGTACCGGCAAGTCTACGTTGTTGCGGATGATTGCGGGGGAAGAGGAACCGGATGAGGGGCAGATTATTCGGCAGAATGGATTGAAGATTGCTTATCTGCCACAGAGTCCGCATTTTCCGAAGGGGGCTACGGTGGCTTCGTATGTGCTAAGCGGGAATGGAGATAAGGACTGGTTGGTGCAGAGTAATATGACGAAGCTTGGAATCGAAGTGTCGGAGCAGGAGGTGGAGAATCTCTCGGGAGGACAGCGGAGAAAGCTTGCGCTGGCGAAGGTGCTGGCTGGGGATTTTGATGTGTTACTGTTGGACGAGCCTACGAACCACCTGGATGAAGGGATGATTAACTGGCTGGAAGAATATCTGAAAGGATATAAAGGAGTGCTGGTGATGGTTACGCATGACCGGTATTTTCTGGATAAAGTGTCTAATCGGATTCTGGAGATCAGCCGAGGAAATATGTATGGGTATGATTCCAATTACTCTCGGTTCCTGGAGTTAAAGGCGGAGAGAGAAGAGATGGAACTTGCCAGTGAGCGGAAGCGTCAGAGCATCCTTCGGATGGAACTGGAATGGGCGAAACGCGGATGCCGTGCCAGAAGCACGAAACAGAGAGCAAGACTGGATCGACTGGAAGCCTTAAAACAGGGAAAAGCACCAATCAGTGATGCGGTTGTGGAGATGGATTCTGTAGAAACCCGGATGGGTAAGAAAACAATTGAGCTGTATAATGTGACCAAACGATATGGTGATCAGTTGCTTCTGAAGGATTTTAACTATACTGTTCTTCGAAATCAGCGTCTCGGAATCGTCGGTCCGAATGGTTGTGGAAAATCTACCCTGTTAAAGATTATGGCAGGACTTGAACAGCCGGATGAAGGTCATGTGGAAGTAGGAGAGACGATCAAGATCGGATACCTGGCACAGGAAGAGCTGCCAATCAAAGACAGTAATCAACGAGTGATCGATTATGTGAAAGAGATAGGAGAGTATGTGCAGACAAGAGACGGCAGAATCAGTGCGTCGCAGATGCTGGAGCGGTTCCTGTTCACGCCGGATATGCAGTACACTCCGATTTCCAAACTCTCCGGTGGAGAAAAGCGGAGGCTGTATCTGCTGTCCGTGCTGGTCAGCGGGGCAAATGTACTGATTCTTGATGAGCCGTCGAATGATGTGGATATCCCGACGGTTACGATTCTGGAGGATTATCTGAATGCATTTTCCGGTATTGTAATCACGGTTTCTCATGACAGGTATTTTCTGGATAATGTAGTGGATCGCATCTTTGAATTTGACGGAAACGGATCTCTGCGTCAGTACGAGGGCGGTTATACGGACTATCGGGAAGCGAAAGAGCGAAGATTTGGAGAGACGGGAGCGATATCCAGTGTGCCGGGTGGAGAAAAAGAGAAGAAAGAAAGATCTACCGGAAAGGACTGGAAGCAGAACCGACCGACCAAATTGAAGTTTACTTATAAAGAACAGAGAGAGTATGAGACCATAGACGATGATATAGCAGTGTTAGAGGAGAAAATCGAAAAGCTGAACGACGATATGGTAAAAAATGCGACGAATTCCGGAAAGCTGGCAGAAATTATGCGGGAAAAAGAAGCTGCGGAAGCACAGCTGGAAGAAAAAATGGATCGCTGGGTGTATCTCAACGATCTGGCGGAACAGATTGAAGCGCAGAAAAGTGGAAACTAATTTTCGGTTGCCGTAGCCCGCTACGCCGCCCTCATTCAGATAAAATCTCCCACAAATTGGGACTCGTAGCTCACGAAAAGCCTTTTTCAGACACGCTCTAGCGTAAATTAAAATAAGATCGCGCATCAGAAAAGATGGGCGATCTTATTTGTAAATAATACAAAAGGTTTTCTTGATAAAAACCACACCAGGAAGAAGCAGAATGTCAGCAGATACAGACATTCCAGATTGCTCTCAACCGAAGTCAGAATAGAAGAACCGTATTTGAGGCAACTGTAGACGAAACCGTGAAAGATATAGATTGCCATGGTACGCTCTCCCAGATAAGAGTAGGATTTCTTTTCGGTCGGAAGTACCAGCATGAACAGGTAGATCAGAAGAAAAGAGATCAGATAACAGCCGATGCGGACAAGTACGCCTTCGACGGAACTCATATCCATATCTGCGTAAGAGTATCGTCCATAGAAAATCTTCTGATCCAGACGGTGATGGTACTTGTCAGTAAATAAAAAGACGGCAAAACTTCCCAGGATGGTCAGCGCACACAGATACCCCTTCCGGTTCCGAAAACGTGCGAGGGAAGAAGAATCAAATTTTTTCCCGGCAAGAAAGAACGGGAAGAAAAACAGAATACGCGGAATGGAAAGAAAATTTCCAAAATCAGTGAATCCAATAAGAAGTCCAGCAATGACTGACAAAACCATGCAGCCTGGAATTTTCTCAATCAGAGGAGACAACAGTCTCCAGGCGAACAGTGCCATCAGATACCAGAGGGAAAATTTCGGCCTTGTAAAATAAAAGCCGGTCTCTTTGTCCAGTATAAAGGTGTATAAAAGATAATAAAGAATCTCGTATACAAAATAGGGAATGACCAGTCCACAAAGCATTTTTTTTAAGGATGGGATCCGTTTGGAAAAATATCCGGAAATAAAGATAAAAGCGGGCATGTGGAACGCCACGATTCCCCATTTTAATTCGTAGAGGAACGGATTCTGATCATTGCTCGGTTCAATAAAGTGACCGATGACTACCAGAAGAATCAATAATACTTTATAATTGTCAAACAGATATTCACGCTGATGACCTGATACGGCAGTTGCCTTTACAGTAGTGTCCATGAGGAATCCTTTCTATATAAAAGTGAAATGATTACAAATCAGTAACCATACGTATTCTAAGAGTCATGGAGAAAAAATGCAAGAAACAATATGGAGAAAATCGATGGAGAAAAGTAAAATCTGTTGTAAAAAATGACAGTATTTTTTAATGAAATTGACAGAAAGAAAAAGATATCACAAAATAGAAAAAGACAGTAGCAGAAAGGAGCAGAAAAATGGAACAACAGAAGAAGAAAAAGCGGGCTGTTGCCTTTGGAATGGTAGCAGTTGTATTGATTTTCTGGAATCTGATGCAAAATACAGCGGATCAGCAAAAATTAAAAGTGGCATGTATAGGGGATGAATTAACTTTTGGAACTGCTGTGGAAGAGCGGGAAGCTAACTGTTACCCGGTACAGTTACAGAAATACATGGAACAGGCAGAAAAAAAATATCGGATCGGTAATTTCGGTGTGGAAGGCGCTGCGGTTCAGAAAAAGAGTAAAAAGCCGTATACAAAGGAAGAACGCTATGAGAGCAGTACGGAATATAAAGCCAATCTTGTTGTTATGATGCTTGGAACAAACGATACTACAGAGGAAAACTGGACGGATATCGATACGTTTCAGAAAGATTATCAATCCCTGATCAAAGGCTATCAGGATTTAAAGAGCAGTCCGGAAATCTGGCTGGTCACGCCGCCGATGATACAGTCTGATGGAAGCACAGAGATGGAAGAGAGGGCAAAAAGAGTAGAAGAAATTAAAAATGCGATCGAAACCATTGGTGAAAAGAATAAGCTGACGGTTCTGGATCTTTACAGCTACAGTCAGAAACATCCGGAATGGTATCAGGAAGACGGTGTTCGTCTGAACAAAGACGGAGCACTGGCAGTAGCGGATATGGTAGGCGACTGTATCATAAATAAGACGAAGTAGAACAGGACGGAAACACGAAAATTTGCACACATTCATATGATAAAGAGAAACAAAACTCAGAAGTAAGGAGAAGAGAATGGATTCTTATCGTATGAATTGCCGGAATGTTTCCGGTAATTGCAGAAACCGGACCTGTGGCAATATGACAGGAAACAGAGAATCGATGATTCCGATGGATTCTACCAGTAAAACCTGCACAAATATATGTGATTGTATGCAGGAAACATCCGTACAGGAACATTTGCAGAAGCTTCCGCTGGCAATGGCATATGTGCCAATGCAGAAATTCGGAAAGGTATATGAACCTGCCCGTGGATTTCAGCTCGGAACGATTTTCCCGGAACTTTGTAAACCATTTTGTGGAAAAGGAGGCGGATGCAGGCGATGATGGGACGAAATAACTGTACCTGCCAGGGAGAACGAAGTAAAGCACAGCTGATGGAAACCATCGGGCAGTCGGCATTTGCAGCTTATGATACTCTGCTTTATATGGACACTCACCCACAGGATCAGGAGGCCATGGCATACTATCATAAACAGGCAGGGATACGCCGGGAAGCGATGGAAGAATATGCCAGACGTTTCGGACCGTTGACAATGGATCTGATCGATGAGACCGACTGTCATTCATGGGAATGGATGATGCAGCCATGGCCATGGGAAAGATCCGGGAAAGGCAGGTGTTAGTGTATGTGGATATATGAAAAACGATTGCAATATCCGGTAAATATCACGAAAACGGATGCACGGATCGCGAAGATTATTGCATCACAATACGGTGGCCCGGACGGCGAGATCGGCGCCTCGATGCGCTACCTCTCCCAGCGTTTCACCGCTCCGAACCGTGTCTGCATGGCGGTTCTTACCGATGTAGCGACAGAAGAACTCGGACATCTCGAAATGGTATCCACGATCGTTCATCAGCTGACTGCCAACCTCACCGTGGAAGAGATTGAAAAACAGGGATTTGCGGATTATTACGTGGATCATGCGGTAGGGATCTGGCCGCAGTCGGCGGGAGGGATTCCGTTTAACTCCTGTGAGTTCCAGTCTAAGGGCGATCCGATCACGGATATGTTTGAGAGCATGGCTGCGGAACAGAAAGCACGGAGCACCTATGACAATATCCTGCGGGTTGTGCGGGATATTCCGGAGATTGCGGACCCGATCCGATTCCTGCGGGCGAGAGAAGTGGTACACTTCCAACGGTTCGGTGAAGCCCTCCAGTCTCTCCAGGATCAGCTGAACAGTAAGAACTTCTACCAGATGAATCCGAGCTTTGATATCGGGCTGACACGGGAACCATGCGATTGTCAGGGAGAATGTGTACAGTAAAAATGTAGAAAATTAAAATAATAATTTATGGAAAATGGACAGAAGTGACAAATATAAAAAACTATAAAATTTTTATTGACAGGATAGAAACTAAGGTGTAAGATACACCCATACAAAGCAAAGGCGCTATGGAAAAACATCCGTAGTGCCTTTTGTCGTATCAAAGAAAATCGCACACTCTGTTTTCGAATGATACGGCAGGGCTTGAAAAAAGCGAAACAACGGCGTTTTGCAGCTTCTTATATTAAGTATAGAAGCAAAGCGTCGTTGTTTCGCTTTTTTCATTACAAAGAAAGAGGAGGACAAAAATATGACAGAAGAAATTATGGAAGTTCTGAACGGTCAGGTATTTGGCGTATGGTTCCTGATCGGCGCTGCACTGGTATTCTGGATGCAGGCAGGATTCGCGATGGTAGAGGCAGGTTTCACCAGAGCGAAAAACACTGGTAACATTATCATGAAAAACCTGATGGATTTTTGTATTGGTACCTGTACCTTTATCCTGATAGGTTTCAGCCTGTTACTGGGAGAAGATATGGTAGGGCTGATCGGAAAGCCGGGATTTGATATTTTTACAAGTTATGCAGATTTTGACTGGTCTAACTTCGTATTCAACCTGGTATTCTGTGCAACAACCGCAACTATTGTTTCCGGAGCTATGGCTGAAAGAACAAAATTCTTATCCTATTGTATTTACTCCGGTGTGATCTCCGCACTGATTTATCCGATCGAAGCACACTGGATCTGGGGCGGCGGCTGGCTTGCCCAGATGGGATTCCATGATTTTGCAGGATCCTGTGCGATTCATATGGTAGGTGGTATCTCCGCACTGATCGGTGCCAAGATTCTTGGACCGCGTATCGGAAAATTCACGAAAGATAAATCCGGAAAAATCACAAAAGTCAATGCATTTCCGGGACACAACCTGGCAATCGGTGCACTTGGTGTATTTATCCTGTGGCTTGGCTGGTATGGATTTAACGGTGCAGCTGCAACATCAGTAGAACAGCTTGGTTCTATCTTTGTAACAACAACCATCGCTCCGGCGATCGCAACCGTAACCTGTATGATCTTTACCTGGGTTCGTTATGGAAAACCAGATGTATCGATGTGTCTGAATGCTTCTCTGGCAGGTCTGGTAGCTATTACAGCTCCTTGTGATGTTACAGATGCTCTGGGAGCAATCATTATCGGTATCGTAGCAGGTCTGCTGGTAGTATTCGGTGTATGGTTCCTTGACTATGTATTACGTGTAGATGATCCGGTTGGTGCAGTAGCAGTTCATTGCTTAAATGGTATCTGGGGAACTATTTCCGTTGGTCTGTTCGCAACTACATCCGCACCTGGAAATGATGAGCTGGTAGGTCTGTTCTACGGTGGTGGTTTTACCCTTCTTGGAAAACAGCTGATCGGTTTTGCAGCAGTGGCAGCATGGACCGTAGTAACAATCACCATCACTTTCCTTGTCATCCGTGCCGCTGTAGGTTTGAGAGTTACCGAGGAAGAAGAAATCGTTGGTCTGGATGCCATGGAACATGGTCTTGCATCCGCTTACTCAGGATTCAGTATCATGGACGTATCCAACACTATGCTGATGGATGTCAATGAAAATACAAACCTTGGTACAGATGATTACAAAGCAGCATCGGATGCACAGAAAAATGCTGCAGTTAAAGTGGTAAAAGCTCCTGCAGCAGCTGATACCGGTATGTATAAAGTGGTTATTATCTCAAAACTGTCCAGATATGACAAACTGAGAAAAGCAATGAATGATCTTGGTGTTACCGGTATGACCGTTACACAGGTTATGGGTTGTGGTGTTCAGAAAGGTGCCGGCGAGAAATACCGTGGTGTTGAGATTGATGCTACCTTGCTTCCAAAAGTAAAAGTAGAAGTAGTAGTCAGCAGTATCCCGGTCGATCAGGTTATCGAAGCTGCAAAGAAAGTTTTGTATACCGGTCATATCGGCGATGGAAAGATCTTTGTATACAATGTTGACAGAGTTGTAAAAGTCCGTACCGGTGAAGAGGATATGGACGCTCTGCAGGACGTAGAATAAAAGTAACTATTTAGTAGCTACTGTAACTGTGAAGGTACTGACCAGTTATGAATAAAAAAGTAAACATTCTCCTTAGATAAAACAGAACCTCCGGGCATCTCAGAAACATAAAAAAAGAGATGTCTGGGGGTTTTTTTCTCTTTTTAATAGTGATATACTGTAACCATTCAGTAGCCACTGTCCCGCGAGGGATTTTGACATATTCATGTCAAAATCCCGAGACATACAAGCCAAAATGCTATCACCAAAGGTGATTTTTTATGCATTTTGGCTCGTAACTGTGAAGGGACTGAACAGTTACGATATACTTAACAAAGATATCCGGCTGAAACCTCCGGCAGGATATCGGAGCGTGGAAGATGCATACAGAAAATTCGTTTTCAGACACGCTCAAGGGGAGCATGGAAAGAAATGAGGGTATTACATGGAACAAAAAGAGAAAAAAAGAAGAAAAAAGAAAAGCAGCCGGGGGGCATATTATGATTATAATCTTCTTGCGATTGTAATTCTGCTGATCTGCTTCGGGCTGATCATGTTATACAGTACCAGTGCGTACGAAGCACAGATGAAATTTCATGGAGATGATATGTATTATTTCCGCAGGCAGGCACTGATCAGTGTGGGAGCGATCGCTGTTGCCATCTTTATATCAAAATGGGATTACCATCTGATGATTCCGTTTGCAGGAGCTTTGTACCTGATCTCGGTGGTACTGATGGCGATGGTGCGGTTTACTCCATTTGGAGTGGAAGCCTATGGTTCCAGACGATGGTTAAAGCTGGGTATTCAGTTTCAGCCGGCAGAGATAGCCAAGATAGCGATTATTATTTATATGCCTATACTTGTTATCAAGATGGGAAAACAGGTAAAGCAATTGCGGGCAGTAATCTGGCTGCTGATCTTTGGTATGATACAGGCGGGTGCGGCTTTTGTTTTTACGGATAATCTGAGTACCGGTATGATTATCGGAGGAATCGCTGTCGTTATGATTTTTATTGCACATCCGAAAACAAAGCCCTTTGTTGTACTGGCTCTCGGCACCAGCTTGGTGGCAGGAAATGTCATTGCTTACATGGGTATGACGATGACTACCAGTGATAACTTTCGTATCCGAAGAATCTTATCCTGGCTGCATCCGGAGGCCAATATGTCATCCGGCGGCTACCAGGTGCTGCAGGGACTGTACGCAATCGGAAGCGGCGGATTTTTTGGAAAAGGACTTGGCAACAGTGCGCAGAAGCTGGGAACGATTCCTGAGGCGCAGAATGATATGATCTTTTCGATTGTATGTGAGGAACTGGGAGTTTTCGGTGCGGCATTATTACTGCTGATGTTTGGGTATCTGTTATACCGGCTGTTTTTTATCGCGCAGAATGCGCCCGACCTTTATGGAACGCTGGTTGTGACAGGAATCTTTGTACATATTGCATTGCAGGTAATCCTGAACCTTTGCGTAGTATTGAATCTGATGCCTACAACCGGTATCACGCTTCCATTTGTCAGTTACGGAGGTACGTCGATCCTGTTTTTGATGGCAGAGATGGGAATTGCCCTGAGTGTGTCGGGAAGGATCCGGACGACGGGAGAAGACATCACGGAGGCAGAAACAGCATAAATTCTGTGCACCGCGAAGCATGTTACTGAGCATGGAGGGAACAGTAACAGAGAAACAAAGTTTTTTGCATATTTTCCCGAATGGGTTGACAAATGTTTTTATAATAGATATACTTTCGTTAAACAAAGGCGTAAAGTCGAAAATGCTTTATGAAGGAGATAAAAAATATGCTTGAAAAAATGAGAGAGATTATTGCAGAGCAGTTGAACTGTGATGGTGAGACAATTGGTCTTGACACCTCATTTAAAGATGATCTGGGAGCAGATTCACTGGATCTATTTGAACTGGTTATGGCTCTGGAAGAAGAATACGGACTGGAGATTCCGGCAGAGGAATTGTCAGATGTGGAAACCGTCGGAGACATAATTGAATACTTAAAAAACAAAGGTGTGGAGGATTAATTCCACACCTTTTACCTTGAATAGGATAAGGATCGTGAGTGTGCAAAACACGCAGCAATCCAGGACATTTACATTATAAAACAGGAGCGAAATATTATGAGCACAGTAAAAACAAGATTTGCACCAAGCCCTACCGGAAGAATGCACGTAGGAAACTTAAGAACGGCATTATATGCATATCTGATCGCAAAACATGAAGGCGGAAAGTTTATGCTGCGTATCGAGGATACCGACCAGGAACGTTTTATGGAAGGCGCACTTGATATTATCTACCGTACTCTGGCAAAGACGGGTCTGGTACATGATGAAGGTCCGGACAAAGATGGGGGTGTAGGCCCTTATGTACAGAGTGAGAGACAGGCACAGGGTCTGTACATGAAATATGCAAAAAAACTGATTGAGCAGGGAGACGCTTACTATTGTTTCTGTGATAAAGAACGTCTGGAAAGTCTGAAGACAGAAGTAGCAGGAAAAGAGATCACCGTGTATGACAAACACTGCCTGCACCTGTCCAAAGAAGAAATCGAGGCAAATCTGGCAGCAGGAAAACCATATGTTATCCGTATTAACATGCCAACCGAAGGAACCACAACTTTCCATGATGAGCTGTACGGAGATATTACAGTAGAAAATAACGAACTGGATGATATGATCCTGATCAAATCCGATGGATATCCGACCTACAACTTTGCAAATGTTGTCGATGATCATCTGATGGGAATTACCCATGTAGTAAGAGGAAACGAATATCTGTCCTCTGCACCGAAGTATAACCGTCTGTATGAGGCATTTGGATGGGAGATCCCAAAATACATTCACTGCCCGCTGATCACAAACGAAGATCATCAGAAGCTGTCCAAACGCTGCGGTCATTCTTCTTATGAAGATCTGCTGGATCAGGGATTTCTGACCGAAGCGATCGTAAACTTTGTGGCACTTCTGGGATGGAGTCCGTCTTCCGACAATGAGATTTTCTCTCTGGAAGAGCTGGTAAAAGAATTCGATTACCACAGAATCAGCAAATCTCCTGCAGTCTTTGACATGGTAAAACTTCGCTGGATGAATGGCGAATACATGAAGAAGATGGACGATGACAAATTCTATGAGATGGCTCTGCCGTATCTGAAAGAGACGATCACAAAAGATCTGGACTTCCACAAGATCGCTGCCATGGTAAAAACAAGAATCGAAGTATTTCCGGATATCAAAGATCATGTGGATTTCTTTGAAAAGGTTCCGGAATATGAGACATCTATGTATGTGCATAAAAAGATGAAAACCAACGAAGAAACTTCTCTGCAGGTACTCAGTGAAGTACATCCGTTACTGGAGGCACAGGAAGATTTCAGCAACGATGCACTGTTTGAGATGCTTTCTGCTTATGCAAAAGAGCATGGTTACAAAGTTGGTTATGTGATGTGGCCGATCCGTACCGCTCTTTCCGGAAAACAGATGACACCGGCAGGTGCCACAGAGATTCTGGAAGTGCTCGGAAAAGAAGAGAGTCTTGTAAGAATTCAGGCGGCTATTGCCAAACTGAAGTAACTATGCGGCAGGCAGTATCCCGCGAGGTGTTTTGGCATGGTTTTGCCAGAATCCTTCACAGTTACAAGCTGACAAAAGCAGCAGAATAATTCCTATATGGAGAGAAAGAATGGAGTTTAACAGGGAACAGCAGCAGGCAATGGAACACAAAGATGGTCCGATGCTTGTACTTGCCGGACCGGGATCCGGCAAAACGGAAGTTATTATCCGCCGTACCCGTAAACTGATTCAGGATTATCAGGTCGCTCCTTCATCTATCCTGGTGGTCACCTTTACCAAGGCGGCTGCAGGACAGATGAGGGAGCGATTTTTACACCTGTGCGGAGCGGAGAAAAGTCAGGTGACTTTTGGCACATTCCATGGAATCTTTTACGGTATTCTCCGGCAGGCGTACGGTATCACATCGGCAAATATCGCCGGTGAAGAAATAAAATATCAGATTTTACGACAGATTTTGCAGAATTCTTCTCTGCAGATGGAAGATGAAAATGACCTGCTGGAATCGCTGGCAAGAGAGATCAGCACAGTAAAAAACGGAAGGATCCCGTTGAGCCACTATTATTCGGCAAGCTGCCCGGATGAGCAGTTTCGGAAGATCTATGAGACATACGAAAAACGGCTGCACGGGAAACGACTGCTGGATTTTGATGATCTGCTGGTGTACTGCTATCAATTATTTCAGAAACATCCGGATATTTTGCAGGCATGGCAGAAAAAGTTCCGGTATATCCTGATTGATGAGTTTCAGGATGTCAACCAGCTGCAATATGATATTGTCCGGCTTCTGGCACTTCCGGAAAATAATCTGTTTCTGGTAGGTGACGATGACCAGTCGATCTATCGGTTCCGTGGAGCCAGACCGGAGATTATGCTGCAGATTCCGAAGGATTTTCCACAATTGAAGCAGGTGATCCTGAAACAGAATTACCGCTGTACCGGAGAAATTGTTGAGAAATCTCAGAATGTGATCCGCTGGAACGATGCGAGATATGAAAAACAGTTGTTTACGGAAAATGATAAGGGAAAACCGCTCGAGATACGGACGTTTGAAAATGAGAGCGAGGAGACGACCTGGTTGTTAAAGCAGATTCAGAAGGATCTGGCGGAAGGCTGTCCGCACAAAGAGATTGCGATTCTATTCCGTACCAATCATAATTGCAGAATGACAGTGGAACGGCTGATGGAGTACAACATTCCGTTTACCATGAGGGATGTCCTACCGAATCTGTATGAACACTGGCTGGCAAAAAATATGGTTGCTTATATGCGTCTGGCAATGGGTGGTCGGGAGAGAAAGGATTTTCTTGCCGTCATGAACCGTCCGAACCGATATCTGTCCAGGGAAGCATTTTATGAGAAAGAAGTGCCATTTGAGATTCTATATCAGTTTTACGAGGGAAAAGAATGGATGTGTGACCGGATCGAGAAGTTCGAGCATGATCTGAAAATGATGAAAAATATGGCACCGTTTGCAGCTATCAATTATATCCGGTATGGGATCGGCTATGACGAGTTCCTGAAAGAATATGCACAGTACAGGAAGATCAAAGTGGAAGAACTGTATGATCTTCTGCGGGAGATCCAGGAGAGCGCAAAAGGGTATAAAACATTTCAGGAATGGTTTGATTCCATGGATGCGTACAAAGAAAAACTCAAAGAACAGTCGGAGAAAGTGCGCCGGCAGGAGGGAATCGTTGTATCGACCCTGCATAGTGCCAAAGGACTGGAATTTGAGAGGGTGTATATTCTGGATGTCAACGAGGGCTGTATGCCATATCAGAAAGCGGTTCTTGATCCGGAGATCGAAGAAGAACGAAGAATGTTCTATGTCGGCATGACGAGAGCAAAGAAAGAACTGCATCTGTATGCAGTGGAGGAGAGGTTCGGAAAGAAGATGGAACCTTCCCGTTTTCTGGTGGAACTGGAAGAAGCACCGAAGCGTGGCAACGGAGGGCAGAAAAATGGAAAATAATGCAAATGAAGCACATATTTTTTGGGAGTCCCCGGATCAGCAGACAGAAGTCTGGATGAAACAGGTCAGTGGAAAAACACCGGAAGAAAAGAAAGAACAGTCCCGGTCGGGATATCGTCTGTTAGCAGAAATGATAAAAACAAGATATGCATATGATCTGGAGAAAGAGACCGATTCGGTAATGCGAACAGAGACGGGAAAACCATATCTACGTCTGCATCCTGAACTTTTTTTCAATATCAGCCATTCGGGAGAATGGATCGCCTGTGCGCTGGCAAATGTCCCGGTGGGAATTGATATTCAGTATCACAGAGAAATAAAACTGGAACAGACAGCCAGAAAAATCTGTACTCCGCAAGAGTGGAAACTTTTTGTGCAGGCAGATACGGAAAAAGAAAAAAAGAATATTCTGTTTCAGATCTGGACAAAAAAAGAAAGCTATCTGAAATTTACCGGGGATGGAATCCGCAGGGAGTTGTGCGAGATTTCTTACGAGGAATGCAGCTTTTACCAGTTGACGATGCCGGATGAGTATTCCGGTACGATTTGCGTGGGGAAATAGTTCTATTTACAGTCTGTCCACATATAGTAAATGTAAGAGGTGATGTACATGAAACGGGAGGAAGTTATCCGTCTGTTTCCGGAGCGTATCCGAAAAATCTTACAGCAGGCGTACTGGAATCCACAGGGGTTACAGGAGATTCGTCTTCGGGCAGAGAAACCGTTGATCTTATGGCAGGACGGACAGGAATATTTTGTGGCAGAACAGGGATTTCTGACGAGACATAGGGAACAGGCATGTATCGTATCACAGGAAGACATCCGAGGAACCATGGAGACGGTAGGGACATATTCCCTCTATGCTTATGAAGAGGAATTAAAACAGGGATTTTTGACGATACAGGGCGGGCATCGGGTTGGTGTGGCGGGAAAAGCGATCATGGAAGAGCAGAAGGTAAAAGGACTTTCCCAGATTTCCTGCATCAATATCCGGTTCGCACACCAGATTACCGGTTGTGCGGATATGGTGATTCCGTATGTGACGGAAGATGGAAAATTGTGTCATACACTCATTATTTCCCCACCGGGCTGTGGGAAAACAACATTGCTGCGGGATCTGGTACGACAGATTTCTGATGGCTGGGAGACCTTTCCGGGCAATACGGTAGGCGTGGTGGATGAACGGTCAGAGATTGGTGGCAGTTATCAGGGAATTCCGCAAAACGATGTGGGAATCCGTACCGATGTGCTGGACTGTTGCAGCAAGGCGGAAGGGATGGTCATGCTGCTTCGCTCAATGACTCCGCAGGTGATCGCCGTGGATGAGATCGGCAATTATGAAGATATCCGTGCCATCGAGATGACACTAAACAGCGGGTGCAAACTTCTGGCAACGGTTCACGGAAGTTCGATCGATGAGATCCGGAAAAAACCGCTGCTGGAACGACTGATAAAAGAACATGTTTTTGAGCGATATATCATCCTGCAAAAAGAAACGGCAGGAAAGATCGGAAAAGTCCGGGAAATCTATGATGAACGGGGAACCTGCCTGTACCAGAGGCAGAGATCTGTGTGTTAAAGGTCAGCGGTGCTCTGCTGGTATTTTTCGCCGGCTGGGGCATGGGAAACTGGAGAAGCAGACAGTATCAGCAGCGGATCAAAGACTTGCAGATATTACAGTTGATCATCAGCTGCCTGATCGGTGAAATTTCCTATGCGAGAAATACACTGCCGGAAGCATTTTCCAGGATCAGCGAGAAAGTGGCGTCCCCCTTTCGGGAATATCTGCAATCTGTTGCGAAACGGCTGAAAGAGCAGACCGGCGAAACCTTTGTACGGATCCTGAAAGAGCAGGAGCAGACGGTGCGGGAAAAAACCAGTCTCCGGGAAGAAGACTGGGACCTGTTTTTACAGACCCTCGGGCATCTTGGATATCTGGATGCAAAGATGCAGATACAGCTTCTTGAGAGCGGAAAGACAGAACTTGCAATGCGGGAAGAAAAACTGCGGCATCAGCTGCCGGAACAGAAAAGAGTGTGGCAAAGCCTCGGGATCCTGGGGGGAGCCTTTCTGGTGGTGATCCTTATCTGAGACGGGAGGCGGTTGTGGAAGTCGGGATTATATTTAAAATCGGTGCAGTGGGGATTCTGGTATCCGTCCTGAGCCTTGTGTTAAAACACAGCGGGCGGGAAGATCAGGCATTTTTAACCAGTCTTGCCGGGCTTGTGCTGGTATTGTTTTGGGTACTCCCCTATATTTATGATCTTTTTGAAACCGTAAAAAAATTATTTGCCCTGTAGGCAGGCGGGGAGGATGGCGATATGGAAATTATCCGGATTGGTGCGGCGGGTATCGCCTGTGTACTGGCTGCGATCTTTATGAAAACAGCAAAGCCGGAATACTCGGTTTATCTGACAATGGCGGCCGGACTCTTTATTCTGGCATTTGCGGTGGGAAAGTTCAGTTATCTGTATGGATCCCTGAAAAAAATACAACAATATGTACCTGTAGATACTACATATATGAATATCCTTATGAAAATGATCGGTATCACCTATATCGGTCAGTTCTCGGCAGGAATCTGTAAGGATGCGGGCTATTCCGCAGTAGCGGGACAGATCGAGATCTACGAACGCCTGGCAGTACTGGCGATCAGTATGCCGATTCTTACCGCACTGCTGGAGACGATCCATGGGTTTCTGGGATAGGAAAAAGAGTGGGAAAATACTGAAAATGGCAGTCTTCAGTCTGTTCCTGCTCTTTTTTTGTACCCGGATCTGTGTGTATGCTGCAGAAAATCAGGACTTTTCACGAGAGGAAGAAGCACTGGGAGAACTGGATCTGAAAGAGGTGGAGATGGCGGTGGATCAGCTCCTGGAAGAAAAGCAGAGTATGCGAGGGATGATCCGGGACATCCTGAAAAGCGGACAGGCATTTTCCTCTGAGCAATGGAAAGCAGTGATCCAACAGGGCGTGTGGGATGCCATGGGAATCCAAAAAGAAACCTGCGTGCACATTCTGGTGCTGGTGCTTCTGTCAGCAGTGTTCTGTCATCTGTCAGGGGTTTTTCAGAACAATCAGATCGGAGATATTTCTTTTTATATGATATATCTGTTGTTATTTTTACTGCTTCTGCAGGCATTTGATGAGATGACCGGTCAGATGGAAAGACTGCTTGAGGGTGTGGCGGTATTTATGAAAGCATTGCTTCCGGCGTATTATATTGCGCTGACCGGGGCATGCGGTGTGGCAACTGCGACAGCATTTTACCAGATGATTCTGATTCTGATTTTTCTCACAGAGAAGATCCTGTTACTTTTTCTTCTTCCGGCGATCCGGATGTATCTGGTGCTGGAACTGATCAATTTCCTTACAAAAGAAGAATTCTTATCAAAAATGACCGAACTTTTAAAGAACGGAATCCTCTGGGCATTGAAATCCATGATCGGCGTGATCGTGGGAATCCAGCTGATCCAGCGTATGATCTCACCGGCTGTTGATACCTTGAAGCGATCAGTAATCGGCAGGACAGCCGGAGCGATTCCCGGAGTGGGGAACCTGTTTTCCGGGGTTACGGAAGTAGTACTCGGATCGGCAGTGCTGATTAAAAACGGTCTTGGTGCAGCGGCGATCGTGATCCTTCTGCTGGCGGGTGCAGCGCCTCTTTGCCGAATGGGAATCAGCGCACTTGCCTATCAGTTTCTGGCTGCTGTGGTGCAGCCGGTGACGGACAAGCGGATGGTAGGGTGCATCCACACGATGGGAGAGAGTCTTGGGCTGCTGGTGAGGCTTCTGCTGACCATGGAGATTCTGTTTTTGCTGACCATAGCGATTCTGGCAGGTTCCCTGCAATAAAAAGGGAATTACAAAAAGACGGAGGGAGGAACAACATTGGAATGGCTTGCCCGGTGGGTGCGCAATCTGGCGTTTTATTTTATTTTCCTTTCAGTACTGATGAACGTGATCCCACAGGGAGAAGAACGAAAATATATCCGTTTTTTTATGGGACTTTTGCTGATATTGGTATTGATCCAACCGTTATTGACCGCCGGACAACTGGAACAGATACTCTCCTGGGAGACGCTTTCGGAAGGAATCCGGCAGGAATATGAGGACTTTTCAATGGAGAAAAAATATCTGGAACAGGAAGGAAAGGATTATGTACAGAAAAACTGCCAGAAAGAGATGGAAAGACAGATAAAAACACTGCTGGAGCAGCTGTCTTACGAGAGCACTGAAGTAAGGGTGGACTTTTTTAACGGGGAGGAACTGGATGTGAAAGAGATCCGTTGTGTGATCCGGCGTGCGGACGGGAATCCCCCCGGAGAAGGTGAGCCTGACCAGGTAAAAAGAAAACTTGCACAAGTCTATAATCTTCCGGAAGGGAATATAAATATAAAGATACAGGAGTAGACTATGAAGGAGAGAGTGTTTGCAGCAGTCAGGGAGATGAAACGGGAGCAGTGGCTGATCTGTGGGCTGGCAGGTCTTTTACTTCTTGTGATTGCCGCTCCTGTAAAACAAAAGGAGCAAAAAAAGATACAGGAAAAGACAACAGTTTCGCAGACACAGGAGCAGACCGACGATCAGATCCGGCAGTCTTATGAAAAACAGCTGGAGAGCGTGCTGTCGCAGGTAGAAGGTGTGGGTGCAGTACAGGTGGCGGTGGCGATGGAATCTACCGGGAAGAAACAGGTGGAAAAAGACAGTCCGGAGGATACCAGTACTTCCAGTGAAAAAGGAGATTCCGGGACGCAGCGGAGCAGTCAGACGGTAACCACGGGGGAAACTACAGTGTACGAGGATACCGGAGACGGGGGACAGACACCCTATATATCCTCAAGTACCTATCCGGAGATCCGCGGCGTGATCGTCGTGGCACAGGGAGGCGGCAACCCGGTGATCGTACAACAGATCCAGGAGGCGGTGATAGCATTGTTTCACGTCGAAGCCCACGAAATCAAAGTGTTAAAAATGAAATGAGACCCGTCAAAATGAATAAAAAGGAGAGCAGCAGTGAAAAAAATATTTAAAAAGAATCAGATCATTATCACGGCTCTGGCAGTAATGATTGCTGCAGCAGGCTATATCAGCTATTCCGATGCACAATTAAAAGGGAAAAAAGATAAGACTGCAAAGACCGAGACCTCCAGTGAGACGGAAACTTCGGTTAATATGGATCAGGTTCTGCAGGATATGGAAAATCTGGATCTTGATGTTACGGATGAGACCGGTGCGGCGACTGCCGGCGATGGTACAGATGCCACGGCTTCCGGTGAAGAATCATCCGGCACAGAATCACAGCCCCAGGAGACACCGGGGGAGGCTGTTCTGACAGGTGCTTCTACATATATGGCTCAGGCGCGTATCGAACGGGAACAGATTCGCTCCCAGAATAAAGAATCTCTGTTATCGATCATCAACAACGAAGCCCTTTCCGAGACAGAAAAAGAAAGTGCAATCGCCAGTATGGTAAATATGACTGATCTTGTGGAGAAAGAAGCTGCGGCAGAACTGCTTCTCGAAGCGAAAGGATTTCCTGATGTGGTTGTGAATCTGACCGGAGAGACAGCAGATATTGTAGTACCGGATACCAAGGTGGACGATGCCAGCAGAGCGCAGATCGAGGATATCGTAAAACGGAAAACCGGTATTGCGGCAGAAAATATTGTGATCACGCCGATGAGCAGCCAGACGGAAGACGGAACACAGGAAAATCAGTAAAAGGATCTGCTTGTAAATTAAAATAAAGGGTGCTACGATGGATAGAGAATACAAAAAACGGTGATGTATACAAATGAATGAACAACAACATCTGGAAGAAGTAATCGGACGTTTTCTGCAAAACACCCGGGAAAACGAAGAAATATCAAAAGAGGAAGCAATCTATCTGAAACGCAGGATCCGCCCCGCCATGGAATATCTGATCGTACAGGAAAATATCGATGGAATGAAAAAAATGGCAGACAGGGGATGGTTTGGAGAGCAGGAACTGAACGGTTTTCTGACCAGGGCGGGAGAACTGAAAAAATGGGATGCCTTCCGTGTATTGCTGGCGTGGAAGAACCATATTTCAACAAAAGAAAAATCTCCGAATACAGCGACGAAACAGGAGCTGCTCACCGGCCTGATGAAACACTGCAAAAATGAGTTATGCTGGCGGTATCCGGAGCTTGGCAGAGCGCTGCTGGAGCTCCGGGTGCAGCCGGATGAGCAGGTAACCGCTATGAGGACAGACGGGGAGAGCCTGTATGTGAATCCGGAGTATCTGATTCACCGTTTCGGAGAGAATCCGGAGAACGTATATGAAGAATATCTCCGGTTGATTCGTCAGTGCATCGAGATGCCGGAAAGTTTCGGAAAAGAGACAGAGAAACAGAAAACAATCTGTAAAAAATGGAAAGAGATCGCAAAAGAACTTGCGATTACCTATGGCGCAGGAGGAAAACGAAGAGGCGAGAATCGTGGTGGTCAGAAAGAAGAACTTTCCGAAATTGAGAAAGGAAAATATGACTACCGACGGTTTTTACGCCGTTTTACTGTTACAAGAGAGGAGATGAAACTGGATCAGGATGCCTTTGACCCGGTTGCTTATTATTATGGGATGGAACGGTATGGAAATCTTCCCATGATAGAGCCTCTCGAAACCCGGGAGGGGAACCGGCTGGAGGAACTGGTAATTGCCATAGATACCTCCGGATCCTGTAAAAAAGAAATAGTAGCCCGTTTCCTTGGAGAGACCAGAAGGATTCTGGAAGAAAAGGAAAATTTTTTCGAGAACTGGAAGGTATGCCTGATCCAGTGTGACAGTTTTATTCAGGAAAAAGTGATGATCCATTCCGCAAAAGAATGGGAAGCGTACCGGGAACAGCTGGTGATCCACGGAAGAGGAGGAACCGATTTTCGCCCGGTGTTCGAGGAAGTAGAACGGATGCGGGAGAAAAGAGAATTCAGCGACCTGAAAGCACTGATTTATTTCACCGACGGTGACGGGATCTATCCGGAGAAGAAGCCGGATTATGAGACGGCATTTGTATTTGTAAAAAAGAGTGAGAAGATGGACCGGGTACCGGGATGGGCAAAAAAACTGCTGGTGACAGAACAATAATACAGGGGAAAGAGAAAACGGATGAATATCAAAGAAGCAAAAGAAACGATACAATATACGCTGCAGGCGTATTTTCAGAAAGATGAAAACGGATATCCGCTGGTTCCGTTGCGTCAGCAAAGGCCGATTCTGCTGATCGGACCTCCGGGAATCGGAAAGACAGCAATCATGGAACAGATCGCCGGAGAATGTGGGGCAGGGCTGGTAGCATATACGATGACCCATCATACAAGACAGAGCGCCATGGGACTTCCGAAGATCGTGGAGCGTACATTTGATGATGCACAGGTCAGCGTGACGGAATATACGATGAGTGAGATCATCGCTTCTATTTATGCCTGCATGGAGAAAACCGGGAAAAAGAGAGGAATTTTATTTCTGGATGAGATCAACTGTGTCTCAGAGACACTTGCTCCGGTGATGCTGCAGCTTCTCCAGGACAAAACGTTTGGAAACCAGAAGCTTCCACCGGACTGGCTCATCGTAGCAGCGGGCAACCCGCCGGAATACAACAAATCTGTGCGCGAATTTGACATCGCGACGCTGGATCGTGTCCGAAAGATCGTGCTGGAGCCGGATCTCGATGTCTGGATGGAATATGCATTGTTCCATCAGGTACACGGCAGTATCCGGTCGTATCTGGAAGCACACAGAGATCGTTTCTATCGGATCCGTCAGGAGGACGGAAAAAAACAGTTTGTGACGGCACGGGGATGGGAAGATCTGTCTGCAGTGCTGAAAAGTTATGAAAAAATGGGATTTCCGGTAGAAAAAATGCTGGTGGAGCAGTATCTTCAGGAAGAAAAGACAGCAGCGGAATTTTTTTCGTATTATCAGATTTATCGGAAGTACGGACAGGATTACCGGATCAGACAGGTTCTGGACGGAAGCCTTTCGGATGCGGAACGGGAGACGATCACCCGGATGGCACAGGAGGGAACACCACAGGAGCGCAGTATGGTACTGGCGTTTCTGCTGGCTGTGCTGGATCAGAACATCGAACAGTTTTTCAGGGAAAGTCAGATACAGAAAGTGCTGACAGAAAGTTGTAGACAGCTCGGTATTTTCCGGGAGAATGATGCAGAAAAGACATTCGGAGACTGGATCGAGAGCAGAGAAAAAAGTTTGCAGATCCGCACAGAACGGGAACTGATCCGAAGAGAAGAGAGGCAGACCGAAGAGGCGGTGTTGAAGATACTGTGGAAGATTGACCAGCAGGCAAAAGCAGACCATGAGAGCGGGCAGGAAGCACTGAACCGACGGCTGGAACAGGTCTGTGAGGAAGAAACAAAGCGGTGTGACGAACAGCAGGAGCGCATCTCGCTGAATCTGGAACGGGGATTTGCATTTCTGGAAAAAAGTTATGGTACAGGGGAAGAGCTGACGTTATTCGCAGCGAATCTCACAAGGAATGACCGGATCCGGAAGTTCCTCGGAACCTATGGCTGCCCGGCTTATACCAGATATGAACAACAGCTGCTCGGCGGAGAAAAATTGCTGAAAAACAGATGCAGGGATATGGAAGAAAGGTCAAAGAACGGGAATTGACAGAAAGATTGCAGGACGTATAATGAGTAATAGAGCGTGTAACTGTTCCATAGGTAATCATTGTGAAGGTACTGAACGGTTACTAAAATTTTTAAATGCAGAATAAAGAATGTGCCTTGTCAGGTACAAGTAAGACAATAGAGAAAGAGTCAGGAGGACACAACACTATGATTTGCAAAAAGATTGATATCAGCGTAGACAGTTATCAGGAAACCGCAGCATTATATACCTATTTTCTGGACAACTCTCCGGAGATGATTCCGGACAGAAAACGTCCGCTCGTTCTGATCTGCCCGGGCGGCGGCTATGAGATGACATCCGACCGGGAGGCAGAACCGGTGGCGATTCAGTATATCGCAAAGGGATATCAGGCGGCGATCCTTCGTTACAGCGTGAAACCGGCAAAATATCCGCTGGCACTTTTGCAGCTGGCGAAAGCAGTGGCACATCTGAGAGAATATGCGGACGAATACCATATAGATACGGAAAAAATAGTGGTACAGGGATTTTCCGCCGGCGGTCATCTGGCATGCAGCCTTGGAGTTTTCTGGAAGAAACCGTTTCTTTCCGAAACACTTGGCGTGTCCGCAGAACAGATCCGGCCAAACGGAATGATCCTGTGCTATCCGGTTATCACTTCCGGGGAATATGCCCACAGAGGTTCTTTTGAAGCATTGCTTGGAGAAGATGCTTACGATCCGGAAAAACGGAAAGAACAGTCGTTGGAACCTCAGGTGACAAAGGATACCCCTCCGACTTTTTTATGGCATACAGAACCGGACGACTGTGTTCCGGTGGAAAATTCGCTGTTCTTCTTTGAAGCATTACATAAAAATAAGATACCGGTGGAAATGCATATCTACCCGGCAGGCGGTCATGGTCTGAGTCTCGCAAACGAAGAAACAAAACGCCAGGACGGCAGTGGCATCCAACCAGAGTGCCAGAGCTGGATGGAACTGGCTTGCGGATGGATGTCACGGTTGTAAAAAGTGGGAGTAATTGTGCAGTGAAATTAAAGAATGTATTGATCGTTGTAAAAGATATAGAAAAAGCAAAAAAATTTTATCACGATCTGTTCGGTCTGGACGTAGTGCTGGATCAGGAAGGAAACGTGATTTTGACCGAGGGACTGGTGCTTCAGGATGAAGCAATATGGAAAAAATATCTTGGTAAAGAGGTTGTTCCGAAAAATAATTCCTGTGAGTTGTATTTTGAAGAAAAAGAGATAGAAGATTTTGCTGAGAAATTGGAAAAACAATATCCGGAAATCTATTATGTCAATCGGTTGATAACACACAGCTGGGGACAGAAAGTGATTCGTTTTTATGACCTGGATGGCAACCTGATCGAGGTTGGAACACCGGTGTAGTGTACTATAGTATGGAATCTGCAAAAAAAAGAAGAGTAGAAAACTGGGCTGTTACTGAAAATAAAGAATTCTGTGACAGCCCAGTTTTTGTGTCACAGTCCGGGCTTGCATGAGACCTTGGTGACTGCCGCGATAACTAGTAAACTAAGCATAAAAAATAGCGTATTATAATGTTTGAAAGTTCAGAAAAGATGTGTTACTATAAAAATATATAGAATAATTTCAGTAACATAATATGCATAAGAACAGAAAATATCCGTCCATGCTTATTTTTTTTAGATAAATACTTCCAAAAAAGCAACTAAATACTTCTGAAATATGCTTCTAATAAAGTTTCCCAATTACAGGTAAAATAATATCAATATGTAATGACGGAAAAGAGGTGTATTTGCTTGCAGCTAGAGGAGTATATAGCTGACAATATGATAGAATTATGCGAAAAGCGTGGAATCAGCAAATACCGGCTGGCGCAGATGACAGGAATTGCCCAGTCTTCACTGGGAAGAATTATGGCAAAAGAAAGTCTGCCATCTTTGCCTACGCTTGAGAAAATCTGTGAAGCTCTGGACGTAACCTTATCGCAGTTTTTTTGCGAAGGAGATCCGGATGACCTGACACAGCCGCAAAGCGAAGTACTTGCGATATGGAATGATCTGAGTGCGCAGGAACAGGAAGTGGTACTTGCGATGCTCCGTGGTCTGCAAAAGTGATAGAAACAGTTCGATTGTATATAAGATGGACTGTTTCTTTTTTATTACATTTTATTCGAAAGAAGCTGTCGGAGACAGATATTAGAGATCGGGAAATGAGATTGCGGGGGAAACTCTTATGGAGAAATCAGAAAAGAAAATCAATATTTTGGAACATATAATAGCTGCGGTTGCAGGTGCGTATTATAATATTAATCTGACCAGGAATCTGGTTCCCGGTCAGATGTATCAGGCAGTAGATGGAAAAGAATATAACGTCAATGAAATGACCGGTCTTCAGAGATTCCGAAAAACAGAGTTCCGCCGATTCCATTGGAAAAGGCACAATTCAGTGAAGTAATTGACTACTGGGGAAAACGGTTGTCTGAAAAGGAGAAAGAGGCTTATTATGCATTTTTTGATATTCCGGTGCTTCTGAAACATTATGAAAAAGGAGAGACGCATGTAACACATACATACTGGACACAAACGATCCAGCAAAGACCGATGCTGGCAGAACATCATATTGTGATGTATGAGGATGAAGAAAACGGAGATATCCTGGCGATTTCTTATATACGGGATATAACGGAAGAATTTCATGAGAATGCGTTAAAGATCGAAGCGGAAAATCTGAACAAAAGACTGAGAAAGGAAAAGGAACATGCCGTATCTGCCAATGAGACCAAAGGACGTTTCCTGTCATCGATTTCTCATGATATCCGTACGCCGCTAAATGGTATTCAGGGGATGCTGCGGATTGCGGATGCTTTTCCGGACAATATGAAAAAGCAGAAAGAGTGCCGGGATAAGATATGGATCGCATCGAATTATCTGACATCTCTGGTGAATAATGTGTTAAATATGAACCGGCTGGAAAACTCGACGATTGAACTTTCGGAGAAACCATTTAATCTGATCGATCTTCTGATGGAGATTACCGCGATGACGAATATTCAGATCGATGCACAGGGTTTGCATTCGGTTGTGGACTGGAAACCGGGATATATCAATCATCGCTATCTGATCGGAAGTGCGGAAGGGATCTCAAGGATTCTGCTGAATCTGAACAGCAATGCGATCAAATATAACAAAAAGGGCGGAACCGTTTACTGTCGTTGTAAAGAACTGAGATGCGACGGTGAGACTGCGTGGTTTGAATTTGTTACCGAAGATACCGGTATTGGAATGGACGAGGAATTCCTGCGTCATGCATTTGAACCATATGCGCAGGAACAGCATATTTCTTTGAACAGTATTAACGGTGTGGGACTGGGACTTACGATTGTCAAGAAAACGGTGGCTCTGATGGGCGGTACGATCCAGGTAGAAAGTAAGATCAACGAAGGAACCCGTTATACGATCGTTCTTCCGTTTAAAGTGGATCATCATCCGAAAATCGATGACGATTCGATGGAACATCTGTCATTGAAAGGAAAGAAAGCACTTCTGGCAGAGGATAATAATCTGAATATGGAAATTGCAAGATTTCAGCTGGAGCAGGAAGAGATAGAAGTATTTACCGCATCCAACGGTAAGGAAGCGGTGGAAATGTTTGAGGCATCACAGCCCGGATTCTACGATATTATCCTGATGGACATCATGATGCCGGTGATGGATGGTCTGGAGGCAACGCGTCATATCCGAAGCATGAACCGCAGGGATGCTATGACGATTCCTATTGTTGCCATGAGTGCAAATGCTTTTCAGGAGGATGTTGAGAAAAGTCTTGCAGCCGGTCTGAACGAGCATCTGACAAAACCGCTGGATGAGAAAAAATTGACGGAGACGATGAAAAAATATTTGGGGAATAAGATGAGGTAGGAAAACTGAGCTGTTACAGAAAATAAAGAATTCTGTGACGGCCCAGTTCCTTTGAAAATAAATTCGTTCTCTGTACAGCGCCGTTGTTTTGATTTACAATAAACATATCGAACAGAAGGAAGGGATAAAAAGATGCCAATCAGAAAAGCGAAAGAGAAAGATTTATCAAGAATCGCAGAAATATTTATCTGCAATAACAGAATCAACTATTTTCCGATATTCAAAGATGAGAGCTACTCATTCGGTGAGTTGCAGGTTGTTTCCTTTATAGATAATTACCTGAAAAAAGACGAGGTCTTCAAAAATCTCTATATATATGATGAAGGACTGATCCGTGGCTTTATCCAGATGAACGGAACAGAAATCTGTAAGCTGTATGTGGATCCATGGTTTCAGGGCAGAAAAATCGGTCATGAACTGATAACATTTGCGGTGGAACAGTTTGGTGCAGATCATCTGTGGGCACTTGAGAAAAATGATCGGGCACTTGCATTTTACCGGCGTCATGGCTTTGTGCCGACAGGGAAGAGAGAATTCGAAGAAGGGACAACGGAGTATATTGTGGAACTCAAAAAGAAGGAACTGACGGTGATCAGCCCATGATTGAAAACTGTATTCAGCGGCTTTTCATGTGCAGGCGGCTTCCGATTTCTTCGATCGGTTTGTCGATCATACGTTTTTTTATCCAGCCGGGAGTGACAGAAAACACGCGGATTCATTTTTAACTACATATAATAATGTTATAATGTGGTTGGAAAAGAGAAATGAGGTGAAAGCATATGATGTATCCATATATGATATTGGCAGATGAAACGGAGATTGTTCATTCTCAGATTATTGAAAAAGATGGGATGAAAAAAATCATAGTGAATTTTGAACGTCCGACAGAAAAATGGGGGAATACAGATTTCCTAAATTGTTTATGGTAAGTGGTTATACCGTTTATTTCTGGTCGAATGAAAACGGTGAACCAATTTGTGCAAAATGGAAACAGGCATTTGTAACAGATGAGATAAAATTTTATTGTTAAAGGATACAGCGATAGTGTACAGAGAAAACATATCTGTGCCCTGTCGCTGTTTTGTGTTATGATAAAAATACATGAAAGATAAACGAACAGAGGAGAAAAGCATGATTACGACAATTTTATGGGATGTAGATGCCACGCTGCTGGATTTTCTTGCGGCGGAGAAGGCGGCGATAAAGAAACTGTTTCAGGAATTTGCCCTAGGAGAGTGTACGGACGAGATGATCGGGCGATATTCGAAGATCAACCGGTCGTACTGGGAGCGGCTGGAATGTGGAGAACTCACCAAACCGGAAGTGCTGGTCGGAAGATTTCGGGAGTTTTTTGAGACAGAAGGACTTCGCAGTGAAGTGGCGGAAGCGTTCAATGAACGCTATCAGCTGTGTCTGGGAGATACCATCGTGTTTCGGGATGACAGTTATGAAATCGTGAAGTCCCTGCGGGGAAAAGTGAAACAATATGTGGTTTCAAACGGAACAGTCGTTGCCCAGGAGAAAAAACTGCGTCTTTCCGGTCTGGGAGAATTGATGGACGGCATCTTTTTGTCCGAGGCCCTAGGCGTGGAAAAACCAAACGTGGAGTTTTTTGAAAGGATGTTTGAAACCATCGGTCCTGTAGAAAAAGACCAGGTACTGATCGTGGGAGATTCTCTCACCAGCGATATCCGTGGTGGCAACAACGCCGGAATCAAGACCTGCTGGTACAATCCGGATCATAAAGAGCGGTATGCGGATGTAAAGATTGATTATGAGATCGCGGATCTGCACGAAGTATATGAACTTCTGTCATGAAAAATGAATGAAAACGAAGACTGGAAAACTTGTTAAAAAAAATGATTCATGATAAGATAAACAGTAACAAAGCAGGAAAGCAGGTGTGTCAGATGGGAGTATATCTGAATCCGGGAAATGATAAATTTTATAAGGCTATCAATTCCGAAATCTATGTTGATAAAACAGGATTAATACAGTATACAAACCGTGTATTTAATACGATGCAGCAGAATGTCTGTGTGAGCAGACCCAGGCGTTTTGGAAAATCGATGACAGCAAATATGCTTGCAGCCTATTACAGCAGGGGATGCCAGTCGGAAAAATTATTTGAAGAATTTAAAATTACAAAAGATCCATCTTTCAGACAGCATCTGAATCGCTATAATGTTTTCTTTATGAATATGCAGGAGTTTTTAAGCGGAAGTAAAACCGTGGAAAAAATGATTTTTCGGATCAGTCAGCTTCTGATGCGGGATCTGAAACAGGAATACCCGGATATTGCGTATTTTGATGAAACTGATCTTGCGGAAAGTATGCAGGATGTATATCAACATACCGGGTGTCCATTTGTGATTATCATCGATGAATGGGATTGTATTTTCCGGGAATATAAAGAGGATAAAAAGGCACAGGAACAGTATCTTGATTTTCTGCGTGATTTCCTAAAAGACAAATCATACATTCATCTGGCATATATGACAGGAATTCTTCCGGTCAAAAAGCATGGAACACATTCAGCGTTAAATATGTTTGATGAATTTTCCATGATTTATGCCGGACCACTTGCAGAATATGTAGGATTTACAGAATCAGAAGTGAAGATTTTATGTGATCGTTATCACATGGATATGGAGGAAATCCGGGAATGGTATGATGGATATCATTTTGAAAACTGTGGGGCTGTCTACAATCCGCGGTCGGTGGTAAATGCGATGCTGTTTGGGGCGATTCGAAATTACTGGAATATGACAGAGTCATTCGAAGCCCTGCAGACCTATATAGATATGAACTTTGATGGCCTGAAAGACGATGTCCTCAGTATGTTGGCAGGAGAACACATACCGGTAAATACAGGCAACTTTACCAATGATATGACAACATTTCGTGATGAAAATGATGTGCTGACTTTACTGATTCATCTGGGATATCTCTCCTGTGATTCAAAAGAACAAAGTGTCTGTATTCCAAATAATGAGATTCAGAACGAGTATGTCAATGCGGTTTCGGTATCTGATTGGGGCGAAGTGTCTAAAGCTTTGAAACATTCAGCAGATCTTTTACATGCTATATGGAAAGAAAATGAACAGGCAGTTGCAGAAGGAATGGAACGCGCACATTTTGAGACATCGCATCTGCAGTATAATGATGAAAATGCGCTGAGTTATACGATCTCACTCGCTTTGTATGCGGCAAAAAACTATTATACGATATATCGGGAATTTCCAACGGGAAAAGGTTTTGCAGATATGATATTTTTACCGAGAAGAAAATTTCAGGAAAAACCGGCGCTTGTAGTGGAACTGAAATGGGATAAAAGTGCCGGGGGAGCAATTCGGCAGATAAAAGAAAAACAGTATTGCCGAAGCCTGGAAGAATACAAGGGTAATATTTTACTGGTTGGGATTAATTATTCGAAAAAAGATAAGACGCACCAATGTGTAATTGAAAAAATGACTAAAAATTGAAAAAAACAGTGTAACTATTCAGCAGCTTCACAGTAAAACGCCTCGCGGGATACTACCTGCTGAATGGTTACAAAATTTCTTATATATAAGAACATTACGGACAAAACGGGTATGCAATCTCCGTATCCGTCAGAATCCCATATTTTTCCGGATGACGCCAGGCACCGGGGCGTTCTTCCTCGCGGTAGCTCCGCAGCATGGAAAGATCCAGGGTTGCGAGATAGATGCCTTCTTCTTCCGGTGTTTCCAGCACACAGGTATCCCGGGAACCGGGTTCATCAGGCAGATAAACCACACCATCAAAAAGCGTAGAGTGCCCGTTGCAGTCCGGATGCGGAGCCGGATAGTTGCAGGTTGCGATGGCAAGCATATTTTCATAAGTCCGTCCCCGCAGCTGTGCCAGCCGGTTGATCTCCATCGGACAGGCATTTGGAACAAGAATCAGTTCCGCTCCTTTTAACATCATGATCCGGGCACTTTCCGGGAATTCCCTGTCATAACAGATCATGGCACCGACCTTTATCGGTCCTTTGGCGGTCTGTAAAGTCTTGACATAAAAAGTATCTCCCGGTGTAAGTCTTGCCTCCACATCAAACGCGCAGGTATGCACCTTCGCATAGCGGAGCACCGGTTTTCCATACATATCAAACAGACAGATCGTATTGCGCGGCGCCGGATGGTAACTTTCAAGAAACGTGATACCGATCGCCATTTGCAATTCTTTTGCAAGTTCCTGAAATACGGTTACAAAAGGACTGTCTACAGAAACCGCCAGTTTCCGAAGTGTCTCCGGTTCCTGGTCGATATCATATCCGATATTCCAGATTTCCGGAAACAAAGCGATATCCGCCCCTTTTTCTTTTGATTCCCGGCATGCCAGCAGTCCCTTTTCCAGATTTTCTTCCTGCGTTTTCCCGGGAAGAAGCTGTAAAAATGCAATATTTAAATCCATAAAAATCCCCCTTTAAACATATAGAAATGTTGGAGGCAAAAGTATTTTCCCCCTTTGAGACCAGATTGTTCTGTATTTCGTAATCTACTGGTTTTATTATAACACAGAACACCGATAGATTCATACGATCTGATTTCGGTAAAGTTTCGGCGTGGTATGATAGTATTTATGAAAAAGCTCGCAAAAATAACTGGTATTGGAAAAACCACAGGTATAGGCAATCTCCGTAACCGAAAAGTCAGTGCTTCGCAGAAGTGTACTTGCCTTTTCCAGACGGTATTGCGTTACATACTGCACAGGCGGAACTCCGAGATATTTCTGAAACAGCATCGTACATTTGGTCTTACAACAGTTTCCAACAGCGGAAATATCCCGGAGCAGGATTTTATTCTGATAATTTTTCTGCACAAATCCAATCATTAACGTGAGCGACTGGATATCATCCGTATTGGTTTTCACATCAGAAACAGAATCCATATTTTCGGAGAGAAGACCGAGTATATGAGAAAATTTTTCCAGAATAAGAAAAGGCTTCAGCTTGTCCGTAGATTCTTCGTACAGGCTCAGAAGATCACGAAGAATCATATTTTGCCAGGAAATAGCAGGAATCAGTTTCTGGTAAGGAAAACTCGTATTCTGCATCAGAGGATCCAGAAATTGCCGCATAAAATATTCGTTGACAGAAAGAAGATGGGGCGAGAGCAGAATACAGATAAAATTGCAATCGGCATAGCGATCAGAATAGCCATAATGAAAACACTGACTGTTTATAAAAATACCTTCCCCGGCCCGAAGCGAAATATGCTGCCCGTTGACATCATAGGACAACTCGTCGTCCAGCAGCAAAATAAATTCAAAATCATCATGCCAGTGACTGGTAGCACGAAAATTCGGATAGGTAGACAGCTGCCCCAGCTTTATATAGGCTGGAAAATCCGGAAGATTATAGACCACATTTTCAGAAAAATCAGAATTTAAAACGGTATGTGGATTGACTTTTATAGAAATCACCTTCTTTATAAATGCTTGAAACTGTTCAACAGATAGTATCCCGCGAGGATACTGAACAGTTACGAACGATTGTTATATAAGTATGTCAAATATTGGTATAAAAATCAACAGAAATATATTATTTTTGTAAAACATAAATAAAAAAGTTTGCAAAATACAAAAAATCAGGAAAGATGGGGAGAATAAATTATGAACAATATTGAAAGAAGAGACGCAGGACTGCCTTACATATCAGATGCTGAGGTCCTTGAACAGCAGAAACCGGCAAGAAGACTGACACAGGAGTTAAATACAGCAGATCGTTCGGACTTTGATAAGATCGGGGCGATTGTAAAAGAATTGCTGGGAAAATCAGACGGCGCTTTTATCAATCCGCCATTCTACTGTGATTATGGTTTTAACATTGAAGTGGGTAAGAACTTCTTTGCAAACTATAACTGCACGATTCTGGATGTAGGTAAAGTTACGATCGGAGATAACTGTCAGATGGCTCCGAATGTGGCAATCTATACCGCAGGTCACCCGGTGCATCCGGATTCGAGAAACAGTGCGTATGAATATGGAATTCCGGTTTCCATCGGAGATAACTGCTGGATCGGTGGCAACAGCGTGATCTGCCCGGGCGTAAAGATCGGTAACAATGTAATCATCGGTGCCGGAAGTGTCGTGACCAAAGATATCCCGGACTGGGCGATCGCAGCCGGTAATCCGTGCAAAGTGATCCGTATGATCACAGATGAAGACAGAAAATATTATTATAAGAACAATGAGTTCGATGAAGAAGCATGGAATGATCTGGCAGCCAGAGGATTTGCAGGTAGAGAAAATAAAAACTAGAGCGTGTCTGAAAAAGGCTTTTCGTGAGCTGCGAGTCCCAGTTTGTGGGAGATTTTATCCGAATAAGGGCGGCGTAGCGGGCTACGTCAACCGAATGAGGGTAAAATATACCGCAAAGTGGGGCTCGCAGATTGCGGAAATGATTTTTCAGACACGCTCTAGGACGGAAGCATCGGTTATCTGTCAGAGCCGATGCTTCCCTTTTTGCATTTTGCTTTTCAGCAGGATGCGATGTCGGCGAACGACGAATGGAGATCATGATAGAATCCGATGAGATACGAGGAGAATATATAATGAAAACAAATACATTATTAAAACAGATCAGACAGGAACATGCGTCTGCCTTTACCCACGGCGGAAAGTTTCATGCAGATGATGTGTTTTCTGCAGCTCTGCTGTTATATCTGAACCCGGAGATTACGATCACAAGGGGGAATAAAGTGCCGGAAGACTTCGAAGGGATTGTTTTTGATATCGGAAGAGGGCAGTACGATCATCACCAGAAAGACAGTCGGATCCGGGAGAACGGAGTTGCGTATGCGGCACTTGGGCTTTTGTGGGAAGCACTGGGAGCGGAGATTCTGGGAGAAGAACTGGCACAGAAATTTGATGAAGCGTTTGTACAGCCATTAGATAACAACGATAATACCGGGGAGAAGAATGAACTGGCGGCGCTGATCGGAAACTTTAATCCGACCTGGGATGCCGGCGGGAGCAACGACGAAGCATTTTTCCAGGCGGTCAGTGTGGCAGGAATGATTCTGGAGAATAAATTCGAGCGGTATCTGGGAAATGAACGGGCGGACAGACGGGTGGAAGAGATTCTTGAAGCGCATGAGAGAGCGTTACAGTCCGGTGAAAAGACAGAAAACGAGGCGAAGATTCTGATTCTTCCGGAATTTGTACCGTGTCAGAAAAGACTGTCCGAGACGGAGATAGCCTTTGTGATCTTTCCGTCCAACCGGGGCGGATACTGTATCCAGCCACAGAAGAAAGAATATTCACTGAATTACAAATGCAGTTTCCCATCCGAATGGCTGGGTCTGGAAAATGAAGAATTACAGAAAGAAACAGGGCTGGTAAGTGCAGGATTCTGTCATAAAGGAGGCTTTCTGCTGACCACAGGGACGTTGGAAGATGCGGTGAAAGCATGCGAGATCAGCCTTGCAGAGTACAGGGAAGAACCGGTACTTGTGAACTTTGGTGGAGGTGCAGCGGCAGATGAACTGCTTGGAAAACTGCCGGGTCTGCAGAATGCGCGGATCATTCATATGGATTATGCGGAACTTCCAGAGCTGGAACTTCAGGGAATCTACGGAGAAGTTGTGATGGAAAAGCAGGAATGGAAAGCGTTTGTGAAAACACAGGTAAAACAGATCCTGAAATATAAACCGGAGGCGGTTTATGTGGCAGATCATATGTTTGCAGGATATCCGGTCGTTCATGCCCTGAGAAAGAAACATATTCCGGTGCTGACGATGATAGAAAAGGACGGACAGAAATTTCTGGTGAGAATTCCATCGGGATCATAAAAAAAGGCAGCTTAAGCTGCCTTTTGGGTTTCGAGTGGTAATGGTGCATTTATAGAGGATTCTTTGTGCGGCGAAGTTTTTTGATACAGATAGAAGATACCTCCAAAGAATCCGAAAATCAGACCTGTGTAACCCGCAGAACAAAAGAGGACAACTGTTTTGGTAGAAAGGGAAATGGCGCTGATCAGGCAGACAACAGAACCGGCAAGCAGTCCGATCAGTGTCCATCCCGCCAGCAGCGCTGCGAGAAACATTGCTGAAACATGTGAGCTTTTTACATGATGGTTCATAAAATTCCATACAGTCTTATACATAACGATCCCTCATTTCTGTGTTTGATCTTATTCATATTGTTTTCTTTTACTGTCATGATTATAAAAAAACTGTGTAAAATACGCATGCGCAGTAATGAAAAATTTATGTAAAACTTGCATGGAAAGCGTTGCAGGAAATTATGAGAATGCACAGTGTGGGGAGAGCTTCTACAGGATCTCCCCGTGAAATCCTGCTCAACTGTACAGGTATCGCCGTACAACTTCGAGTCCCGGGACAGGGGCACAAAACTGCGTGTTACGGTTTTGACAGTTCTGGTATGTTTCTTCCAGATCAAACCACCGCACCGATTCCACCTCCTCTTTTTGCAGGACGAGTGTCTCGATATTGACAGGCTGCTGATAGACATAGACAAAGGCAATTTCGTTGTCCCGGAAGATTTTTCCGTGAAATTCTTCTGCAAAATTTCCGTGAATGCATCCGGCAAATGCAAGATCCTCCGGTTTGGCGTGGATGCCCAGCTCTTCCGCAAGCTCCCGCAGGCCGGATGCAAGTGGTTCATCGCCTGCCTGAATATGACCGGCGGAAGACGTATCGTATTTTCCGGGAAAAGAATCTTTACTCATTGCGCGTTTTTGCATCAGAACCTGAAAATGTTCGTTTTCCCTGCGAACGATCCAGATATGAGCTGTTCGATGGCGGATTCCTTCCGTGTGTGCAAGGGTGCGGGAAATGATTTCCCCGGTCGGTTGTCCCTGTTCATCTACGATATCCAGATATTCCATGAGCGTCCTCCTGTGCGAGATTTTGTCTTCGGTGTTCAAGGATTGCGGGAATTGCGTGGCAATGAAGCAATCCGATTACATCAATGAATGGCAAAATTTACTTTTGCCACTCACATCGTATTATAGTATACGGGGCAGGAAGATACAAGAAACAATTGATTACCTCGTGTGTTACCGTTCGCTGGTAATATTCGCGAGGCGTTTTTCGTGTGACTGCACAGGAGAAAGACCGTGCTTGCATCCCGTACAAAAAGCGGGTATACTCATAAGTAACTGTGGGTGTCGCAGATGAGTGACAGCCGATGACAGAATATGAGAAAATGACTGGAGAAGGTAGTATGAACGAGAACAAATTAAGAGAATATGCGAAACTGATCGTAAAGATCGGAGCCAATGTACAGAAAGGACAGCGCGTCCGTCTGCAGGCAGGCGTAGATCAGATTCCGCTGGCAAAGATGGTGACTGAAGAGTGTTACAAAGCAGGTGCAAGTTATGTAGAGATGTTCTGGGAGTGCGGAGAAATCAACAAACTGCATTATCAGTATGCGGCAGCTGATGTACTCGGTGAAGTACCGGTATGGGAAGAGGAGCGGGCGAAACAGATGACCGTGGATCTGCCGGTTCGTATCTTTATTGATTCTTCTGACCCGGATGAACTGGCAGGAATCTCCCCGGATCTGATCTCTACCGTCAGCCAGATGCGTCAGAAAGTCATGAAAAAATACCGTGATCAGATCGATGGTAAACATCAGTGGCTGATCGTGGCAGCAGCTTCCGGAAAATGGGCGAAAAAAGTATTTCCGGATGATGCAGAGGATGTGGCAGTGGAAAAACTGTGGGATGCGATCTTTGACTGCGTATATCTGAAAGATGGTGAGGATGCGGAAAAGATCTGGCAGGCACATAACGAACGGATGACGCAGAAAGCAAATTGGTTAAATGAACAGAATTTTAAAACGCTGCATTATACAAGCAGCAACGGTACGGATTTTCGTGTGGATCTGATTCCGGGAGCAAAATGGGGCAGTGCAGGAGATATCAATCATCTGAATCGTGCTTTCTTTGTTCCGAACATGCCGACGGAGGAAGTTTTCACAAGCCCGATGAAGGGAAAATGTGAAGGACGTCTGGTTTCTACCAAACCATTAAGCCGTTCCGGACAGGTCATCGATCATTTTACGGTTGATTTTAAAGACGGAAGAGTGGTAGACTGCCACGCGGAGCAGGGGGAAGAAGTCCTGAAGAAAATGTTTGCGATGGATGAGGGTGCTTCCATGCTTGGTGAAGTGGCACTGGTTCCGAAGGAGTCTCCGATCAATCAGTCCGGTCTGATGTTCTACAACACTTTGTTTGATGAAAATGCATGCTGTCATGTGGCTGCCGGACGTGGATTTTCTGAGGTTATTGAAGGATTTATGGATATGACGGATGAGGAGATCTATGCGAAAGGGATTAATGATTCTATGATCCATATGGACTTTATGGTTGGATCAGATGATCTGCATATTGTGGGGATCCGGGAAGATGGCAGTGAAGTGGATATTTTTGTGGATGGGACCTGGGCTGAGTAAGGTTGAGGTAATCCATTGTTTAGTTCGTGGAAGACGGACGCCCGAAAACAGACCGCGCTGTCTGCTGCAACGTGGGCAGGGCAACTTTAAGCTAGCCGCTAACTTCGGCTATAGTTCACGAGGGTCGGCTGACCCTCGCGAAAGCCTGCGTAAGCGTCGGATCTTAAAGCTTGCCCTAAACGCCCACACAGTGTTGCTGCAAACAGCGCGGTCTGTTTTCAGGCTGGGTGCCGGCTGAGAACTTGAAAAATGAGCGAATTGCGAATGTTTTTGAGGATTGTGAGAGTACGAGGGAGGTACGGAACAATCCAGTGTCAAAGAGGTCAAAAATATCTTTTGACCCAAATGTCATAGTATTACATAGATAAAACCGAGGTGAGAAGAGGAATCTCAGCCTCGGTTTTGCTGTATTGTATATTCATAATTGATCCAGTGGATTAAGTCAATTATGGATATGGCTGGAATGTACAAGAGTGATATTTAGTGTATCTGTACTGCCTGGATCAGGCGGAAGACCTGTTCGGTGGTGTTGGTCAGGTTTTGGCGGGTGGTTTCCGGGGTCATGGCTTCTTCCAGGGTGGTTATGGTGTGGAGGATGGGGAAGAAGGCGTCAATGCCGTGCTGGTTGCAGAGGCTGGCTTCAGGAGTGGCGCAGCCGGAGAAAGCAAGGACTGTTTTGTTGTATTTTTTTGCGATGGCGGCGACACCGATGGGGGCTTTTCCCATGATAGTCTGGCCATCGAGGCGGCCTTCACCGGTGATCACGATGTCAGCATCTTTGATGCAGGATTCCAGTCTGGTTTCTTCCAGGATGATCTGGATGCCGGACCGGAGGATGGCATTTGTGTAGGAAAGGAAGGCGAAACCGAGTCCACCGGCGGCTCCGGTGCCAGGGTGGTCAGGATCGGCATTCGGGTATTTTTCACGGGTGATGTTGGCGTAGGTGGCAAGCCATTGATCCATCTGGAGGATCATGTCCGGAGTGGCTCCTTTTTGCGGCCCGAAGATGGCGCTGCAGCCCTGGGGACCACAAAGCGGGTTGGTTACATCGCAGGCGATCTTAAAGTGACAATCTTTGAGGTCCGGGAGAACATGTGTGTCGTGGATTGTTGCAATCTTTGACAGACCGTTGGCTCCGAAGGGAACTGGCTGTCCGTTGTTATCCCGAAATTCATATCCGAGAGCCTGAAGCATACCGATGCCGCCGTCGTTTGTGGCACTTCCACCGATTCCGACGATGAAGTTCCGGCATCCGTTGACGATAGCGTCGCGGATCAGTTCACCTACGCCGTAGGTGGTTGTATATAACGGATTTCGATTCGGTTCGTCTACCAGAGTGATTCCCGCAGCGGCGGACATTTCGATAATGGCGGTCTTTGAATCATCAAGGATTCCATAAGCTGCCTCTACAGGTGTACCCAGCGGACCGGTGACGGTTACTGTACGGATCCGGCCGTGCATACCGATTGTGAGAGCTTCCACCGTACCTTCTCCGCCGTCAGCCAGAGGGCGGACAAACACTTCTGCATCCGGGAATACCCGTTGGATCCCTTCACGGATGGCAGCTCCGGCATCCGGAGAACTGATGCTTCCTTTAAATGAATCGATGGCGATTACTACTTTCATACCTGCTAATCCTCCTTTAATGCATGGCGATTCCGTCCTCACTATTTGTGAATGTGACGGTATCTGCCACTTCTTTTACCGTATCTTCTGCATTTTCCATTACGTTCTTTGCCTTTTAGTATACCAGAAGAAAGAATCCATGTGTGAGGATTTTTCGGAGAGATTATTATATATATGTTAGTTGCCGGAATTGCAGATCATATGTTATGATGAAAATCAGAGTATAGAAGTAGAAGATTTCTATACAAAACAGTGATGCTATACAGGAGGTGAGGAAAATGAAGAATGTTTCATATCGGATAAGAAAATTACGTCAGGAAGAAATACATATATTAGACGATTTTCTGTATGAAGCAATTTTTATCCCCGAAGGAACCAAAGCACCGCCGAAAGAGATCATCAAAGAACCTGAGTTGCAGGTGTATGTTGCAGATTTTGGGGAAAAGAAAGATGATATCTGCTATGTGGCGGAAATATCTGGGAAAATAGCAGGGGCGGTCTGGTGCCGGATCATGGATGATTATGGGCATGTGGATGAGGATACGCCTTCGCTTGCAATTTCGGTTCTTGAGGAGTTCAGACAATGTGGAATCGGAACAGTGCTGATGCAGCAGATGCTTACCGCATTAAAACAACAGGGCTATCCGCAGGTATCTCTGTCGGTGCAGAAAGAAAACTACGCCGCACGGATGTATGAAAAACTCGGATTTGAAATTGTGGAGGATAAAGAGGAAGAATATATTATGGTGCACAGATTGTAAAGGAATATTTTAGTCTGTTCTGTACTTTTCCGGAGCGTTCCGGTGCTTTCAGTGTGTCAGCAATACTGCTGTGCAGAGAAAAATATGGAAATGCAAGCGGAAAGCATCAGAAAGAAGAAAGAATCCCTCTGGTGAATGAGAGAGAAGTTTCACGAAAAAACCTGAGAATTACTTGACATCAAGTATACTTGAGATGTTATTATTTATGAAAAAGAACTTATACAGGAGGTAAATGAACTATGGAGAAATCAACTGTTTATTTTACAGACTTTCGATGTCCGGTAGGAACCAGCCAGCTGGTCAAGCTGAAAAAACTCTGTGTCGCAGCAGGTATCAAAGATATCGATATGGATGGAAAGTTTGTAGCAATCAAGATGCATTTTGGAGAACTGGGGAACCTGGCTTTTCTTCGCCCGAACTATGCGAAAGTTATCGCTGATCTGTGTAAAGAACAGGGAGGAATGCCGTTTCTGACAGACTGCAATACTCTGTATCCGGGAAGCAGAAAGAACGCACTGGAGCATCTGGACTGTGCAAATCTCAACGGATTCAACACGACTACAACCGGATGTCAGATTATCATCGGTGACGGACTGCGTGGAACAGATGAAGTGGAAGTTCCTGTTGTGAATGGAGAGTACTGTAAGACTGCATTGATCGGACATGCGATCATGGATGCAGATATCTTCATCAGTCTGAGTCATTTTAAAGGACATGAATCGACCGGATTCGGCGGAGCTATCAAAAACATTGGTATGGGCTGTGGAAGCCGTGCAGGAAAGATGCAGCAGCATGCAAGCGGAAAACCGGCGATCAATGAGGAAGTCTGTCGTGGCTGCCACCGCTGTGCAAAGGAATGCGGCAGTGATGCGATTACATATGTCAATAAAAAAGCAGTGATTGATTACGATAAGTGCAAAGGCTGCGGACGATGTATCGGAGCCTGCAGTTTTGACGCGGTATATAATCCAAACAGCAGTGCCAACGAACTTCTTGACCGTAAAATGGCTGAGTATGCACAGGCTGTCTGTCATGGCCGTCCACATTTTCATATCGCACTGGTACAGGATATCAGCCCGAACTGTGACTGCCATGGGGAAAATGATGCGCCGATTCTTCCGGATATCGGAATGTTTGCAAGTTTCGACCCGGTAGCACTGGATCAGGCGTGTGCAGACGCCTGTCTGAAAGCTACACCGATTGCAAACAGCCAGCTGGGAGAACATCTGGCAGAGGAAGGATGGCACTGCCATCACGATCATTTCAAAGATTCCAATCCGAATATCGAGTGGAAAGCAACGCTGGATCAGGCAGAAAAGATTGGTCTTGGAACAAGAGAGTATGAACTGAAGATAATTAAATAAGTGTGGTATAGTTATTTATGAAACGCTGTACTATTCAGTAGTCATCGTAACCGTGAAAATGACGATACTGTGCAGAGAAAGCAGGCTGTACAGTACCGCCATTTTTCTTTTGCCTCCTTTTGAACGGGACAAAAATATCTGTAAAAATAAGCGTGTCCCGTTGACTGAAAATAATAAAACGATATATAATAACAATATGTGCGGAGAAAATAAAGAAAGAGAAGATTTACAGTAACTATTCAGTAGCCACTGTTCCGCGAGGTGTTTTGACATGAATATGTCAAAATCCCGAGACATACAAGCCAAAATACCATCACCGAAGGTGATTTTTATGCATTTTGGCTTGTAACTGTGAAGGTACTGAAAAGTTACGATTTACAATAGAAAGATTCGTCGGCAAATCAGTCGAAAGACTGAGACGCAAAGCTATAGGGTCTGTAAAATGACAGCCAGTTGCAACGTTTAAGAGGCATTGTCTGAACAGGCAGTGCTTTTTCTTTTGGAGAGGTAAGAAACATAATGTCTATATAATAATCCGGCGCATCGTTTTCGAAAGAACTGTATCCTGCGTGAATGATACAGTCCTTTCGAAAACGATGTACCGGTAAGATGTGGAGAAAAGAACAATGTACAGAAGTGGGAAAAAATTAGCCGTATTATGTATAGGGATACTCATATTTTTGGGAATGTGGATGATACTTCCGGTACATTGCAGGGCTTCTGAAACGGATACTGATAAAAAACAGACACAAACAGGAAAGCAGGATGATTCCACACAACAGAAAACAGAAAAATCAGACACACAGACAAACGAGCAGAAGATCATCCGTGTCGGGTCGTTTGAGGATACCTTCGATTATATGGATACAAACGGCGTCAGACGAGGATATGGCTACGAGCTCATGCAGGCTCTGGCAGGCTATACAGGATGGAGATTCGAACATGTGCCATGTGACTGGTCCAATTGTTTTGATAAGCTTGAAAATGGTGAGATTGATGTCATAGGTGATATCTCATACACCGATGAACGTGCACAGAAGATGCTTTTTTCAGATGAGCCAATGGGTGAGGAAAAGTATACTCTTTACGCTGATTTGTCAGATGTGGATATGGGAACAGCTGATTTCAAGTTACTGGATGGGAAACGTGTGGGCGTGCTTCTTGGAACAGAGCCGGAAATCATGCTGACGGAGTGGGAGAATAAGAATGGTATACATACAGAGCATGTAAATGTGTATAATAATGACGATGTCGAAGAAAAATTAGCGAATCATGAGATTGACTGTTTTGTATCTTTGGAGGAATCCATCTGGTCTGAACAGGGAATATCATCTGTTACCACTATTGGCAAATCCGGCATATATTTTGCAATAAATAAAGAACGAAACGATATCAAGACAGAGCTGGACCGGGCAATGCGCCAGTTGGTTCAGGACAGTCCCTTTTTTAAGGTGGATTTGTATAAGAAGTATTTTACCCTTGATTATAATCAGATCCTTACGGGCCAAGAAAAACTCTGGCTGGAAAAACATGGAGCCGTCCGGATAGGATTTTTGAACAATGATCCGGCAATCTTTTCCATGGATGAAGAGACTGGAAAACTTACCGGTATGCTGTCAGAATATGTCGCCTATGCGAAAAACAGTCTTGGAAATCAAACGCTGGAATTCGATATACAGGATTATGATGACTATGAAGAAATGATCCAGGCTCTGCTGAATCGTGAGATTGACATGATTTTTTATGTTGGCAGGAATCCGTTTTTTGCAGAAGAAAACGGATATGCACTTACAAACACAGCCTGGACCTACAGCCTGATGGCAGTAACTGAAGAGAAAAAATTTGATGAGAATAAGGCGTATACTGTAGCTGTGCCAAAGGAAAAATACGCCTTAAAACAGCATCTTGCATTCAGTTATCCCGAATGGAAGCTTGTAGATTGTGATTCGCTTGATGATGCAGCAGATATGGTCATTCATGAAAAAGCAGACTGTTTCCTCATGGGAGCAAGTCAGGCACTGATATATGATGGCAATCGAGATTTCAAGAGCATTCCACTTACAGGAACCATGGAAGCATGCTTTGCGGTAAGAGGCGGAGAAGGAAGCCTTTTATCGATATTGAATAAAACATTGAAGGCTATGCCTTCTGACATGCTTACAAGTGCACTTGCTATCTATGACAGTACGGCAGATAAGGTGACCTTCTATGATTTTGTAAAAGACAATCTGCTTGTAGTCTTTGTCACTGTAGGTTTTACTGCCCTTGGTATAATCGGTATTATTCTCGTACTTTTAAGGAGGGCAAGAAAAGCTGAAGCTGTCGCAAAGCTTGCGGCAAGTAATACACAAAAACTCAATGATAAACTGGAGATCGCTTTGGAAAAGGCAGAGGATGCCAGTCTTGCAAAAACCCGTTTCCTTAACAATATGTCACATGACATCCGTACTCCTATGAATGCGATTCTGGGTTACGCACAGCTTATGGGGGATGAACTGAAAGGAAAGGATCTGCCTGAAGCTTCAGAATACTTACAAAAACTGCAGCAGTCCGGAAAGCTTCTTCTGGCAATCATAAATAATGTGCTGGATATGGCTCGGATTGAGAGTGGAAGGATGGAAATTGATGAGAACTATGG
>OHAU01000706.1_pt1 | contig 44741 bp, 23 predicted proteins | sample 1577181 | NCBI WGS metagenome assembly OHAU01 (sample SAMEA3541472, study PRJEB24748) | human gut metagenome | biome: human gut; feature: human-associated habitat; material: faeces | place: China | collected 2012 | reverse complement strand
AAGACCGCTCTACAAGCCGAAATTCGATGTGTTCAAATTTTTGTCATGTACTTAAATGTGATGCTATAAGTATGTCGCATAAAACATACAAAAAGTGACACCACCCTGCGAAAAAAAATTATGAAAGCATATCGCGCAGCTCCCGGCGTGATTTAATGCGAAGCGTAAACGGCTCACTGTCAATGAGGCCGCGCCGCGTCATTGATTCGATAGTTTTGTCAAAAATTTCTTTGTCGGTGCTGAAAATGCGATAGAAATCATCTTGGTCGGCATGAATGACGATGTCTGTAGCGTCGTTCTGAGTCAATGCAATGATCCAACTGGCTATGCGCCTCTCCAAAGAGCCGGTTGAGATTGCCAATGCTCCGCGCAGACTTTGTTGTGAATTCATAGAAAGCATGTTCAGCATATTCAGAATCAGAATTTCATCGCCCGCCAGAAGCTGCATGTAATCATTTTTCGAAATCTGCACTATACCGCAGTCTTCGGCTCCTTGTGCGACGACTCTACCGGGGTATCGGGTTATTCTTCCGAAAAGAAAATCGGGTGAAATCATAGAGGGAGCCGTGAGTGTCTGTTCTACTGAAAAGCGTTTAGCCTTATCAATTATAGATATTTTAGCCGCCCCCTTGATGATAAATTTAACAAAAGTGCATTCTTCCTCTTCGTCAACTATAATGCTGCCGGGAGAGAAGCGTAGGAAATGGAATTTAGCCTTCTCAACTATTTGTGAGACCTTATTGTAGGTTATGCCCCGAAAGGCGGGGAGATTCATGAGAATCTCATACATACTGTCATTAGTCATAGACCTGAATAAATAGTTGCTACTACACTATTAACCAATGAGAGGTCAAGACTGTTGGATATCGCGGCGTGTTTTGAAGTATAACTGCAGCGAATTGAATGTGTTTTGCCATGCTACGTAGGCGGCTGGAGCGACAGACGCCACCGGATTGAGATAAGTCAGAGCCATCCAGATTGCGAGCACTGTATTCTTCTGTCCGAGTCCCTGGGTTCCGGATATCTGGTCGCCATAACGTTTGCCAATCCAGTGTCCGGCCGCAAACTGTATGCCGCAGGCCACCGCTGAAAGAACTGCAAGTCCTATCATTGTCGGTATCATAGATGCAGGCTCGGAAATAATGAAGCTGACTGAACGACCCACGGTCAGGACAAGCGAGCACGCCCAAAGATAGAACGATAGTCCTTGGTTTTCGCTGATTTTATGATGGATTTTCGGTGAGAAGCGTTCGAGGAAGAATGCTATAAAAAGTGGAGCTATTATAAGCGGCACAACGCGTTTTGCAATCAAAAGAGTGCTCTGGAGCATTGTCATCGACGTTTCTGCACCGAGTAATGCGAATGCCGGGGGCGCGAGAATTGCAACTGCTATATTGCTGACGATTGAGAACGTTACAAGACGTGGGATGCTTCCGCCAAGCATGCCCGTGATTACCGGGGCAGCTGTTGCTGTAGGACAGAAAATACAGATAAAAACACCTTGTGCTATCGCTTCTCCCATTGGGCGGCAGAGTGCATAGCCCAGACCGGCTCCGCCGAGCTGAACAGCAAGAAGCATCCACGACAGAGGTGTGACATGAATTTCGCGCGGTCTGATACGGCAGAATGTTATAAGCAGCATCGCGAATATAAGCCAGGGAGCCAGCCATGCTATAGCTTCCATATAATTGTGGAAAATTGCTCCGATTATCATTGAAATCGGAAGCATCCACGGTTTCAGCAGCAGACGAAAACGTTCAATAGTCATAATCGGCTGCAAAGTTACCGCATTTATCGGTTCCCGGCAAATTTGAGTAATATGCGACAACGCGGGCTGCAACTTAGTGCGTCCGCGTTGTCAAAGAGGTTATATGCTGGAATTACGATACCTTATGTCCTGCGAGGTATACGGCCGCTATCGTGGGCGATGTATATGCGTAGGGGAGGAACGCCAGCGATGGAATCGGGTATGTTATTATGAAATTCGCTTTCATGCCGGGAGCAAGTGTGCCGCAGATGTCGGCAACTCCCATTGCAGCCGCACCATTGACCGTGGCGGCATTTATTGCTTCTGCAGGAAGAAGCTTCATTTTGATACAGCCGAGCGAGACAACCATTTTCATGTCGCCTGATGGGGACGAACCGGGATTATAGTCGCTCGCCAGCGCTACAGCTACTCCGGCATCGACCATAGCCCGCGCAGGCGCGTAAGGCATGGACAGGAAGAATGATGCTCCGGGAAGACATGTAGCCACGGTATTGCTTTGCGCAAGCGCGTCGACCTCTGCTTCGCCGGCTCGTTCGAGATGATCCACGGAAAGTGCGCCATGCTTGATACCTACCTGAACACCTCCGGAGTTGTCGAGCTCGTTGGCATGGATTTTCGGACGGAGCCCGTACCGCGAGGCAGCCTCAAGTATGCGGTCGGTCTCTTCGACGGTGAAGAATCCGCGGTCGCAGAACACATCGACAAAATCAGCCAGACCTTCGGCTGCAACGGCCGGGAGCATGTCATTGACGAGCATATCGACATATTCAGCCTGGTGTCCTGTATATGCGCGTCCGACTGCGTGTGCTCCGAGGAACGTTGATCTGACAATTGCCGGAGTTGATTCGCGCAGACGGGCAATGACGCGAAGCATTTTCAACTCGCTTTCGAGCGAAAGACCATATCCACTCTTGATCTCGATTGCACCGGTGCCTTTGGCTATCACTTCATTGAGCCGACCGAGTGCCTGACGGTAAAGCTCATCTTCAGAAGTAACGGCAAGAAGGTCTGCCGAATTTAGAATCCCTCCGCCATTTGCAGCAATCTGCTCGTAGCTGAGACCTTTAATCTTGTCAAGAAACTCTCCGTCGCGGCTACCGGCATAAACGATATGGGTGTGGCTGTCGCAGAATGAGGGGAGAACTATTCCACCTCCGGCATCTACGACAGTGCCTTCGAACGCGGGTTCGGGGCCTTTGCCGAACTCTGCTACAACACCCTTATCGTCATCAATTAGCAGCCACGCATCGCGAAGCTCATAGGGGTTGGCGAGATCTGCGCTGCGCAAAGCCTTGCGGGGAGTCATTGAGACTCCCAGCAGGCTTGATATATTGCGGACGAGTAGCATCAGCGTTGAGCGCGGACAAATTCAACACTCTTGGCAATGAGCGGATACATCACCATGTCGTTGACTACGAACGGAACACCGGAATCGCGGTATTCCTTGACAAATTCCTCGAGTTTGGGCGATGTTTTGAGAGGACGGCGGAATTCCAGTGCCTGAGCGGCGTTGAGCATCTCGATTGCGAGAACGCGTTCGGTGTTGTCGACAACGCGCACGAGTTTGGTGGCGGCATTGGCTCCCATTGAAACGTGGTCTTCCTGTCCCTGACTCGAAGGAATGGAGTCGCAGGAGCAAGGCCAGCAGAGACCTTTGCTCTGGTTGACAATAGAGGCCGCGGTATACTGGGGAATCATGAAGCCGGAGTTTACGCCGGGCGTTGCTACGAGGAAAGATGGCAGATTGCGTTGTCCGCTGATGAGTTTGTAGGTTCGTCTTTCCGAAATGTTGGCGAGTTCGCTCATTGCCACTGCAAGGAAATCCATTGGCATCGCGATGGGTTCACCGTGGAAATTGCCTGCCGAGATGATGAGGTCGTCGTCAGGGAATATCGTAGGATTATCGGTGGCGGAGTTGATTTCGATCTCAATCGTGCGCGAAACATTCTCGAGAGTATCCTTGACAGCGCCGTGAACCTGCGGAACACAGCGGAAGCTGTAGGGATCCTGAACGGCTTTGTCGGGCTGGTTGATGAGTTCCGAACCTTCGAGCCATCCGCGTACCGCGCGAGCGGTCGCGAGCTGTCCCGGATGCGGACGGACTTCCTGAATCCGGTCGTCGAACGGGTCAATGCGGCCGTTGAATGCGTCGAGTGAAAGTGAGGCAACCTTATCGGCAAAGCGGCTCAGACGGCGCGCACGGATGAGAGCATAAACAGCGTGAGAACTCATGAACTGGGTGCCGTTGAGAAGAGCGAGGCCTTCTTTCGACATTAGAGTAAGCGGTTCGAGACCTTCTTCAGCAAGCACTTCCGAAGCGGGACGGCGCTCTCCTTTATAATATACTTCCCCGAGGCCGAGAATCGGAAGACACATATTTGCCAGCGGCGAGAGATCGCCGGATGCACCGAGAGAACCCTGCGCAAATACAACGGGGATAATGTCGCGGTTGAAGAATTCGACGAGGCGCTCTACGGTGGCGAGCTGCACACCCGAATTACCGTAGCTGAGGCTTTGTATCTTTGTCAGGAGCATGAGCTTTACGATTGCGGGGGCGACGAGTTCGCCCGTGCCGCACGAATGGCTCATGACAAGATTTTTCTGAAGAGCCTGAAGCTGGTCTTCGGAGATAGAGATGTTGCAGAGTGAGCCGAAACCGGTTGTGATGCCGTAGATAGGTTCGCTCTGGGTTTTCATTTTGTTGTCGAGGAATTCGCGGCAACGGCTGATGCGTTTGCGCGATTCCTCGCTGAGCTCGAGTTTTGCACCGGATTCAATGATTTCCTCGACTTTGTCGAGTGTGAGCCATTCGGGCGATATATGATGGATTTCCATTGCTTTATTTTTTAATTGAGGTTTCAATGATTTCGTCGTCAACAAAGTTGGGGAGGGTAACTTCAAGTCCGGGGGTACGGGCCATTTCACGCTTGATGGCGTCGATTGAACCGCTGTTGCGGGCCCATGCACGGCGAGAGATTCCGTTGTTGACATCCCAGAGAAGCATCTCGCGGATATGGCGTTCTGAAGCGTCGGAACCGTCGACAACCATGCCGAAGCCGCCGTTTATTACTTCTCCCCATCCGACTCCGCCGCCGTTGTGGAGTGATACCCACGTTGCACCGCGCATAGCGTCGCCGATGACGTTGTGGACTGCCATATCGGCGCAGAACTGCGAGCCGTCGTAGATGTTGGATGTCTCACGGTAGGGAGAATCGGTGCCGCTGACGTCGTGGTGGTCGCGCCCCAGAACAACCGGTGCTTTCAGACGACCGTCTTTGACGGCTTTGTTAAATTCCAGGGCAATATTTGTGCGGCCTTTTGAGTCGGCATAGAGAATGCGGGCCTGTGAACCTACTACCATCTTGTTTTTGCCGGCTTCGCGGATCCAGTGGAGATTGTCGGCAAGCTGACCGCGGATGTCATCGGGTGCCTCGGCAAGTTCTCTTTCAAGAACCTCAGCTGCCAGCCGGTCGGTCAGCGCGAGATCTTCGGGATCGCCTGAAGTGCATACCCAGCGGAACGGGCCGAAACCATAGTCGAAGAACAGGGGGCCCATGATATCCTGGACATATGAAGGATAGCGGAATCTGTCAGACCCGTCGGAGGCCATGATGTCGGCTCCGGCCTGCGATGACTTCAGTAGGAAGGCATTGCCGTAGTCAAAGAAATACATTCCGCGTTCTGCAATGGTATTGATAGCCTTGACTTGGCGGCGCAGTGATTCATCGACAGCTTCGGCAAAGCGTTCCGGCTCCTCGGCCATCATGCGGTTGGCCTCTTCGTAGCTGTAGCCGACAGGATAGTAACCGCCTGCGAGCGCGTTATGGAGCGAAGTCTGGTCGCTGCCGAGATCGACGGTCAGGTCGGGTGTCTCGGCCAGACGTTCCCAGAGGTCTACGACGTTGCCCTGATATGCCAGAGAGACAGCCTCTCGGGCTGCCACAGCCTTGCGGGCGCGCTCCAGCAGCGGGTCAAGTTCGGTGTAAACCTCGTCGACCCAGCCCTGCTCGTAGCGTTTAGTGACGGCTTTGGGGTTGATCTCGGCGACGATGCTGACAACTCCGGCAATGTCGCCGGCCTTGGGCTGGGCGCCGCTCATACCTCCGAGTCCGCTCGAAACGAACAGGATTCCGCCGATGTCATCGCTGTGGCGCTTGCGGCGGGCGGCATTCATTACAGTGATTGTCGTTCCGTGAACAATGCCCTGCGGGCCGATATACATATATGACCCGGCAGTCATCTGACCGTATTGTGACACGCCTAAGGCATTCATACGCTCCCAGTCGTCGGGTTTAGAATGATTGGGAATGACCATGCCGTTTGTGACAACAACGCGCGGAGCATCGGGATGGCTCGGGAACAGGCCCAGAGGATGGCCCGAATACATTACCAGAGTCTGGTTCTCGGTCATCTCAGAGAGATACTTCATAACAAGGCGATACTGAGCCCAGTTCTGGAAGACGGCGCCGTTGCCACCATAGGTGATAAGTTCATGAGGATGTTGTGCGACAGCCTTGTCAAGGTTGTTCTGAATCATGAGCATGATCGCGGCAGCCTGAGGTGTGTGTGCGGGATACCAGTCGATCGGACGGGCTTTCATTTCGTAGTCGGGACGCAGCCGATACATATAAATCCGGCCATAGTCGGCTAACTCCTGCGCAAACTCGGGAGCAAGTTCTTTGTGAAGCTCTTTGGGAAAATAGCGCAGAGCGTTGCGAAGGGCCAGTTTCTTCTCTTCATCGCTGAGAATATCTTTGCGACGCGGAGCATGGTTGATTTCAGGATCGCGGGGCTTGGGCGCGGGCAGTTTCGAGGGGATTCCCTCGGCAACTACGGCGCGGAATTCTTCTTTAGTCATATATGGAATGCTTTATTTGATTTTTGAATTGGCTATTTCGAGAACTGTCGCAACTCTTGCTTCCGATTTTATGTCGATTTCATCGGCGCGTGTCAGCAGTTTTTCGGCATTCTCGCGATTCTTCAGTCCGGCGGCGTTTATCCTTACATTAAGAAGTGCACCGACAACGGCAGCTCTGGCGGCAAGCGCACCCACAGCCGCATCGCTGACAGAGGCCGGATTGCCTTCCCGGGCCATAGCTTCGGCATAATCGAATACCTCGTAGGAAGCCTCCATTGTTCGGAGAGGAACCTCTGTAGCATAAAGTGTGGCTGTTTCAAGAGCTTCGGCACGGGCTGCTTTTTCTTCGGGAGTCGCTTTCGGCATAGAGAAGACTGCCATAATTTTATTGAAAGCTGCGGTGTCTTCGTCGACGAGAGCGAGAAGGCGTGTCATCAATGCATGGCCACGTTCGGCATAGTCGCTGAATTCCTTCCATCTGTCGTCCCAGCCCGGTTTATGAGCCGAAAGATTGGCAACCATTGTCGAAAGCGCAGCTCCGAGTGCTCCCATATATGCGGCTATCGAACCACCGCCGGGAGCGGGAGATTCCGAGGCGGTTTCCTCGGCAAATTCGGTCAGTGTCATGTCGACAAGGCGTTTGCCGCGCGGCTTGGCGTCTTCAAGGATATATTCGATCACTTTTTCGCGGGGATTGAATTCCTTGAGGTCGTCGAGACCCATCGACTTTATTGCGATGTTTATGATGGCTTCTTCGGAGATGCCGGCCGAGCGCTGCTGTTTGGCGAGGAAATAACGTCCGGCATCGATCAGACAGCTTTTCGGGATGAGACCTACGATCTCTGTGCCGGTCACACGTATACCACGTTCTGAGGCAGCCCGACACACTTCGTCGAAAGCAACGTGGAGCGGGGTTGTGCGTATGTCGGTGATGTTCATCGACACCTGTGCAATGCCGTATTCATCAATGAACCATCCGATTGCCTTGGTGCCTTTGAGGGTACCGGGAATCATGACAGTCTTTCCGTTTTCGTCCTTGACAACCGGATCGTTGACTTTCGGGCCCTGACGCTTCGGACGCCCTTTTTCGCGCACGTCGAAAGCGATAGCGTTGGCGCGCCTCGTTGAAGTTGTGTTGAGATTATAATTGACGGCGATAAGGAAATCGCGGGCACCGACAGCTGTCGCACCCGTCCGGGCGGCAGCATCGTCCCACGGGCGGTTGCCGAAGTCAGGCCCGTCTTCACCACCGAATCGCTCGGCCAGACCTTCATATTCGCCTCGGCGGCAGACTGCGAGATTCTTGCGCCCGGATTTGAGAGCCGAAGCCTCGTATGCATAAACGGGTATATTCAGTTCGTCGGCAATACGACGTCCGAGGTTGCGGGCCATTTCGGCGGCCTCTTCGAGGGTAACGCCGCTGACCGGAATCAGAGGGCAGACGTCAGTAGCGCCCATGCGCGGGTGAGCGCCATGATGGCGGCTCATGTCGATAAGTTCAGCAGCTTTCCTGACGCCACGGAATGCAGCTTCCTGAACCGATTCGGGATCGCCTACGAAAGTTACTACAGTCCTGTTGGTGGCTTCGCCGGGGTCTACATCAAGAAGACGCACGCCTTCTACCGATTCAATCGCATCGGTAATCTGTTTGATAACAGCGCGATCGCGCCCTTCTGAAAAATTCGGCACACATTCAATTAGCCGTGTTGTGTTCATGGAAATATATCTTTTTAAGGGTTAGTTCTTTTTCCTGTCACTGCAAAAGTCGTAAAAACTCGCGAAATAAGCAAAGTATACGCCCCAAATTTCTTTAAGGCTTAAAATTTTCCTGTTCTTGCGCTCTTGCCTGTTTTCTACGTCTTCGCTTTTCGACAAGTGACGCGATATTTTCTTCGAGCAGAAATCGCAACCATTCCGGCCTTTTTTTCGTCTTCAGCGGAGGCAAAATGATCGGCTTTTCGTCGGGCATACCCAGCGCGTCCCAATCCCATTCGATTTTTTCAGCCTTCTTATTAGACAGTCTCATCGGCTGTTTACAATCATAAAGTGGTTTGTCGGTAACCTTATGTTCATGGCGGCATGTCACAGGATTCCATTTATACTCATTGTAAGGCGGGTAATCCGGTAATGTAGGAGCCCAATACCCTCCCTTCCACGGCTTATCCGGCTCGTAATAGTGCCATTTTCTATTGCCGTTTGTTACTGAATATTTAATAAATTGACCCATGCCGATGATGAGGCCCAGAAGAGCCATCACAGAGACGCCTTTGCATATCCATCCGATAATTGTCCAGAGAAAATCTTGCATAGTATCTTTCTATACAGCAAATATACGAAAGAATTGCGAAAATACTGTATTCAGATTATTGTGCAGCTTATTATGAAGCGCCAAACTCAAAAAGACGGTAGAAAATTTTCTCTGTTTCTATAAAATTGCTAACTTTGCATCGCTTCGCTGACTGCTTACGCGGAGTTGTTGTAAACGTCTAATTACTAACCCTATATATCAACACATGAAAAGAGTCTATACGTTTGGCGACGGTAAGGCCGAAGGCAATGCCGAAATGCGAAACCTCCTTGGAGGTAAGGGCGCAAACCTCGCCGAGATGAATCTGCTGGGTATGCCTGTGCCTCCCGGTTTTACTATCACCACAGAAGTATGTAACCAGTACACCGCCAGCGGTCGCGACGAAGTTGTCCGTCTGATCAACGACGATGTCCGCAAAGCTATATCTCATGTCGAAGCCCTGACCGGCAAGACTTTCAACGATCCGAAGAATCCGCTGCTCGTATCGGTACGTTCCGGCGCACGTGCATCGATGCCCGGTATGATGGACACCGTGCTCAACCTCGGTATGAACGACGCAACTGTCGAGTCTCTTTCTGAGAAGAGCGGCAATCCGCGTTTCGCCTGGGACAGCTATCGCCGTTTTGTCCAGATGTATGGCGATGTCGTTCTCGGCATGAAGCCTAAGACCAAAACAGAAATTGATCCCTTTGAGGCTATCATCGAGAAAGTCAAAGAAGAAAAAGGAGTCAAGTTCGATACCGACCTCGATGTCGAGGATCTCAAAAAGCTTGTCAAGCTCTTCAAGGGTGCTGTCAAGGATTACACCGGCAAAGATTTCCCTGAAGATGCATGGGATCAGCTTTGGGGCGGTATCTGCGCTGTTTTCGACAGCTGGATGAACGAGCGTGCCATCCTCTATCGCCGCATGAACCAGATTCCTGAAGAGTGGGGCACTGCCGTCAATGTTCAGGCTATGGTTTACGGAAACATGGGCAACAATTCGGCCACCGGCGTTGCTTTCAGCCGCGACGCTGCTACCGGTGAAAACATTTTCAACGGCGAATACCTCATCAACGCCCAGGGCGAGGATGTGGTTGCCGGTATCCGCACTCCCCAGCAGATCACCGTTGAGGGTTCGCGCCGTTGGGCTGCCCTTCAGGGTATCAGCGAGGAAGAGCGTGCATCGAAATATCCTTCGCTCGAAGAGTCGATGCCCGTATGCGCCGCCGAGCTCATTGCTATCGCCGGTCGTCTGGAAGACTATTATAAAGATATGCAGGACATGGAGTTCACCATTCAGGACGGCAAGCTCTGGATGCTTCAGACCCGTAACGGTAAGCGCACGGGCGCCGCTATGGTGAAGATCGCCATGGACCTTCTCCGCGCAGGCGTAATCGACGAAAAGACCTGCCTGCTTCGCATGGAGCCGCAGAAACTCGATGAACTTCTCCATCCCGTATTCGATAAGGATGCCCTCAAGCGCGCTAAAGTCGTTGCCAAAGGTCTTCCCGCAAGCCCGGGCGCTGCTGCCGGTCAGATCGTATTCTTTGCCGACGACGCTGAATCATGGGCCGAGAAGAAGAAAAAAGTCGTTCTCGTCCGTATTGAGACATCTCCCGAAGATCTTCGCGGTATGGCCGTCGCTCAGGGCATCCTGACTATGCGCGGCGGTATGACAAGCCATGCTGCTGTTGTTGCCCGCGGTATGGGTAAGTGCTGCGTATCGGGCGCCGGTGAGATCAAGGTTGACTACGAGGCACGCACAGTCGAAATGGGTGGCAAACTCTATCACGAAGGTGACTGGATTTCGCTCAATGGTTCGACCGGCGACGTTTACGACGGTCAGGTTCCGACAACCGAGCCCGAACTCGACGGTGACTTCGGCGCTATCATGAATCTCGCTGCCAAATACACCAAGACTCTCGTCCGCACCAATGCCGATACTCCGCGCGATGCCCGTCAGGCCCGCACATTCGGCGCTCAGGGTATCGGTCTCTGCCGCACTGAGCACATGTTCTTCGAAGGTGACCGTATTAAGGCCGTCCGCGAGATGATTCTCGCCTCTGACGAGCAGGGACGTCGCGAAGCTCTCACAAAGCTTCTTCCCATGCAGCGCGGTGACTTCGAAGGCATCTTCGAGGCAATGGATGGCTTCGGTGTGACAATCCGTCTTCTCGATCCCCCTCTGCACGAGTTCGTGCCCCATCAGACAGCTACCCAGAAAGAGCTTGCCGACGAGATGGGCATCACTCTCGCCGAGGTGAAAGCTAAAGTTGACTCGCTCGAAGAGTTCAACCCCATGCTCGGTCACCGTGGTTGCCGTCTCGGAATAACCTATCCCGAGATAACCGAGATGCAGACCCGCGCCATCATCGAGGCTGCCATCGCATGCAAGCAGCGCGGTATCGACGTTCATCCCGAAATCATGATTCCTCTGGTAGGTTCGCTCAAGGAGATTCAGAATCAGGCAAACGTAATCAATACCACAGCTGCCAAAGTATTCGAGGAAAAAGGCGACAGCGTAATCTACAAAGTCGGCACAATGATTGAAGTTCCGCGCGCAGCTCTGACTGCCAACGAGATTGCTGAAGTTGCAGAGTTCTTCTCGTTCGGAACCAATGACCTTACTCAGATGACTTTCGGTTTCTCGCGCGACGATGCACCCAAGTTCCTCAAATACTATAAGGAACATGGCATTATCAAAGTCGATCCCTTCGAAGTTCTCGATCAGGCCGGTGTAGGCCAGCTCGTGAGAATGGGCGTTGAGAAAGGTCGTGCAACCCGTCCGGACCTCAAGGTAGGTATCTGTGGCGAACACGGAGGCGAACCCTCCAGTGTCAAGTTCTGCGCCAAACTCGGCATGAACTACGTCAGCTGCTCGCCCTTCCGCGTACCTATCGCTCGTGTAGCCGCGGCCCAGGCTGCCATCGAATAAGGGGCTAACGGTCTAACTATCAAATAATTAGGCGGTAGGCTCTTGAAAATCAGAGTCTACCGCCAATTATTTTGACACGAGTTTACGCGGTTTCTGTGTAGCTTAAACGGAAATGTTTCCCGAAAGTTTCCCGATTTCTTAGGTTATGTTTCCCTGTGTTTCCCAAGTCGTTTCCCAAAGGAATAATCTTGTTTTCAATATCTTACCTAAACATGAGCAGAATACTATATTGATAACTAATTAAACCTATTGGAACATGGCTACTTTCAAAGCTATCGTCAAGGCCAAGCGAAAGGATGGTTTTTACCCGGTGTATATTCGGGTTGCCCATCGTCGGAAATTGGCCTACATCCCGACAGACAAGTTTGTCAGGGATAGTGTCCTGTCTCGCTCAGGCGAGATTGAGGATCCCTATGTGATGCAGTACTGCTCCCGCAGGATAATCGAGTATGTGGAGAAGCTGAACAAGATCGACATCGAGCATTGGAGCGTTGGCGACGTTGTGAACTTCCTGAAATCAGGTGAGGCCGACATCAGCTTCAGCGACTACGCCCGAAACCACATCGACCGCATGGTAGAGCGTGGTCAGAAACGCAATGCCCGGAACTACGAAATGGCGCTGAATCATCTGGAGCGCCATGCGGGCTCAACGTCTATCATGTTCTCGCAACTAACGTCGAACTTTGTCAACGAGTGGATAAAATCTCTTGAATCCACTGCGAGAGCAAAGGAGATGTATCCGATTTGCCTGCGTCAGGTTTTCAAAGCTGCTATGCTGGAGTATAACGATTACGACAACGGCATCATCAAAATCAAGACCAATCCGTGGCCGAAGGTTAAAATCCCCGAAGCTGACCGGCCGGAGAAACTTGCCATCACGCCGCAGGCGGCGAGGGCTTTCTTTGCAGCGCCTATTCCCGAGAGCAAGATGAAAGCGCCGTTGGAAGAGATCGGCCGCGATGTTGCCATGATGGTGTTTTGCCTCGCCGGCATCAATACTGTTGACCTCTACAATCTGAGGAAGACCGACTACTACGACGGCATCATACACTACAAGCGAGCAAAGACAAAGAAATTCAGAGCCGATAACGCATACCTCGAAATGCGGGTGCCGTCAATCCTGTTGCCGTTGTTTGAGAAGTACGCCACCGGCGATGATGATCCGTACTTGTTCAGCTTCCATGAACGCTACCGCAACTCCGACAGTCTCGGCAGTAATGCCAACAGTGGAATCAAGAAGATTTGCGAGAGCATAGGCATAACAGGGGACGACCGCTATTGCGTCTACACGTTCCGCCACACATGGGGGACAGTGGCGCAGAACGATTGCGGAGCGACCATTAGCGAAGTGGCGTTTGCCATGAACCACGCAAGCGGCCATAAGGTAACTCGCGGCTACCTCAAAATCGACTTCTCACCAGCATGGAGGCTGAACGAAAAAGTTGTTGATCTGATTTTCTACACTGCCAAAGAGAGCGAGAAGAAAGACCCGGAAGAAACGATGTTCCGATTCTCGGCAAAACATCTTATCCACGCCGGCGCATATTTTCGCGGCAAGTTGCTGGGCGAGGTCAGGGACACCGGCTTCAATAACATCGACGAAGTGATACAGGCTCTGGTGCCTTTTGTCCCTGCCGACGTACCGATGCGCTCAATGGTGCAATTCAAAATCGACATCGAGGACAAGGGGCTTTCGCAGACCTACGAGCGCATGAAGGGGAAAGGGTTCTCTGTTGTGCCGGGCGGCAAGGCCGATGGTTGAAGTCACGGCCTCCTGTTTTTCTTCCATCCAATTCCGACCGACGAGGCAATTTTGCTTCGCCGGTTTTTTTCTTTTCGAAAAATCAAAATTCGGATAGAAGTTTCTGTCGAGTTGACGAGGCGTGATTTTTGATCCGTCAAATTAAATCTTCAATTTATTAAAATTCCCCCACACCGCGCGTCAGCGCGTCGGTCCCCTCAAGGGGGATTTAGGGGGTATATTCTTTTATATTATTTTCTTTTATTTCCTTTACTTTACTTTAGGGGGTTTCTGTCGACATAAACTCCGTTTTAGCGGGGTTTCTGTATACATAAACTCCCGTTTAAGGGGGTTTCTGTCTACATTAACTTTCGTTAACGCAAAATTCGGGCGTTTTGACACTCCAATTTGCCTTTTGCCATGTGAGTAAAAACTTAAAGATGGGAAACAAATATAGAGGATATTTTTGCCGCAAACTTTAACATATTAATCACAGAGAACTACTTTCTTTCTCATTGAGACGCAGGCCAACCTATAGTTCCCTCAAATAAAACCCCATTAAGCTTGAGGAAATCTTACGGCAGCTATCAGGAAATTCCGAGCAACTGAACACGAAAAAACCGCCTGCGCGATGTCAGGCGGTTGCTATCCAAAGTGGACGCGGAGTAGACTAAGCTTCCTCTCCGGCCAATTCGGCAAGTCGGTCTTCGATTGTTTTTTCTTTGTCGCCGGTGGTAAGGTCAATGGCCGTGGCCTGCATCTTGGGCATGGTGTATTGCATCAGCTTCTCGGCGATGACGAGCCTGTCTTTTGGGTCGAGGGCCATGAAGTCGGAGGTCATGAGTCCGCTGTTGGAATAGTCGGAGAGCAGGGAAATGATGACTTCCTTGCCCAGCGTGGTAGCCTTATTGGGCGTGCCTTTGCGTCGACCTCCTGTTTTTTTGCCTATTGCCATGCGGTTAAAGTTAAAGATTGCCACAAAGATAATACAGTATCTTCGCCCACATAATATAAGTTCAACTAATTATATATCGAATATGGGCGTATTAGGCGGCGCGATCGGCGCAGGGCTCGGAGCTGTCGGAAGTATTTTCGGCGGCATTGCTGCGTCGAGAGCCATGAAACGTGTTAAGAATAACCTGCAGCAGCAGCGGCGTCAGAATCAGGATTGGTATGACCGGCGCTATAACGAGGATGCTACTCAACGGGCAGATGCTCAGGCCATACTGACCAGAACCGAGGAATCGATCCGCAACCGCAACCGTCAGGCTGCGGGGACGCAGGCCGTCATGGGCGGCACCGAGGAATCTGTTGCGACTGCCAAAGCAAGAAACAATCAGGCATTGGCGCAGGCTGCCACGAACATAGCCATTAACGGTGAAGCCCGCAAAGATGCCATCGAGAGTCAGTATCAGCAGAGGGACGCCAATCTCCAGCAGGCACTCAATGACCTTGAACGAGGCAAGGCGGCCAACATTTCGCAGGCTACTCAGGGAGTGGTAAAGACCGGTTCGAACATTGCGGGAATCCTATAAGCGCTATGGCAATAACAATAGATGAAATATTAGCACGAGGCAGAGGAACTGCGACGGGACCGGCCATCGCGGCCGCCATCCCTGCTATCGACAGTTCTATGCAGGGTGCGCCCACGACGTTGCCGGGGAGCGGCACCAGTGAGGACAAAACGAAGATGACGGGAACGCCCGTGCAAACAGCAACGGTGCCTCCGGCTATTTCGCCGGACATTGCAGGGTCGCCTAAAGCGGGTCAGGTAGTCACATCACCTGCGACGACTGCGGAGCCACAGAAGACGACGCCTGAGGGTAAGAAAAAACTGTCCTACGTCGAGATGTTTCAGCAGATGTCGCCGTATAAGCCTCCGACACCCGAAGAACTCGAAAAGGAACGCAAGAAGCAGAAGCGTGAGGCAATCTTCGCCGCCATCGGCGAAGGCATATCAGCAATGAGCAATCTATATCACACAACGCAGTACGCCCCAAATGCTTTTGACCCCTCAGAAGGTATGGCGGCGACTACTAAGAAGCGTTTCGATCAGCTCAGAAGAGACCGAGAAGATAACCAGCGTCAGTATATGGACGGCTTTATGCGGGCCATGAGGATGGATGCCGAGGATGAACGTGATGACCGAAATTGGCAGCATACTTTAGAGCGAGAGAAACTGGCCGACCGCTATAAAGAGTCCGCAGATGCACGGGCGCAGGCTAAGGCCGACCGCGATGCCGCCATGGCTCAACTCCGTATGGAGCTTATGGAAGGCAGGATTAACCAACAGGAAGCTGCCGCCCGAGCCAAGAAGATCGAAGCCGACTACGCCGATGCTTATTGGCAGTCGCTTATCAACAAAAATAGCTACCGTCGTCCTATAGGCTCAGGCAGTCGAGGTGGTGGTGGGGGTAAGCCGGGTGAATATCCGTGGTATGACTCCGACGGTAATCTACATTACGCTCGCTCCTATGAGGCTATGAGGCAAAATGCGCTCAATAATGGAACATGGGAAGAGGGTACCCAGCAATCGACGACACAACGAGAGCAGAAGGATCGCCGAGGCAGGACTAATGGGTCCGCGAATACTGTCACCACCAAACCGGCCAAAGGACACTCGACGAAGCCGAAGTCAAATAAGAAATGGTCTAATGCTTCAAAAATACAATATTGAAATGGCAACACTAAAAGAAGTATACGATGCTTTCAAGGCAGACGGCGCACCGCTGCCTGATACATACGAAGATTTTGAGAAGTATATGACATCGGGACCAGACAATGGCTACGAACATCGCAAGCAGTGGTACGATGCTTTCAAGGCAGACGGCGCACCGCTGCCCGATACATACGAAGATTTTTCGAGGGCGCTGTTTAAGGTCGAAGCTGACGAAAAACCTGCGCAAACAGCACGGACGACACAGCCATCGCAATCGGCCGAACCGGCCCCCGAACCGGCTACTCGATACTTCAAGCTACGCCGTGGTGGTGAAGATTTCACGGTAACGACCGATGAAGTCAACGCCGCCGGCGGTCTCGGTGCATGGGCAAAGGCGCATCCCGGTGCTCCCGTCCGGGTCTATATGCAAGGTAAGAATGAGGATGGTACAGACTTTAACGGCCATGTAGACCTTTCCGTTGCTCACGACCGGAACAAAAGACTTGGCTACAAATACAGCACATACAGTCAGCCCATTGTGAATAAGTCTCAAAAGTCGTGGACGCCGACGACGCAGCAGAAGATTGCCATGTCACATCAGCTCCACAAAATGCAGAAGCAAGCCAATGATATGCTCGATCAGAGCCGCGAACGCACGAAGAATGTGTCGGAATACTACCGAAACAACCGCGGCACTGGCTTCCATGCTGTTGAGAGCACGCCCACCTACAATCCCGACAGCGGCAAGGCTGATAAAACCTACCTGACGCCGACGGGCGACCGCACGACCGATAAAAATCTTGCCGATATGGAGGCGCAAGAGGCGCGGGCGCAGTATGAGTTTAACAATCGCATGAAGGCGGCCGGTCTGGCCCCCAGCAACGACATGGATGTCAACCGTCAAATGATTACAGACCGCCTCAAAGAGATTGAGGCGCGGCTGAAAGTGGTTTACGCCGCGGGGGACGAGGAAAAGTATGGCGACCGCCCGGGCGAAAGCGCTTGGGACCAATTCCTAAGAATCTCCGGAGCCAACACTCGCGCTGCCTTATCTTACCGCACCCCCCAGCAGGAACAAAACCTGACAGTACGCGAAAAAGAGATAAAGAACCTGCTTGCCGAATACGACATCCTGACCAATGCTAAACGCAGACTTGACGCCGGCCGCGACCTTAAGCAGTCAGAAGGCTTTATGGGCGGTTTATTCGACATAAAGAACAATGCCAAAAATATGTGGCGTAGTGCGTTCGATAAGGCTGGAGACGTCGATTTCTGGCTGGGGGGTACTTTGTCAGCGCATGATGCAGAGCGGCTCGACAAAATCAAGGCTAAGGTCGAAAGCGGAGATGAGCTTACCGATTCTGAGTTGAGTCTTGCGTATGCACAAATGTTGAATGAGGGTGTGTCTGCGACTGTCAAGCTTCCACACGGGTATACGATCGGCGGCATTGAGACTGAGATGATACCATTTATGATTCAGATGGCTCTCAACCCCGCGTCAGGCCTCAGTCGTGCCCTGACAAAAAAATTCGGCACAACGGCTCTGAAGAAAATAGCTGCCTCTGTAGCCGGAGATGTTGCCGAGGCGGCGGTGTTATCCAACACGCTGCAAGCGCCGAAGACAATAGCGGACATACGCAACCGTCACCGAGGCGACGTTGCCGAGCGCAATGGGAAAATAGCTTTCGAGGGTGGCGAATCTCTTCCTATGGCTATATATAAAGGGGAAGCTTCAAGCATAATCGAGAACTACACGGAGCTGCTCGGCTCGCACTTCGGAGCCATCGGAAAAGGAATATGGCGCGGAGTGGATAAGGGCGCCCGCAAGCTTGGTGCCGGTAAGGTGATGGACAATGTCAGCCGGATGGTGAATAATATCAAGGCCAGCGACTGGGCCAAGGGCATCGCCAATATTGAATCGCGGGCGCAGTGGAATGGCACCATTGGCGAGGTAATGGAAGAAGAAGCCGGTATAGTTCTCAATTCGATATTCACCGGAGATAACAAACTCTCGGACCTCGTAGACGCCGAACAACAGATAGACATTGTTTTGGGTGTCGGGCTTTTCGGAGGCTTTGTTTCAGGGATAAAGACGGCCGGCTATCCTATCGCGAGAGCGCATGCCAACAGTAATCTGCGCAAAAAAGACAGCGAGGGAGCTCAGCAGTTCTCTTCCGATAAATGGGCCGCGATCAAGGAACAGATAGACACCTCGGAAGATGAAGCGCTTGCACAAACCGTCTTGTCGATGGTGAAAGTGAACGGCCATAGCCAAGAGCAACAGAGAGCAATCATAGAATACGCAGCGGCCTTGACCAAGGCGCGGGGATACAATCTTGCTGACGCGTCCAGAAAGCAGGAGCCTCAAACCGAGACAGACTCCGTTCAGGACGAAGTGGATACAGCTTTCAACGAGGGATACGAAGCAGCTACGCCGCAGGAGATGGCCGACGCTCAGAATGTGTTCGAGTATCAGCGAAAGCGCGCCGAGGATATTCTTGCTGACCAGCAGTTGCTCGATATTCTCGACTCCAATCCTGTCGGCGCGCTTATGGGCATGACCCAGACCGGCATGTATACTCAGGAAGAGATTGACGCAGCCCGCGATTATGCCAATGCTAAGACCGTGCGCGACGGCATTCTCCAGCGTGTAACAGACGACATTGACGAAAGGATTGCTCAGAGCGACGCTATGATCAACGGGCGAGTGAACCGAGAGACAGGCTCGATTCTATCTGCTACAATGGGACTTGATAACCGTCAGGTGTATATCGTTGGCGGTGAAGTTGTCATGAATCCTGACGGCACCATTGACCATGACGCTTCCGATGAGAGCCTTGTTGTGCGCGACGCAGTGACCGGCGAACTTGAATTTACGGCTCCAAAATCTATTGTGAAGGTCGGTGAGGCTATTGATCCCGAGACGGAGAAGGCAAACGCCGCTGAAGTTATCCGTCAGCAGGCGGCACAAGCCGCAGCCGACGCTATGAACGGCACACTCGCGTTCAATGCCGGCGACGTTGTGCGAATCAATGACGGGGGCGGTTTGACCGACGTTACCATTGTCGGCCCTGTTGTCGACGAAGAAAGCGGAATGCCTGTTGAGAGTCAGTTAACAGTTCAATTCCCCAACGGCCAGCAGACAGCATTTACAAAAGAGCAACTGCAGGCGTTTGCCGATGCTGCTAATCTTGAGCGCCTGAATCAGTATGAGCAGGAGCGAGCAGCGCAGCGTGCACAGCAGCGCGGCGCTGCGGAAGTGGAGGCAACGCGACCTGCGTTTGCTCTCAATGATGAGTTTACTATACTCAACGACGACGGCACGCCGATTCATGGTTCTATAACAGGAGAACTTGACGAGGACGGCATGGTGGAAATCTACACCGAAGAGCCTATCAATGGCAACAAGGTAAATCGCTTCATGCCCGGCGAACTCGAAGGGATGTTCGACACCTATAATGGTGCGGCGATAGCTACGGCGGCTCCTGAAGATTCTGAGGGCGGGGAGTCCTCAACTGAAGCTGCCGTACAGAACCATTCTTCGGAGGCGGAGGCTGAGCAGCCGGAGACGGCGCTGGGGCGGATTCCGCTCGGGGAGAACGGCAAGCCTGATTTCGGGACTGTTGACGCTGAAACGGCGTGGGATGGCCTTGTCGAGAAATATGAAGGCAACAAAGGCCGTGCGCAAGGCTTTGCAGCCAACATGGTCAAAATCAAAGAGGCTGCGCTAAAGAAGGCTGAAAAGGTCAAAAGCAAGCCCACAGAGGATCCCGACGAATGGGACGCTGCCGAGCAAGAGCGCGAAAATGCCATTGAGCAAGCTCGCCGCGAGCTGGAACACTGGCAGTCGGTTGCGGGCGTTGATGAGAAGCGTCAGGCAGCTGTCAGGGCACTGCAGGAAGCTGAACGGGCTGAGGCTGAAAGGGCCGAGCGCGAGGTTGCCGAGGTGGAGAAGAAACGCAAGGCGGCTCTTGACAAGCGTCTTCGTGATACGTTCGAAGATGTCAAGGATGTTCCCGAGGCAGTCGAGGTGCTTGAGGATATGGATCCGCGTGACATCTACGAAGCTGCGGCGCAGCTGCTGTCGGGACAGAAAGTGTTGTGGAGTGATGCCGGCGTTAAAGTTGGCGCACGCTCCGAAACCGGCTTTGGTGAGGAAGAGCGCCGCCGTCTCTTCGGACTGTTCGCGTCGGAGGCCAACGGGGGTAAGTCACTTTCGCGACTGGCTGAGGATGCAATGAAGCAGCAGTGTGAGACATACGGTATTCCCTACGACAATCAGGATGCGCGAAATGCTTTGATTGATGTTATCAGTGGCGCGCGGACTGTAGGCGATATAAGGAATTATATTGCCAATAATCGTATTGACGAGGCCCGACGGCTTGCAGAGGCTAAGAGACGTCATGAAGAGGAACAGTATGACGAGTTTTGCCGTCAGGAGTATCATCTGAGCGCGGAAGAGGTCGAGGCATACGAGGATCAGCTTCTCGCAGAACTCTCGGAGCGCGACAGGGAATTTGACGCAAACGAATATAATGACTATATTGCAGACGAAATGGCCCGTGCGGCCGAAATAACCAAACAACAGAAAAATGGAACAGAAGACAATGATACCCGACGCGGAAGCACGCCGGGAGATCGAAGAGTTCAAGAAAATGACACTGAAGGAAAAGGCACGGTTCCTGGGCGAGGCTATGAAGTTTTGCCTGAGTCACGGGCTGATCAGTCCAGCGGAGCGGCAGCAGATGGCGACCGATCCGGAATTCAGCCGGCAGATGGCGTTCAAGGCGATGGCCCGGCGTCAGCTGTGTCGCAAGGCGCACAGCGAGGCGGAATTGCCGCTGTCGGAAGAAGAAAAGCAGATGATAGCCCGTATGGAGGGCTGGCCGAAGAAGTAACTTCGGCAATCGGACCATTCGGAAAAATTTATACTCAATTCAGAGGCAAGCCTCGGGAGGCTGTAACATTCTTACTTGCTAAAAGAGACGGTGAAGCAATCGGAGCTCTGCATCATAAAGATGTCGGAGAAATTGATCTTGTGTGGGGCGAGGAAGGATCTGCTCATAGCGATGGTTTTGGGCTCGCTAAATTAGCTAAATATCATCCTGAGGTTCTATTCAACCTACAAGAGATACTGAATGATATGGTGGTGACCAAGCGTTCAGCGAATCGAGTACAGCTGGAGAGTGAGAAATATAAAGCCGCAGTACGTCTTACATGGGATAATCAGAAGAAAACATGGCTTCTTACCATGTTTGGAAAGAAAAACAGTGTCCTCGACAATACGACAGACACTGACAAGACCCATAAGGGCAACGGGAATGACACGGCTACTCCCGAAAACACTGTTGTTTCTGATCGCAAAGATATTGACTTTGCATCGGATAAACAAGGAGATAGCGAAAAAAGTTCAGCGGATGGTAACGACGCCTCGCTTAAACTCGATGCTGAAGCAAACAAAGAGGCAGAAGCTAAGGGCGGCCTACAGGCGGCTATCGAGGCGGCATCGGCAGAGGTTAACACCGAGCCGACTCCGGCACAGGCCGAAGCTGGCAACTACAGGAAGGGGTACGTCAAGGTTGCCGGGTTCGACATCACCATCGAGAATCCGGCGGGCAGCGAGCGCAGCGGAACGGACAAAAACGGCAAGCCATGGAAAACCACCATGGCCAACACCTACGGCTATATCAAAGGCACGGAGGGGGCCGACGGCGACCACATTGATGTATTCCTCCATCAGGACATGGATCAGTGGGACGTCCGGACGGTGTTCGTTGTCGACCAGACCAACCCTGACGGTTCTTTCGACGAGCATAAGGTTATGCTCGGTTTCAACAGCTCAGAGGAGGCTATCAAAGCTTATCTCGCCAACTACGACGATTCATGGGCGAAGACACACCCGGGACTGCGCATTTTGGAGGTCAGCCTCGACGACTTCAAGAAGTGGGTTGCTTCGAGCCACCGCAAGGGGAAGGCGTTTGCCGATTATGCTTCGGTTTCGAAAGTAGCTAAAGTAGCTGATATAGCTGACCGGGGTTCTGACGCAGCTAAAGCTGCGGGGCCCGAACAAAAGGATGACGCGTCTGACTCCGCAGCTGTGTCTAATCAGGGAGATCCTCAATTTGTTAATGCGCCATCGTCAGATTTGCTTGCCAAGCTGACTGATGAGGAGCGCGAAGCTATCGAGGATTATTTCGAGGAGTACCAGTCCGTAGAAATACGCTGTCTCACTTCTGAAGAAGAAATTGACAGCTCGGAATTGTCGGCAGAGGCGCGTGATGAGCTTCACCGATTATATGATGATGGGGAAAATCTTGCGGCTTATTGTCGGGAGAATAAAAAAATATATATATTTGCGGGGCGAGTAGCCGCCGATAGTCTGATGTATACATTGGTGCATGAGAACACTCATGCGGCGATTGACGCAGTCCGGGCAGAGGCGGAGACTGTGCTCTCGAAAATTGTTGAGCAGATTGCGGATGTGGCGTTAAATAAGAAGCGCACATTTGGTGATCTGTATGATGCTATCAAGGGAGAATATCCGTCTGAGGAAGCGGCCGAGGAGCTTCTTGCATACGCCATACAACGCGGCGAGATGAGGCCTGAGGTCAGGGCGGCATTGCTTGATGCGCTCGATCCTCAGACAAGAAAATTTGTAGAAGATAGAATCTTAAAAAGAATATATGGCAAGGAAAAATTACAAACGGTTTACGGCGTTCGACAGCTTTCATCAGAAGATTACGGAAATGATGAACGAGGGCGATATGCCGGACACTCCCGAAGCTCAGAAGAAGCCGGAGGAGAAAGATTCGAAGCGGGCGAAGGAAAGAAATCCGCGTCCGACAAGCCCATAACTCCGAGCGGCAACCGGCTCGTTTCTGAGGAGCGTTATCAGGAGCTGAAAAAAAGAATGATTCAGAAGTTCGGCGGTCAGTTCAACATGGGCGTCGACCCTGAGATTCTTGCTATAGGCACCGAAATGGCCGTATACCACATAGAGAAAGGTGCACGTAAGTTCGCCGCCTATGCTAAAGCCATGATTGCAGACCTCGGCGACTTCATCCGTCCGTATCTCAAATCCTTCTACAACGCCGTTCGTGATATGCCTGAGGCGGAGGCCGCCGGTCTCGTCGCCGACATGGACAGCTACGAGGACGTGCGTCGAGTTGACATTGCCAACTTCGATAAGACTACTACCGACGCCATGGCTACAGCTCGCACCGTTGTTGCCGAAGAGAAGGCCGAAAAAGAACGTGCGGAGGCTGAAAAGAAGCTTAAGAAGCAGGGCAAAAAGTCTAAGCCGAAGTCGCCCACAACCGGCAGCCCGTTTGACGCTCCTGAGAAACGGCCCGTCGCCGACCTTGCAGGGGATTCACCAGCTTATCAGGAGAAGGAGGCACAGACCGCGGCACTGGCCGGAGAAATTGGCGCTGAAATCGAGGCGCGTGTCTTGATGTTGAAGGAATCGCCCGCTGACGTGAAGCCTCTAACTATGACTGAGGTTAAGCGTATGGTAGGCAAATATCCCGCTCTCAAAGGTATCAGCGACACCGACCTTCAAGAGCTCGTTGAACTTGCTATGACGCAACTCGCTCGTTCCGAAGCCCTCAAAAACGTCAATGGAAGCGCCGAAGCACAACGCGAGGCCTACGACCACATTGTCAACCTCTATAAAATGCAGCCGAGCCTCAATGCCCGCGACAGTGAGAGACTCATTAAGCAGCAGTATTCAACGCCTACGCCTTTCGGTTACGTCATGGGACAGTTTGTGCAGGCCGGGGGCAAGAAGGTTGACAGTATGCTTGAGCCGAGCGCCGGCAACGGCGCGTTGACTATTACAGTCAATCCCTCGGTAGTTCAGGTTAACGATATTGATGACGCCCGCCTCGCCAATCTCCGCAGGCTTGGCTACGGTAAGGTGACGGCTCAGGATGCACTGTTGCCGTTCAACGGCGAGAAAGCGGACGTTGTTATGACAAACCCGCCTTTCGGCACCGTTACAGAAAAGGTTTACGACGGTGTATTCCATATTTCAAGCCTTGAGGCTCAAATGGCTATCAATGCACTTGAAAAGATGAAAGACGATGGCCGAGCAGCTATTGTTATAGGCGGGAATACGAGTTATCGCACAAATGGCTCGATGAATCCTAAAGATGCCGCATTTTTTGGCTATCTTTACAGCCACTATAATGTTGTTGACGTTATCAATATCAACGGCATAGCCCTGTATTCTCGCAACGGGACGGGCTACGACGTGCGCATGATACTGATTGACGGGCGCAAGACCGGCGAATTTAAGCGTGTCTTCCCCCCTGTCAAAGCCAAAGCCCGCGCCGAGCAAGTAACGACATTTGAAGAACTATATAAACGCGTACAAGATGATATACAGCAAATTCAGCAAGTGGGGGATCAGTCTGCCGATGTGCAGCGAGAACCCGAAACAGCCACTGACGGAACAGCGAGTGCGCCAATTCGTAGCGGAAACGATCGCCCGAACTCAGGAGCAGGGCAACGACCCGGTACAACAAGCGATGCAGTCCGAGATACACCCCGGACCGATAGCGGACAGCCTGCAACGGTCAATGACGGAAGTCGCCCTGTTGGAGTGGATAATGCAGTCGGAGGAAATGGAACAGGCACTAATGATGTTCCGAGGGGAGACCGTCCAAAACCAGAACAGCGAGAACAGTATATCAGCGTGGATAATGGACGAGGAGGAAGTGGAAATGACGGACGTGTCTCAACTCCTTCTCGACCTGACGGCAACAGACAGCGACTGGCAGTAAAAACCGGACTTGGGGACGAGAAGGTTCCCTATCCCAATCAGAGCGGCAACGGCTTCACCCTTATGTCGGTTGTGCCGGCTGCGCAGGCTCAGGTACTACAGAAGAGCCTCGGCGAGATAGGCGACGTAGACCAATTCCTTGTCGACGAACTCGGTTATTCAAGCAAGGATGAATTATACGGCTATCTTGCCGCCGAGCAGATAGACTCCGTCGCTCTCGCCATACACCAGATGAATAAGGGTAATGCCTTTATCATTGGCGATATGACGGGCGTAGGTAAAGGCCGTCAGGGTGCAGCTCTCATCCGCTATGCCGTGAAACAGGGCAAAGTTCCTATCTACTTCACTCAGAAACCAACACTGTTTACAGACAACTACCGCGACCTTGTTGATATCGGTAGCAGCAACTTACGCCCATTCATCATGGCAAGCGTCGACAAAGAACACTCAGGCGATATCGTGGACGCTAACGGCAATGTGGTTTACAAGATACCGTCGAAAAAAGAGAAGGAGAGAGTTTATAATCATATCATAAATAATGGTACGCTCCCGCCTGAGTATGATTATGTTCTTGTCACTTATTCGCAGATTCAGAATGGTGTCTCAGATTATGCTCAGAACGAGGACGGCACATGGAATACAGAAGTGCGCAAACTCCCGAAGAAAAGCAAAGGTTATACCACAGCCGACTACAATGGACAGACCCGACGCGATGCCCTTGCCAAACTTGCAGAGGGTAACATTGCCATACTCGATGAGAGCCACACGGTAGGCGGAGACAGCGGTTGTGGTCGTTACATGCAGATGCTTACATCTTCTGCCGGCGGCGTTACATTCCTCTCGGCCACCTTCGCCAAACGTGCCGACAATATGCCTATCTATGCACAGCGCACGGCTATTGCCGAAGCCGAAGTAAAAGCCTCCGAACTGATTGACGCTATTATGAAAGGCGGTGTTACGCTGCAAGAAATCATGTCAAAGCAACTGGTAGAGTCCGGCCAAATGATACGCCGTGAGCGTAGCTTTGAGGGCGTTACTATTGATTGGTTGAGCGTAGAGGAAGAAACTGACCGCAGACAGCGAGAACAGTTTGACGAAGTGGCCGCTATCTTCAATGCCATCCGCAATTTCCAAGATGATTACATCACACCAATAATCGACGCAAAGAACGAAGCCGCCGCAGAATGGGGCGCAACTGTAGGTCATACTCAGGGAACAAAGGATATGGGCGTTAAGAATGTCCCCTTTGCCTCGAAGATGTATAACCTCGTTAATCAGTTGCTCTTTGCCCTGAAAGTTGATGCCGTGGCTGACCGAGTTATAGAGAACTTGCGCAACGGCTATAAACCTGTGATCAGCTTCACGAATACAATGGAAGGCTTCTTGTCGTCCGCACCCAAAGGTGTTGCTATGGACGACGTTCCCAACTTCTCGCTCACTCTTATGCGCGCACTCGACGGTGTAATGCGCTTCACTGAAAAAGACGCCGACGAAAACAGCGAAGGTGGCTCTATCTCGTTGAGTGAGTTGTCGACCGAGGGACAGAATGCCTACAATGCAATTCGCGACAAGATTATGAACCTGAGTGCCGACCTGCCTATATCTCCTATGGACGCAATCCGTATGAAGATAGAGGAAGCCGGTTACAGCGTAGCCGAGATTACAGGCCGCACCATGCAGCTCAACCGCACCGACGACGGACGCTATGTAGTTGAGGCTCGAAAAGACCGCGACAAGAAAGCAGCCATGCGCGACTTCAATTCGGGCAAACTCGACGTGCTGATGATTAACAAATCAGGCTCTACCGGCATATCGCTTCATGCTTCGAGCAAGTTTGAAGACCAGCGTCAGCGTGTCATGGTGTTTGCTCAATTCCAGAGCGACATCAACGACGAGGTTCAAATGCGAGGCCGTATCGACCGAAGCGGTCAGGTAACCCGTGGCCGTTACGAATACATCATGTCAACAATCCCCGCCGAGCAGCGCATTCAAATGATGTTCAAGGCAAAGTTAAAAAGCCTCGACGCAAACACCACATCATCGCAGAAATCGAAATTCAACGAAATGGAGATTGTTGACTACCTCAACAAGTACGGCGACGATGTTGTGTGGGAGTATATGAAGGAACACCCTGAACTCGAAGAACGCCTCGGCGACCCGTTGGATATGCTTCAGGAGAAGAATGCCGAAGACGGCCCTCGCACATCGAAGAAAGAGGACACCTCGAAGAAAACAGGATGTGCCGGTAAAATCTCGCGCTATCTCGCTTTCCTTTCCGTAGATGAACAAGATGAAATCTTCAAGGAGATAACCGAGGCTTACCGCGTGAAAATTCAGCTTCTCGACGATGCCGGAGAAAACGACCTCGAAATAACCACTATGCCATTACGCGCCGAAACAAAGCGTAAACAGATATGGCACGAAGGCGTGAACCCCGGCAGTGGTAATGCTTTTGCCGGTAACACATACGTTGAGGAAGTTGAGGTTGACGTGCTGAAAAAGCCGATGAAGCGTGACGAGATAGCCGAGGCTACCCGTAAGCTCATGGGCGAACACTACACCGAGAAAAACGGTGTAGTTGATTGGCAGCACTATGTTCGAGCCAAAGGCGATGAAATCTCGCTATTCTTCCAAGCAAAGGCAGATGAAGCCGTCGGCAAACTGAAAGAGGCCGGCGAGGCTCGTATTGCCAAAGCGAGAGAAAAGGCCGTCACTGCCGCGACAAAAGCACGAGGCCGAGGCGAAAACAACTTTACCGACGAACAGATACAATCTCTCGCCGATACTGTTGCCAACGAGGAACGCGAGAAAGAAATGTATAAGCAGCGCAAACGCCAAGAGGAAATCATGGCTGTTAAGCAGCGTATACAATCGTTGCTCAATCGTCTCCATGCCGGTGGTATATATGTCGTGCCACAAGACCTGAAGCAAGGTACAGCCGAAATGTTTACACAAACATACGGCACATTTGTAGGCTTCAAATTCAACAAGAGCTACACACTCGGCTCATCGACGGCAATCTTCGCAACGCTCGACGGTCGACGCAAGGTAGAACTCGCATTGAGCGACCCTGCAATCAGCACAATTATTTCCGCCACCGAAGTTGCCTATCGCTATTCGGCTGACGAAATCAGGGCAATCTCAATGGATAATTGGGATAGCAAAGTGCCAACGCAGACCCGCCAAAAGCGATACATCATCACAGGCAATCTTCTTCAGGCACTTGTCGATACCGAGAAAGGAGAAAAGACAAGAGGCAATCTTATTAGCTACTCCACTATCGACGGAGAGACACGTCAGGGCATACTCATGGGTGAGAACTTCAAGCCCGCCGACCTCCGTAACAGCGCGCCGTTAAGCAGCCGCCTCGCACAGATACGTGAGGGCCAAACGGTTGTCAGCGAGAATGGCGATGTGCAAATCTCCAAAGAACTTCATGATTGGCGACACAGAGGCGAATACGAACTTCGAGTGCCGAAGTCCAAGCGGCGCGGTGGCATATATATCATGCATCCCGACTTGTTGAAACTCGTCGACGATCACAACTTTATTACGAAAGGTAACAACATGGTTGCCTATGTGAATCAGCCCAACATTGCACGAGTAGTTGATATGTTGAGTCGTGAACCATTCAACCTGACCGTCCTTCAGGAGTCGCAGCTTACTGACACTGAAATTATGGAGCGTCCGGGGGATGGGTACGGTGCATATACCGACGAAGAGGTGTCGTATCTCAACGACCCTGTTTCAAAGGTTATGGGCAAGAATCGGTTCAGCAAGAAACGTCAGGCCGAGTTTGCCGCTCGTGAGCGTCAGCGCATGGTTGCCCGTATTCAGGAACTTGCAGAGCGGATGCACCTCGATAATGTAGAGATACTGACCGATGCGTCGCAGCTTGAGGGCAAGCGTGCCAAGGCCAAAGGTTTCTACAACAAGCGGACGGGCAAAATCACCATCGTTATCCCTAATAACGTCAGCACTATTGACGCGGAGCAGACTCTTCTTCATGAAGCAGTCGCACACTACGGCTTACGTCAGCTTTTCGGAAAGCAGTTTGATACGTTCCTCGACAATGTATATCAAAGCGCAGATGAGAGCATCCGAAAGAAAATTGCCGAAATGGCCGCGCAAAATGGCTGGAACTTCCGCACTGCAACCGAGGAATATCTTGCCGGACTTGCCGAAGATACCAACTTCGAGGATGCACGCGGCTACGCGTCGGGATGGTGGCAGCGAGTCAAACGGCTGTTTATTGATATGCTTGAACGAATCGGCTTTGAAGGATTTCGAGATAAGGTTGGTGTGGTTCTTACCGACAACGAGCTGCGCTACATTCTGTGGCGTAGCTATGAGAACCTTGCAGAGCCGGGCCGCTATCGCAGCATTCTCGGTGAGGCTAAGGACGTGGCCATGCAGTCGGATCTGAAAGTAGGCAACTATGCCGAGCGAGGCATAGAAGCGGAATATGCTGCTGAACCCTCTGCAATCACAGAATTAAGCAAGCGGTTTGATGAAGCGCTGAAGCAATATGAGGAAAGAAGATTGCCTCAAGGATTTCGCTTTGAATTAGGGATGCCTTCGGCATATTTAAAGAGCGCCGGTTTTCCAAATCTCCCCATATGCATGCGTGCAACCCTACTTGCAAGGAAGGCCGGTGATGAACGCCACCCATTTGAGGCGTCGGACTTAAAAGGACTTGTGGAAGCCATTCAACAGCCCATTGCGATATTTGAATATAGCAAACCAAATATGCGCAATCTCATAGTCGATGTTAAGCGAGGTGATAAGCATTTCCTCGTGGGCGTGACCTTAGACTACAAGGCCGGCGATATTGAGATTAACAGCGTATCAGGTTTATTCCCAAAAGAAAGCCACGAATGGATTAAATGGATTCAGGACGGGAAAGCTATTCGTATAGATCAAAAAGAAAAGGTTCAGACGATAATCGACAGTCTACGGACTAATCCCGCTGAGTCTGAACGAATCGGGCTGAACCTTGATGATGTCACAAAGATAGTGAAATCTTTTGAGAATCCAACAGTTGAAGAGGAAGAATTGTTCCGTCCCGGTGACTTCTCTCCACGCGACAAAGCGTTAGCGCGTCATGAGTATGAGCGCATAGTCAGCAGCGGTAGCTATCAATTCCAGGAGGCCGTTCAGGATAGTATGTTGGGGCTGAAAAAGCTCTATCAGGCTATACTCGGTCCCGGCAAGAGGATCGAAGATGTGGTCGGCTTCGAGAACGCCTATCTTTTCGAAAATCGCATGAGCAGCATGAATGCCGGAGAGCAGCACGAATACTTCATACGATATATGCAGCCGCTCCTTAAAGAAATCGGTAAGATATGCGGAGCCGACAAGCGCAAGCGCAAAGAGCTGACCGATTACCTGATGGCGAAACATGGCCTTGAGCGCAACGAGTATATGCGCAACGAGGCGGCGAAAAATGGCGAGAAAACGGATCGCGACTTTGCCGGACTTATAGGCTTAACCGGCGAAGCCGATTGGCAAAATGCAGAGGACACAGCACGGCAGTGGGTAGACGACTATGAGAGCATGGTCGATACCGCCGCATTGTGGGAGGCTATCAACAAGGCGACCAAAGCGACACTCGAAAAAGTATACCTTTCAGGTATCATCAGCAAGGAAACTTACGAGAAGATACTTGGAATGTATGACTACTATGTACCCCTGCGCGGTTGGAACGAAACCACGAGTGAGCAAGTCTATGGCTATCTCACGAGCAAGGACGGCCCTCTCGGCGGCAGCATCATGAAAAAGGCAGAAGGCCGTGAGAGTATGGCCGATGATCCTATTGCAACAATAGGCATGATGGCCGACGACGCAATACGTCAGGGAAACCGCAACCTTATGAAACAGCGTTTTCTCAACTTCATACTCAACCACCCAAGCGACGCAGTAAGTGTTCATGACATTTGGCTCGAATACAACGACGCTATGGACGAGTGGGTACCTGTCTTCGCTGACATAGAGGACACCGACACAGCCGACGAAGTAGCCCAAAAGGTTGAAGCCTTCGAGCAACGCATGGAAGCACTGCGCACCGCAGAGCCTGACAGATACAAGAAAGGCCGCGAAGCGCAGCATATCCCCTATAAGGTGGTGCGCAACAATCTCCGCGAACACCAAATACTCATCAAGCGAGGTGGACGCACATTTGTTGCAACCATAAACGGAAACCCGAGAGCGGCACAGGCAATCAACGGGCTTACCAATCCTGACGTCGACCAAAACGGCGTTATCGGCAATATGCTGAAAGCAGGCACATGGATTAACCGCCAGCTATCCGCTTTCTACACTACCCGTAACCCGGACTTCGTCGTCAGCAACTTCTTCCGCGATGCACTATACTCCAACTGCATGACATGGGTTAAGGAAAGCCCGCGATACGCGTTGAGATTCCACAAGAATTTCGGACGGCTCAATCCCGTTGTCATGCGCCGACTTCTCGGCAAATGGGAAAATGGCACTCTTGACATGAGTGATAAATATGAGAAGATGTTCTATCAGTTCATGAAAAACGGTGGAGAGATCGGCTACACCAACGTCCGAGACATCGAGGGCCACAAGAGAGCCGTCGCCGCTGAGCTGAAAAAACAGGGAAGCACCGGCCGCAAAGCATGGGCGGCGCTCGGAATGCAGTTAGACTTGCTCAACCGCTCCGCCGAAAACTGTGCCCGCTTCGCCGCATTCGTAACGTCAAGGGAGTTTGGACGCAGCATCGACCGAGCAATCTATGACGCAAAGGAGATTAGTGTCAACTTCAACAAGAAGGGCAGTGGCGGCAAGATGGTCAATGCCAACGGACAGACAAGACTCGGCAAAATCGGCGCTCACCTTGGTGGCGGCGGCCGACTGCTATACGTGTTCTGGAACGCCGGCATACAGGGCATGACCAATTTCGCCCGTCAGGCAAAATTGCATCCTGTCAAAGCGACTGCGGGCGCTTCGGCTCTTATGGCCCTCGGCTACGCCATTCCCATGCTCGCCGAAATGTTGGGCGGCGGTGATGGTGACGACGACGACAAGAACGCCTACTACAATCTGCCCGAATATATCCGTCGTTCCAACATCTGTTTCTATGCCGGTGAACAGTGGGTTACAATCCCGCTTCCCATCGAATATAGGGCAATGTATGGAATGGGCGAGCTTGCCTACGGTGTTATAAGCGGCAACGAGCGCTACAGCGGCATGGAACTCGGACTTCAAATGGCGGGTCAGGTCACGCAGCTTCTTCCCATCGACATGCTCGAAGGCGGGGGCGGCATATCGCCTTTCATCCCGAGCGCAGCAAAACCGTTCACCGAGGCGTATATTATGAATAAGAGCTGGACAGGGTTGCCTGTCTACAAGGATACAGCCTTTAACAAAGATGATCCTGAATGGACAAAGGCCTACGCCAGCGCAGATAAGCATCTCGTAGACTTCGCCAAATGGCTCAACGAAATCTCCGGCGGTGACGACTACAAAAAAGGCTATATCGACATCAACCCCGCCAAGATAGAATATCTTCTCAACGGCACCTTTGGCGGAATGTTTACCTTCCCCAATAAGTTGAACAAGACCGGCGAGACCATCTTCGGCGACCGTGAATTTGAATGGCGCAACATCCCGATTGCGAACCGTCTAATAAAATCGGGCGACGAGCGCACGGCAAACCGCAAACTTCAGAACGAATACTTCAAATACCTCAAGGAGTATGAATCCACGCGCAAGCTGATGAAGAAGTATGAGAACGCCGCGGATGAGGGTGTGATTAAGTACGCCGAGAAGGTCAACTTCCTGGAGAATTCGCCCGAATATCTGCGACATGAGATTTTCGACAGCTTCAAGCCTGATATTGACGCGGACCGCGAGGCTATAGCCGATGCGGAACGAAGCGAAAGGGCTACGGCTGAAAATCAGATGTATGCGGATATGCGCCAGCTCGTCAACGCCCTTCATGATCCGACAGCATATTTCAAAAACCTTTACGACGCCGGTCTGCTTGACGACGAATATATTGAATGGCTCAAAAGCCACCATGGCATTAAGCTCAAATGAGCTAAGCGGTAATAGTTAAACAAAGGGTAATGCCCGCGAGATGTAAATTTGCATACACGAGCATTACCCTAAATAGATTATAAGATGTCTGAAGAAAAGCTATACCGCATGAGCCGAGTGCGTCCCCGCAGCGACGAGGACGAGATGGACACCGTCGCCTCTTCAAAGCGACGTGGCGACCGCAGAGCATTCGACGTGCTTATGGAGGCGCAGCACCACTGGAACAATATGGATCAGTTCCGGCGCGACCGTCAGCGCAATAAACGCTATTGCTACGGCGACCAATGGAAAGACGTTATTCAGGTTGACGGCTGCACTATGACCGAAGAAGAATACATTGCAAAGCAGGGTAATGTTCCTTTGAAGAATAACCTGATACGTCGCCTTGTGCGCAATGTGCTGGGCGTATACCGCAGCCAGGCGAAGGAGCCGACGTGCTATGCCCGCGACCGTGACGAGCAGAAGCTCGGCGAGACAATGACCACAATCCTGCAGTGCAACATGCAGCTTAACCGCATGACGGAGGTCTTCGCCCGAACTATGGAGGAGTTTCTTATCGGTGGTCTTATCGTGCATCGCAAATCGTTCGGATGGCGCAACGAGAAGATGGATTGCTGGACTGACTACGTCAATCCCAACAACTTCTTTATCGACAACAACATGCGCGACTTCCGAGGGTGGGACGTGACCTACCTTGGCGAAGTTCACGACGTGTCGTTTGAAACCCTGTGCTCGCAATTCGCCGAGACGCCCGAGGACTACCGCCGCTTTAAGGAGATTTACGCCTTTGCGCATGAAAGGCAATACATCGCCAATTATGCCGAGCGTTTCGGCTACTCGAGACTTGAGAACTACGATTTTCTATTTACGAGTGACCCGACGCGCTGCAGGGTTGTCGAAGTATGGCGCAAAGAGGCCAAGCCCCGCTACCGCTGCCACGACCTCAATAACGGTGACGTTTATAAGATTGACGTCGAGGATTACTACGAGATGGTCGGCAAGGTCAATCAGGAGCGCCTTATGAGAGGGCGTGCAGCCGGTATGCCCGATGATGAAATTCCGCTTATCAAGGCGACGTGGATGATAGACCACTATTGGTACTACTACTATCTGACCCCGTTCGGCGATATACTCAAAGAGGGGGAAACGCCATACGAGCATAAGAGTCACCCTTATGTTTTCAAAGCGTACCCCTTCATTGACGGCGAGATTCACAGTTTCGTTGCCGACGTCATAGACCAGCAGCGCTACACCAACCGCCTGATAACCCTCTATGACTTTATCATGAGAGCGTCGGCCAAGGGTGTGCTCCTGTTCCCCGAGGGCTGCGAGCCTGATGGTATGAGCATGGAGGATATTGCCGAGGAATGGGGCAAATTTGACGGCATAGTCTACTATAAGCCGCGACCAGGCGTTGCCGTTCCTCAGCAGATAGCCAACAACTCCACGCAGATAGGCATAACGGAATTGCTGAACCTGCAGCTGAAATTCTTCGAAGATATATCAGGTGTCAACGGCGCGCTGCAGGGCAAGCCCGGTTATGCCAACCAAAGCGCCGCCCTGTATAACCAGCAGACACAGAACGCCACGACGTCGTTGCTCGATCTGCTTGACAGCTTCAGTTACTTTGTCAAGGACGGAGCCATCAAGGACGTGAAGAATATGCAGCAATTCTACGACACCAAGCGTATATTCAATATCGTCGGCAAGAATGCGTGGGTTGAATACGACCCCAAAACAATTCGTGACGTCGACTTCGACCTCTCGATTATCGAGAGTACGAACACCCCGGCATTCCGTCAGATGTCCAACGACATACTTATGCAGCTTTGGCAGGCTCAGGCAATATCAGTCGAGCAGCTTCTTGAGCACGGAGACTTCCCGTTTGCCGACGACCTGTTGCAATCCATCCGCAGCCAAAAGCAGCAGCTTGAACAGGGCCAGATTCCCGACGCAATGTCGCCGCAGTTGCAGCAGCAGGTTCAGGCCGGCGCGAATATGCAGAACGTTCAGGCGGCACGCCAAATGCTGATGAATCCTCAGATGCAGGCAGCCTGACAGCGCTTCAAGAACATAATATGAAGATAGGGCGAGTAACCAACAGGATACTCGCCCTTCGTGTTACTTCGGAGCTTTAGCTGCTTTGCTCCGCTTCTTCTTTTTCACGTTGTCGACAGCGATGGTGTCGCTGGTCAATGTGGCTATGCCCTCTGAATCGCGGCCTGAGCCCGGGCCGTGGTAGCCGACGTTATACTTTCCCATTTCTGCGACGTACTTTTGTTATTTTACGGTCGGCGTCGACCCACTCGAAATATTGCATGGCCTTTCTCTTGCGGCCGATAGCGTCGAGATACTGATCGCCGTTGCTGTAGCCGGTGCAGTAGAAGCACTCACGCACAAGGTCGAAGACGCGAGCGTCACGATGAATATAGTGTTTCATCTTGAGGCGACGGAAGTTGTAGCGGTCCATGATGACGAGCTTCTTGCCGCCGCTATGGTGCTGAGGCATGACGTAGTAGCGATGCCCTGTTTCACGATGAGCCTTGTCGGCCATCTTGATAGCCTCACGCAGTCTGAGGCTCGCTTTGAATTTTCTAAAGATATTCATAATTTATGTGATTAGAAAGTGGCGGCGGAGATAGGTTTCTTGCGGCCACGGTTATACTTCTTCTGAACGGGGATAATTTTGGGGATATCCATTTCGTAGAAACAGATATGCAAGCCTATGGCGCGCGTCATCAGCAGGTCGTCATGCTTGCCTGTTATAGCGCCGAAAGTGCCACTCTGCCTTTTCTCGTAAAAGATATATTCGGCCAGGCATCGCTCGTCGCGCTCGACATACATAGCCTCGCGTATGACCTTGACGAGTGTTGATATAATCATCGGCTTAGTCGATATGTTGGTGTGAAAGCCGTAGCGCTTCGGCGCGCCTTCGACAATATCATCTTCGGGTTGCTTGCGTTCATATAGGTTGGGGTAGACGTCCTTGACCTGATTAAGGATGAACTGCGACTGATCGCCGTCGACATTGCGCTCGCGGTCGTGAGTCTCGAGAGTATTACTCTCGATGACAAGCAGCGAGTTGTCATAGTACGCGGCAATCTGCGCTGCCTTCCATGCCAACAGGTCGATGTCGATATGGCCATACCACTGTGCTACAACGACGGGCTTGCCCCCTTCGGCCATAAACAGACGGTCGAAGACCACGATGACAGACCAGTCGGCCTTTGCCGAGCGGCCGCCGACGTCTACGACTGTGAGGTATCGGTCGGTGACCTTCTCCTCGGGGTCAATCTCGGGATGGGCCCACACCCACAACAACCCTTGCCGGTCTTCACAGAAACGAAGATTCTGCAGAGCCTTCTTGCCCTCGTCAAAGTCGGCATATACGTCACCCACCTGATAGGGCGGCTTGCACGTTGGCTTCAGCGCCTCCACACGGTATTTGTCGAATACACGGGTGCCTGAATGGACGAAAGCCTCGACGTCGTCAGAGGGATATTCCGAAGCCATGATAGCGTGGTCGTTGGATTTGGCGCGCTCTCTGATATACCAGTTGATAGCTTCGAGCGTGGCGCCCTTATCCCAAAGCCAATACAGGTAACGGCCGGTCTCCTCGCGCGCCGAGGGTGCATTATCATTGTCGCGGTTATTGTAGAGCCACTGCGCAAACGCCTCCTTTTCTTTGACGCTTTCGAAGTCGAGAGAATATTGCTCGATGTCGAACCACGAAACGAACATTGCCTCAAACTGAGACTTCCCGCTCTTGGCGGCGTCATATTCTATCTGAAAGAAATTGCCCGTGCCGTTGGCAGTCGACTCATACACAATCATTGTGTAGGGCTTATAAAGCACGCCCGAGCAGGCCGAGCGGACAATATCCTCGGGGGACTTCTTATCCGTCTTTTCCCAGATGCCGACCTCGGAGCAATGTACGAGGTTATAGTCGCCGCCGCGGCAAGAATCGGGATTCTTGGCGGTGCCAATCTTTATCTTGCAGTTGCGCTGCGGCACCGAATGGATAAGACCCGACATGCCGACGCCGACAAGTTTCGGCTCGTTGTCGTCGTAATCAGCACCGAACTTATAGAGCATCGACATCGGGTAGCTGTCGAGCATGCGGTTGAACATATCGCGTATCTCGTCTGAGCCCGAAGTCTGATGCGCTATGATAAGCGAGTTGAGGCCCACACGGTGAACGAGCTGCAGCCACGCCATATAGAGCTGCGACGTTGTCGAGCCGCCCCACTGACGCGCCTTCAGCAGAATAAGGCGAATCGGCTTCTTCGCCAGCCGCTTTTCCTCCAGCTTTTCTACGAAGCGCCGCTGAGGCCGCGTCAGACGAAACAGCACGTCGGCGCCGCCGCCCTTATTCTTAATCCAAACGTATGTTGCCGCCCAAAAGGGGAAGTCGTGGCGACAGCGGATGCGAACAAACTGTTCGATGACCTTTAGACGGTCAGCCTCGTATTCCTCTTCGTCGGCATAGTCCATGCCGAGGGTATTGCACAAGAAACTCTCGAGGGAGCCCGCAGCTATAAGCTGACGCACAAGGGGTATCTTGCGCATGGCTTCAGGTAGCCACTGACGCTTAATGGGAAAGTCCTTGATGAAGCATTCGAATCTCGCACCGACAGAGCCTTTGCCGGAGACGGGATTGAAGGGAGCGTGGATTTCATTAAGCCGCTCCTGATTGATTCTGAGAATATCAGCTACCTCTTTTTGCATGGCATAGGCATATTGAGGACGCCGACAAGCAGTCCGGCGACATAACTGTAGAGATGAAGCCAGCCGTTGACTAACGGGAACAGGAAACCCACCGAGATATACAGTGCCATACAGGCGTTGTAATATAGCTTGCGTTGAACCTGAAAAGCTATCATGCCTAGAAGAGCAAAGCATACCGCCGACAGTCCAACCGTCGGCTCAGAAGACAGAGCGATATTAGGCGCCGCTACGGCGATGGCATACGCCACCGCCATGTGGAGCCACGTCACATTGTAGAGAAAGAGTATTGATACGAAACACCAGGCGTTGATAGCGGCATGGATTACCGAGGCATGAAAGAAAGAATATCCTAACCGTTGCAGCATGCCGCGTCCCGCCGCAGCTCCGACTGTGTCCCAATCAGGGACGTATACCAGCGAGCATATAACGACATACAGGGCTATCAGCAACCCCGCAGTCTTTTCGATTTTGCCGCGAACCATTGTTTTCTCGCTTTAAGAATTAGAACACGGGCGCTCCCCGGAGCCAAGTAGAACCGAGGCGCAGGCTGCGCAACGACAGCTTCAATCAGTCTTGGAAGAGACCATTTCGAATAAACGCGGCGCAATTCGACCACGCGCCGATGTATCTCAAGAAACATCTCGCGCTTATTTGGCCGCATATAAAGAAGATTGTCGCCGCGCATGATGTTTGCGACGACGACAGCTGCGCGCGAGGCAGACACCCAAAATCGGGCGGCAGGCATATTGACCACACTTTTGAAAACCTCGGGCATGGATACATGATTGCACGACTTCAGATATTGAAAATATGCACGCAGTAGATCTTGTGTACGCTCGTGATGGAATTCGCTTTTGCAGCTGAAGTTTTTCATTGATTGGTAACCGGCTATCATCATTGCATCGCCTATTGCAAAAATAACGATAAGCGGTAAAAGATAAAAGATTGGCTGTCGGATATGCGCGTATATTTGCAGTAGAATAAATTACAACAATCTAACCCGAAGCATTATGCCTGATACAGAAACAGTTAAAAGCAAACGCGAAAAGACGTTGGAGCGCATGAGGAGTAAGTATCCTGATGAGCAATTTGACGACGACGAGCAGTTATTCGGTCGAATAAACGACGACTACGACCAATACGACAGCGAGCTTGCAGGCTATAAGGAGCGCGAGGGAAAGTTCTCCGACATGTTTACCTCCGACCCGCGTTCAGCCCGGCTGATGATGAGTTGGAAAGACGGAGATGATCCCGCTGTTGCCCTGATACGTCTGTATGGCCAGGACATCAAAGATGCTATCGACGACCCCGACAAGCAGGAAGCGATAGCCCAAGCCAACAAAGAATACATGGAGCGCGTGGCCAAAGAAAAGGAATACGAAGACCAGTATTCTACCAACCTTGCAGAATCGCTGACGTTGCTCGAAAAAGTCCAACAGGAAAAAGGGCTCAGTGATGACCAGATAGACGACGCAATGGCGTGGTTCATCGGCGTTGCCAAAGACGCGATGTTAGGCAAATTCTCGCCCGAGACAATCGAAATGATAATCAAGGCCCAGCACTACGACGACGACGTTGCACAGGCCGGTGAAGAAGGTGAGGTGAGAGGCCGTAACACCAAAGTCACCGAAGAATTACGAAAGCCTATGCGAGGTGACGGCACAGCTCAGCTCGACGGCAAGAACGGCGTTGGCCGTCGTGGGCCTCAAATGCCCGACATGGGAGCCATTGAACGTTTCGGCGACGGCAACATGAGCATCTTCGAACGCGGAGGCGAGAAGCGTACACCCATAAAGCGATAAATCAACTCAATAACAACCTAAATTACAAAACTCAATGGAAACAGTTAAAAAGACAGCTCGTTTTCTGCTCAGTTTCATGCTGAGCATGATTGCGTTCTTTGCGGGAGCAAGCTCCGGGGTTTATATGGCCGCTGCCAGCAACCTCCCCGACGCGGGTAAGACTACAGGCGGTGCTGACGCCACAGGCGGCGCCGGTGGTATCGCGACCGAGACGCAGGGACGCGCCGATGGCGATCCCAACTTCTACATGCAGGACATCGACAAGCGCATTGTGAAGATTCGCCCGATGGCAACGCCTATCGATCAGATTTCGCGCTACGCAAAAGCCTCATCCTGTTCATCGTTCGAAGTGAAGTATTACAGCGTAGGCACACGTCCTATCTCTTGCAAGACAAATGCCGCTGTAACCGCACAGACAACCGGCGCCTCAATCGCCCTGCCCGTAGACGACGCCAATATGTTCACGCTCGACGACACTATCCGCGTTGTAGGCGTGAAAGGCAAATATGACGATAAGGGCGTCGCTTATCCCACTGACAGTGACAATGTGCCCGACCTCGTGCTCTGCGTATGCGGCAAGAGCGACTCCACCAATATGCCGACAGTCTACGCCGTCAACGGCAATAAGGATGCAACGACCGGCTACTCTACGCTCGTCCCCGCCATCCCCAGCGGCACAACGCTTGTGCGCATGGGTAAGGCTTGTGGCGAACTTGATGTGCAGACAGGCCGATTCAACAACATCCCCATGCCGGAGGTTCAGTATTGCCAGAACTTCATGATTCAGGTAGAGCAGTCTACATTCGACAAGATTGCCGCCAAAGAAGTGAATTGGAGTTTTTCTGACATTGAAGAGGATGGTATCTATGACATGCGGCTCTCGCAGGAGAACACCTATCTGTTCGGCGTGCGTAACGTTATCAAGCACGTTGCTAAAGAGGGCATGAACACCTGGTTTACCGGCGGCATCTGGTACATGGCCGGTAAAGACATCGAGGTCGGCGTTTGGGATGACACTCTCAAATGCGCCGTTATCACCGACGACAACCTTGTCGACATCACCAAAGACCTCTTCGTCGGTACCGGTATCGGCAATAAGCGCAAGATCCTCTTCTGCGGCTCGGATATGCTTTCGGCATTCTCGAAAATCAAGAGCGAGAAATTCCGCCTCAAAGATACCGTCGAAGTTTGGAACCTCAAATTCAAATCGTGGGATACCGACTTCGGCGAAGTTCTCACCATCCACCACGAGCTCTTCGACGCCAACGGCATGAGCGATTGCGGCTTTGCAATGGATCCTGAATATCTGTCGAAGAAAACCCATGTTTCGTGGGCCCGCAACGTCCTCGACCTCAAGACTGCCGGTATCCGCAACACCGACGCCGTAGTCATTCAGGAAGTTGCCTGCCTGTATCTGCGCTACGCCAAGGCCCACGCCCGTATGCGCCTTGCCAAAGCTCCCGCAACCTCTTCTACCGAAAGCACGGGATCAACGAAAGCGTAACCAACAAGAGTAACTAATTCTGCAAAGGGGATGGGCGGTGACCCCGGTCGCCCGTCCCCTTGCTTAATAAATTGAGCAATGAAAAAATACATCGCCAAAACCAATGTCAGTATCAACGTAATACTGCCGTCAGGTGCTAACCGCCACATCGCCTTCAGTGCACTCACAGGCGGCGGCAGCGTCTATTACACCGATGACCCCGACGTGATACAGGCAATCGAGCGGCACTACAAATTCGGCACACTGTTCCGTATCGACCCGCGATATGAGGCCGAGAAGCAGCAAAACAAACCCGTTGCCAAAGCAAAAGCCAAGTCCGCACCGAAGCAGCCTGACGCAAATCCCGCTACCGAAGAGCCGGAAGCCGGGCAAAGCCCTGCAGAGGAAGACGGAGGCGACGACACTGCAGAGGACGGCGAAGACACCGACATTAAAAAAGTCGTAGTGTCAGACCCTGATTCTGCAAAGGCGTACCTCGCCGAGCAATTCGGCTACAGCCGAACCAAAATCAAAACCATAAAAGCCATCAAGGAGGCCGCCGCCTCTCACGGCATAGTCTTCGAAGGTATCTAAATCATGCCGTCATGATATACAGCTTGGCCGAGATTACGCGCGAAGTCCGCATTGCCATAGACCAAAATATGACGAGTGAGCAACTGATTGTTACCGGCGACATCGAAACGCTGTCGCTCGAAGACATCATACGTTCAAAAGTCGTTGAGGCTGTTCGACGCGTCGAAAGCGTTGCGCCTGTCATATTTCTCGAAGCGGGCCACAACTTCGGCGATGCTGTCTATTGGGGCGAGCTCGAAAGCGGATGGGTGTTGCTGCCCGAAGACTTCATGCGTCTTATCGCCTTTCGTATGAGCGATTGGGAGCGAACCGTCTACGCCGCTATCTCAGTCAGCGACCCGAAGTACGCAAAGCAGTCATCGCGCTACAAAGGAATACGAGGGAACCCGCAGAAGCCCGTCTGCGCTATCGTGAACCGGGCAGAAGGCAGGGCTCTCGAATTTTATTCTTGCAAAAGCAAGGACGCTTACGTTGCGCGCGCTACTTACGTGCCTTATCCAAGCATCGACGAAGAGACTGACAGCATCGACATCAGCGAGAAGTGCTTCACTGCCGTGGTTTACACCGTGGCGGCATTGGTGCTGAATACCTACGGCGAAGCTGACAAGGCGTCTGCCATGGTTGAATTGGCTAAATCAATTTTACAACAATGAGATCAATACCAACAAAACAGATAGACGGTGATGTAGCTGTCGGCCGCAATGTGGCGGCGGGGGGCAATGCCAACGTTCAGGGGAGTGTCCGCATAGGGCACAACCTCGTTGTTGAGGGCATCCTCGACGCCAAGAATATCAAGGGGCCGTTCAAGGGGCTCTACGAAACCAAGGCGCAGCTCGAGGAGACCTACCCGAACCCGCGCAACGGATGGTGGGCCCTGGTGGGGCTGCCTCTGCCGGCGCCTGTCTATCTCGCCTACAAAGGGCAGTGGAAGGTGAAGACCGGCAGCGACGGATCGCCCGTTGTTGCGGGAGAGATTGTCGTCGACCTCTCCGGCATCATGGGGAAGGCTTACGGCATCGCCCCGCTCGATGAAGACGGGAAAGTGCCCGACAAGCATATCCCCGAGCGCTACGATGACGTTGTTGCCTTCGCCGACACTGTCAGCGGCATCACCGTCAACGCCACCGAGCCGACGAACTATATTCAGTCGAGCCTGATAGTGTTCAACAAAGACACCGGCAAATTCGTCTACGCCATGCAGCTTTTGGAGGTTGACAACGGACAGCCGGTTGAATCGGTGTGGACGCAGAACAGCGACGGAACCAAGAGCCTCGACACCTCGCACTTCAAATTCTTCGCTCAATGGCTCGGCAGCGAGCTCTACGGCACCGTGGCCACCGGCGGTATCACGCCCGAGGCGGGGAAGATCTACGTCGAGGCCGCGACCGAGAGGCTGTATATCTACAACGGCAGCACCCTGAGCTGCGCTACGCGCCTGCTGGGACATAACAGCGGCGAAGCCTTTCCCGGCGACGAAGGGGCCGCGCTCGACGACAAGGTTAGCCACAAGATAGGCATTCTGCCTTTCGACGGCATCTGGTATGGCAGCGGCACCGCGCCGACCTCGGGCGTCTACTACTGCCCGAACGACGCCGACGGCGCGCACTTTCGCAGCTTTGGCACCGACGACCGCTTTCACGGATGGGCCGACGAAGACTATAACATCGACACCACGGCCAACCCCGACCGCCTCTACAGGCTCGAAGGCAAGCTGTATCATTTCGTCGACGGCGAGCTTCGCGAGTTCGTCAGCAGCGAGCGCACCTTTACCGTATGGAATGAATTCGAGCTCGACACCGCCACCTCGAAATGGAGTGTCGGCGGCGATGCTACAGAATTCCTTGCGGGCGTCAAGGCGGGCGACATCCTCAACACCACGGGGACGGCCGTCTCGACCTATGTTGTTGTGTCGATAGTGCGGAGCGCGGGAGCGGTCACGCAGGTTGGCGTTGTCAAGCTTGGCGAGGCTGTAACGGTCTACGCTCTCAAGGCTGACACGACATATAAGAAGGTTGCCCTCGTAGACGAGACAGCTCTTAAAGCAGCCACGCCGAGCTATTGGAAAGTCGATGCTCGCGACTACGGTTTCGGCAACCCAGGCAATGGCAATTGGACGGCATACCGTCAAGGCAGCAGCGAGGAAGCCGACATATTTGGCGACTGCCGCGTCGGTGACATAGTGGAGCTCGAATCAATGGACGACACGGTTAACGCTGTAATCGTTTCCAAACATGAATCAGTGATAACGCTATGCGCGCAAACAGCAGGCCCGCAATCGAGCTATACTCATTTGCTGTATAACATTTGGGACGACGGCACAATCGACGCCTTCATTCCTCAGGAGAAGTTAAAAGCAACCGATGACGTTACGGTTGACGGCGGCATATCCATTACCGACAGTGCGCGGCGTCAGGTATTCAGCGACCTTTGGAAAGACGCTGTAGGAATGGTGGATTACAAAGACCATCCGACCAAGCCTTATGAGCATGACGGCGCGTGGTTCACCTACGACGAAGCGCGAGCCGAGTTCAACAAGATTAAGTTCCCGCGCTCCCACGCTCTAACGCTGGCGCTCGGCGACAACAGTGAGGGGACGTGGAGCGGGGCGGCGCTCACCGACATCCGGCAGGGGGACGTTCTGACATGGACGGACGCCAACGACGTGAACCAGACGGCGTCGGTGATAACGGGCTACACTACCGATAGCGCCGGTTACGCCTGCGCGCTCTTTGCCAACGACGGTGACATCTATATCGAGTTTAACCTGCTTTGGCTCCTTAGCAACGGCAACGCCTATGCCGTTGCGTTCTCGGCCGACAGCGTTGTCTGGCATGAGATGGCTAAGTTGCAGAAGAGGCTTGCCGACACCGACGACATTACCGTGGAGGCCGAAACGGGAGCCGCCGACGGGCTCTATCTCACCGACTCGGCGAAGCGGGCGGTGTTCAACGATATGTTTGACGCTGAGGGGAGTATTCACAAGCGAACGCATAGCACCCGGCCGGTAACCGCGAAGTATGATCCTGAAAATGCT
>OHAU01000705.1_pt1 | contig 44797 bp, 43 predicted proteins | sample 1577181 | NCBI WGS metagenome assembly OHAU01 (sample SAMEA3541472, study PRJEB24748) | human gut metagenome | biome: human gut; feature: human-associated habitat; material: faeces | place: China | collected 2012 | reverse complement strand
TTGTTTCCTTCAAGGACTGAGAGGCCGCTTCCCCAGTTAATAAATTAAATCCCAAATCAAATTAATAGGTAACCTCCTGCAAATACAACCCCTTCGGATCGCAAGGTGCACTGGCTTCCAGGATTCCGGCAAAGATATCATCAATATCCTGCACAGAGCGGTTGCCGAGTCCGATATCCATCAGTGTACCAACGATGATGCGGGCCATGTTGTGAAGAAAATCATCAGCATGGATCAGGATCTGCATTTCCTCAATGTCTCCATAGATATCAATATCAAAGATCTCTCGGACTGTAGATTTCGTCTTCTTCGCACTGGAGAAATTGCGGAAATCGTGACGTCCGGTGAGCTTCTCGGCGGCCTGCTGCATCATGCGTTTGTCCGGGATACGGTAGCAGTGGTAGGTATATTTACGGTCAAAGACACTTGGCACATCATCAATGGTCATGCGGTATACATAAGTCTTGGATGTAGCATTGAGCTGTGCGTGGAAACGTTCCGGCACTTCTTCCACTTCGATGATCGCAATATCCATCGGAAGATAACGGTTCAGATAGTGCTTGATGTTCTGGGTGCTGATAGAACAGGATGTCCGGAAGTTGGCAATCTGAGCATAAGCATGTACGCCGACTTCGGTACGGCATCCGCAGAAAAGTTCCAGATCATCTTCTTCTGTCATTTTCTTTAAAACTTCTGTGATTTTATTCGATATGGTATTGCCGGATTCGTCTTTTCCCAGTCTTGTCCATCCCTGGTAACGGCTTCCATCGTATTCGATCGTTAATTTTATATTTCTCATGAGAACTCCATTCCGCTGTGAAACAGCTTTTATTGAAATTAGTTTAAGTATAACAAATACGGTGCTATAATAAAAGAGTTTAAAAAGAAAAGAGAGGTGTTTTTTTATGGAAATGGAAAAAAGAAAGGTATCGGATTCAATCGTAGAGACGGTTCATATGGTAAGACCGCAGCACCTGAATGCGTCTGACCGTTTGTTCGGAGGGGCACTTATGCAGTGGATCGATGAAGTGGCAGGTATGGTGGCAAAACGCCACACAAGGAGAAATGTGATCACAGCATCTGTAGACAGTCTGAGTTTCCTTAGGGGTGCATATGTCAAAGATACAGTTGTGATCATTGGAAAAGTGACTTATGTCGGGAATACCTCTATGGAAGTAAAGGTAGATACTTATGTAGAGGCGTTGAGCGGGGAACGTACGCCAATCAATCATGCGTATTTTACAATGGTGGCACTGGACAAGAATGACAGGCCGGTAAGAGTACCGAGACTGGAACTTGAGACAGAAGAAGAAAAAGAAGAGTGGGATAAGGGAGAAAAGAGAAGAGAACTCCGTATGATGCGTAAAGAAGAAGGACTTTAAAGCCCTTCTTCTATTTTGTTATGTATGATTCTTCATATGTGTGCGGACCATCTGCACCATCTGGTCAATCTGCTCCTGCTCTTTGGCGGGGCGTCCCTCTTTCAGGATGTCGAGGATGAGAGACATTTCCTGCGGAGTGAACTGGATTCCTTTTTTGTTTGCGCTGGTGATGAGTGCCATCATCACAGGAGCTAGTGATCTTCCGCTTTTGCCGGCGGTCTGTTTTGCGGCGAGCCGGATCAGCTCCAGTTTGACAGGATCCATTCCATTTATAGCCGGATGATCCATCCAGCTGTTGCCGGTGTTGCTTCCGGAAGAGTCCGTTGTATGAGTGGTTCTTTCATTCATGTGAAGAGTCTCCTTTCTTTGCCGGTGATCCAGATGCGGAAAGTTCCTCGTCGAACAGTTTCATGTAATTCTGGAACATTTCCATATCTTCGCCGGACATCATTGCTTTCATAAGATCAACAGGGCTTGCAGGACCGGAAGCACCGGGATCTCCGGTTGTGGAACCGGCCTGCGCCATTGCCATCATTTCCGCCATCTGCATCACAGAAGTCATCTGATTCATCATATCCCGTTCATTTTCATCCATATAAGGCGCAAGTTCGCTGATCGATTGAAAAGAAAATGCATGGAAAGGAAGTCCCCGGAAATAGTCCATCGTATACCGGAATTCGGTAAATTTGATGTAGACGGCAAGAAAGCGCTGAATGGAAGGAGGCAGGAAGGCAAGAAACAGCTTCCATTTATATAAATAGGAGGGTGTGACAGATTTATCGAAGGGTGTCATTGGTTTAGAAGGTTTTCCGGCCATGGTGACTCCTTCCGGTATCAGCGTTATAAATATATATGAAAAAAGAGACGGGAAAATGACTCCGTCTCTTAAGTCCTATACAGGAAAATGTAAGTTGTCTAGCATCCACATCCACAGCCGTTGCCGCAACCATTACCGCAACCATTGCCAAAGCCGCCGCAGCAGCAGAGAAGAAGGATGATCCACAGACAGCTGTCGTTACCGTTGCCACATCCGCAGCCATTGCCGCAACCATTGCCAAAGCCGCCGCAGCAGCAGAGAAGAAGGATGATCCACAGGCAGCTGTTGTTGCCGAAGCCGCATCCGCTGTTATTGCATCCACAACTGCATCCGCCGCATCCACAGTCCCCGCCGAATCTGTCGCGTCCTTCGCATCCGCATCCACAGTTTGCTGTACTCAAATCGCTCATATTGAATCCTCCAATAATGATGTTTACAGTACATAATATGCAGACGGTGCAGATGTGTGAGCAGAATATTAAGTATAACTGACCAGCCGTTTCAGAGAATACTGGAAATGAAGCAGTTCTTTCTGAAGCTTCACACGTTTGAATCCACTGAGTTCTTTTTTTGAATAATCATCGTAAACCTTCAATAGATAAGATACCGGGAGATTCCGGTTCTTATACCAGGTGAAAAGCAGCCAGTCCATGATCGGAGGCAGCCAGTACTTTTCGGGAATCTCTGCCTCTCGCAGTGTTATGGCATAGCGGAGTGCCTGAGAGGAAAGATCCGACAGCCGGTCCGCTGCCTGTTTCTTATTTTTTTCTTTGAAAAGCTGTTCGCTTTCCAGCGTGATATCATATAAAGAATCAGCTGCCCGCCAATAATTCACAAATGGTGTACCGGTGACCGGCGCTGTTTCTTCCATATTATGAAGATTGAACAGATCAAAGTTCCGGTCTGCACCTGCAGATGGCTTTCCGAATACTTTGCGGTCATAAGAAGCACGTTTCTTCGGATCGGAAAGTATGCGGTAGGCTTCCAGGATCTGCTGCATTTTTCTGGTTGTATCGATACCATTTTTCATGTTGGCATCGGGATGATATTTTTTCGCAAGTCTGTTCTTGGCGGCAGAGATTTCTTCAGGAGAAGCCGTTCTTGACACACCAAGCATCTTGTAATAATTCTTTTTTGCCATTATATTCTCCCCTTATAATATATGGACATGATCGGAAGATACTGCATCCGGCAATATCTCCCATCAGATATATTACGACAAAGCCGGTGGGAAATCAATTTTATTTTGAAAAAACAAAGGTGTAAAGAAAAAATACTTGACACCCATCCGGAAGTGTTATATGATATCGGAGGTGAAAGACATGAATGAAATATTAGAACAGGCATTATTATATGATTTTTATGGAGAACTTCTTACGGATCATCAGAAAGAAGTGTATGAGCAGTTTGTCCTGGAAGATTTATCACTCGGCGAGATCGCAAGAGAGGAAGGAATCAGCAGACAGGGTGTACATGATCTGGTAAAGAGATGTTCCCAGACACTGAAAGGCTACGAAGAGAAACTTCATCTGGTAGAGAAATTCGTGTCGGTCAGAGAAAAAGTAAAGCAGATTGATGAATTGCTGGATGGATATGAGAAGGAGAATGCAGAAGAACTTGTTGCAGACATCCGGAAGATATCCGATGAAATTATAGAGGAGTTATAGCATGGCATTTGACAGCTTGACAGAGAAACTTCAAAACGTATTTAAGAACCTGCGAAGCAAAGGACGTCTGACAGAAGATGATGTCAAAGAAGCTTTAAAAGAGATCAAGCGCGCATTACTTGCAGCGGATGTTAACTTTAAAGTGGTAAAAGATTTCATCAAGAGCGTGCAGGAGCGTGCGATCGGTCAGGATGTAATGAATGGTCTGAATCCGGGACAGATGGTGATCAAGATTGTAAATGAGGAACTGATCAACCTGATGGGTTCGGAGACTACAGAGATTCAGCTTCAGCCTGGAAAGGCCATCACGGTCATCATGATGGCAGGTCTTCAGGGAGCAGGTAAGACGACCACGACAGCAAAGCTTGCCGGAAAGTTCAAGTTAAAGGGCAAGAAACCACTGCTGGTTGCATGTGACGTCTACAGACCGGCTGCGATCAAGCAGTTACAGGTCAATGGTGAGAAGCAGGGTGTGGAAGTCTTCTCCATGGGAGAGAACCACAAGCCGGCGAATATCGCCAGGGCAGCGATCGAACATGCGCAGAAGAATGGCAACGACCTCGTGATCCTCGATACAGCCGGACGACTTCACATCGATGAAGATATGATGGCAGAGCTTGAAGAGATCAAAGAGGAAGTAGAAGTACATCAGACCATACTTGTTATTGATGCAATGACCGGACAGGATGCCGTAAATGTGGCAAAAGAGTTCAATGAAAAGGTCGGCATCGACGGTGTGATCGTTACCAAATTAGATGGTGACACAAGAGGTGGTGCGGCACTGTCCGTAAAGGCAGTTACCGGAAAGCCGATCCTGTATGTAGGTATGGGAGAAAAACTTTCGGATCTGGAACAGTTCTATCCGGACCGTATGGCGTCAAGAATCCTCGGAATGGGAGATGTCCTGTCACTTATCGAGAAGGCAGAGGCCGAGATCGATGAAGAGAAAGCCAGAGAGATGACCCAGAAGCTTAAGAAGAACCAGTTTGATTTTGACGATTATCTGGAAAGCATTAAGCAGATGAAGAATATGGGTGGTCTTGGAAATATCATGAACATGCTGCCGGGTCTTGGAGGCATGGGCAGTAAGATGAAGGGATTGGACGACGAGCAGACAGCGGAAGCCGAGAGGAAGATGGGAAGGATGGAAGCGATCATTCATTCCATGACACCGGCGGAAAGAGCTAATCCGGATATTCTTTCTCCATCCAGAAAGCACAGAATTGCCAAAGGTGCAGGGGTGGACATCAGCGAAGTGAACCGCATGATCAAGCAGTTTAACGAGATGAAAAAGCTGATGAAACAATTTGGCAAGCCGGGAAAGAAGAAAAAATTCGGATTCCCGTTTTAAATATGATATACCGCGGATCCCGCGTTATATAGATTCCAGATTATACATTAGAAGATGCCAAAGGCAGGTTCTGGGTATAAGAATAAACTATGAATATTATGATTTTACGGAGGTAAACTAACATGGCAGTAAAAATGAGATTAAGAAGAATGGGACAGAAGAAGGCTCCTTTCTATAGAATCATCGTAGCAGATTCTAGATCACCAAGAGACGGAAGATTCATCGACGAGATCGGAACATACGATCCGAACTGTGATCCAAGTGCTATCAAAGTTGACGAAGAAGCAGCTAAGAAATGGCTTGCAAACGGAGCACAGCCTACAGAAGCAGTTGCAAAGATTTTAAAGGCAGCAGGCATCGAGAAATAATTATGCCACTGGAGGTGTGCATTTATGAAGGAATTAGTTGAAGTAATTGCGAAAGCATTAGTCGACGATCCAGAAAGCGTTGTTGTAAATGAACGCGAAGAGAAGAAGACGACAGTTCTGGAAGTACGGGTTGCTGAATCTGATATGGGAAAAGTAATCGGAAAACAGGGCCGTATTGCGAAGGCGATCCGCTCAGTTGTGAAAGCCGCAGCAGCGAAGGAAGATAAGAAAGTTATCGTAGATATCATGGACTAGAATAATAATGGGGATTCCCATTTTGTCCCGGGACAGGCCCGTTTGTGGTCTGTCCCGCTTATCTTATATCAGAGTATGTGAACAGTATCTGTTATGAAAGAGGAAAAGAGCGGTATAGAAATGCCCGCAACATATAAGAAAAGGAGTATCTATGGAAGAATTGTTACAGGTAGGCGTCATCACTTCGACACACGGAGTGCGCGGGGAAGTCAAAGTATTTCCGACTACAGATGACCCGGAGCGTTTTAAGACGTTAAAGCATGTGCTGTTAGACACCGGGAGAGAGAAAAAACCTCTGGAGATCCAGGGGGTCAAATTCTTTAAACAGTTTGTGATCCTGAAATTCAAAGGAATTGATAATATAAATGATATTGAGCGATATAAGAGATGCCCGCTTCTGGTAGAACGAAAAGATGCGGTGGCACTGGAAGAGGATGAATATTTTATCGCCGATATGATCGGTATCCAGGTTGTAACAGAGGACGATGAACCATTCGGAACATTAAAAGATGTCATGGAGACCGGTGCGAACGATGTTTATGTGATCGATACCGAGGAACATGGAGAAGTGCTGGTTCCGGCAATCCGCGAATGTATCCTGGATGTTGATATAGAGAATCAGAAGATGAAGATCCACCTGATGGACGGGCTGATCTAGAAAGAGGATAGTATATGAATTTTTATATTATGACATTATTTCCGGAGATGGTCATGGACGGGCTGAACACCAGTATCATCGGGCGTGCGGTGAATAAAGGACTTCTGTCTATAGAGGCTTTGAATATCAGGGATTATGCGTTCAATAAGCATCACAGCGTGGATGACTATCCGTATGGCGGCGGTGCAGGGATGCTGATGCAGGCGGAGCCGGTATATCAGTGCTATGATGCACTTGCAAGACAGATCCGGGAAAGGAAAGCCGGGGAAGAAAGATCCGGGGAACAGCCGGACATGGCGTGTGGAAAGAAACGCACAAGAGTCATCTATCTGTCCCCGCAAGGGAAGACATTCAACCAGTCTATGGCAGAAGAATTCGCACAGGAAGAAGATCTTGTATTCTTATGCGGACATTATGAAGGGATTGACGAACGTGTGCTGGAGGAGATCGTGACCGATTATGTATCCATAGGGGATTATGTCCTGACCGGGGGAGAACTTCCGGCGATGATCATGATTGATGCGATATCCAGACTGGTTCCTGGAGTCCTCCATAACGATGTATCTGCCGAATTCGAAAGCTTTCAGGATAATCTGCTGGAATACCCGCAGTATTCCAGACCGGAAGTGTGGCATGACAAAAAAGTACCGGAGATATTGATGTCCGGTCATCATGCCAATATTGAAAAATGGAGACGCGAACAGTCTGTGATCCGCACTGCGAAGAACCGGCCGGATCTGCTTGAAAAGGCAGAGCTTACCGAGAAAGAAAAAAAGCTGGCAAAGGAAATACAAAGAGACGGGCAGCCGGTTACAGAGTAGGATCATATAAAGCAGAAAAGAGTGCAAAAAACAAGAAAAAATCCTTGTAATTTTGCACCGGGTATGATAAAATATAGCGTGTTGTGAAGAAAAATAGATGGTCCTCTGGTACAAATGTATTAAGAACATCCAAGTAAACAAGGAGGTCACACATAATGAACGATATTATTAAGAACATTGAAGCTGCTCAGTTAAAAGAAGTAGCACCAGAATTCCACGTTGGAGATACTGTTAAAGTTTACGGAAAGATCAAAGAGGGAAACCGTGAAAGAGTACAGATTTTCGAAGGAACAGTCCTGAAGAGACAGGGTGGCGGAGCAAGAGAGACATTTACAGTTAGAAAGTTTTCTAACGGAATCGGTGTTGAGAAGACTTGGCCGGTACACTCACCAAACGTTGAGAAGATCGAAGTAGTAAGAAGAGGTAAAGTAAGAAGAGCAAAACTGAACTACTTAAGAGACCGCGTTGGTAAGAAAGCTAAAGTAAAAGAATTAGTAAAATAATCAGGAAAATGAATGTAAAAAGGACAACTACATAATGTAATTGTCCTTTTTTGATATGTGCCATGTATTTCGCAGGGAGCTGCCCGTGGCAAGTCATGAAGATAAGGGGATTATATGAGACGCAGAAGTAATCTGGATTTTGAAAGACGCAGAAGATCCCGGAGATCAAGTTACCGCAGACGTCAGGCAAAAAAGAAACTGTTGGGAAAACTTCCGAAGGAGAAGAAGAAGATTCACCTGAATCTGGAAAAGATCGTATCCGGCATAAGCTGGGTGTTTAAGATCGCAGTCACCTGCCTGATCGCATTTGTCGCAGTATGGTACTGGGGACAACAGGTGAGTACCGTGGGAGATTCTATGAGACCAGTACTTAAGAATGCGGATAAAGTGCTGGTAAACCGTATTGTATACAATGCATCTTCTCCAAAGCGTGGAGATATCATTGTCTTTAAGCCGAAGGGCAATGAAAGTTCGCATTATTATACGAAGAGGATTGTTGGACTTCCGGGAGAAACGGTACAGATCGTAGAGAACCGGATTTATATCAATGGAGAGAAACTGGAAGAAGATTATACAACCACGAAGATTGATACCGCAGGCATCGCAGCCGAGAAGGTTAAGCTTGGCGGGGATGAATATTTTGTGATGGGTGATAACAGAAAGAACAGCGAAGACAGCCGGAGTGCAGATATCGGAGCGGTAAAACGGTCTTATATTTACGGAAAGGCCTGGTTTGTGGTATCACCGAAGAAGAATTTTGGATTCGTGAGATAATAGATAAGAGGAGAACGAAGATATGCATTTTCAATGGTATCCAGGGCACATGACGAAAGCAAAACGCATGATGCAGGAGAATATCAAACTAATAGATCTGGTCATTGAGCTGGTTGATGCCAGAGTACCGATTAGCAGCAGGAACCCGGACATTGACGAACTTGGAAAGAATAAAGCAAGGCTGATCCTTCTGAACAAGTCAGATTTGGCAGAAGATAAATGGAACGATGCCTGGTCGGAATATTTCCGCGAAAAAGGGTTTTCCGTTGTAGAAGTGAACTCTAAAAAAGGCGGGGGGATCAAGTCTATCAACGGCGTGATTCAGGAAGCATGTAAAGAAAAGATTGAAAGAGACAGAAAGCGCGGTATCCTGAACCGTCCGGTCAGAGCCATGGTAGTAGGAATCCCGAATGTCGGAAAGTCAACATTCATCAATGCACTGGCAGGAAAAGCCTGTGCGAAGACGGGCAACAAGCCGGGTGTGACCAAGGGAAAACAGTGGATCAGACTGAACAAGAATGTAGAACTTCTTGATACACCGGGAATCTTATGGCCAAGATTCGAAGATCAGGCAGTAGGTCTTAAGCTTGCATTTATCGGTTCGATCAAGGATGAGATCCTGCAGACGGAAGAACTGGCAGCAGAGCTTGTGACATTTATGAACAAGAATTATCCGGGAGTTTTGGAGAGTAAATATAACGTAGAAGAAGATGCGGATCCATACGGCATGATCGCAAGGATCGCTGAAAGCAGACATTGCCTGGTACGCGGAAATGAACTGGATACAGAGAAAGCGTCTGTCCTTCTGATGGATGATTTCCGTAACGGACGCCTGGGAAGACTGACTCTGGAATATCCGGATGCATATTAGAAAGGACACGCACGAATATGTCCAGACATTCAAAGAGAGAGGAAGAAGAAAGAGACATCCTGGGGGAACTCGGCGGATGGCTTGTGTATATACTGCTTATCATCGGTCTGACCTATCTGATCATCACCTTTGTCGGACAGCGGACGATGGTAAGCGGCTCTTCCATGGAGACGACATTACAGGATGGAGACAATCTGATCGTTGATAAGATCAGTTACCGGTTCCGGGATCCGAAACGCTATGATATCATTGTATTTCCGTATAAATATGAAGAAGATACATATTATATCAAACGTATCATCGGAATGCCGGGTGAGACTGTGCAGATCCGGGACGGATATGTGTATATCGATGGAAAACGCCTGACCAGTGATATCTATGGGAAGGAGAAGATCAAGGATCCGCAGACGGCTGCAGAACCGGTTACGCTGGGAGATGATGAATACTTTGTGATGGGAGATAACCGTAATCACAGTATGGACAGCAGAGATCCGGGAGTAGGAGTGCTGACCCGGAAGGATCTGATCGGCAGAGCCTGGGTGCGTATCTATCCATTTGACAATATAGGAGTGATCCGACATGAATAAACGAGAAGAAGAAAAACTGAAAAAACAACAGGAAAAGCTTCAGAAAGAACTGGAGCGTACCGAAGCAATGAGCGTCTATGAAAAAGAATACAGCGACTGTACCTATATCTGTGGGATCGATGAAGTCGGCCGCGGTCCATTTGCCGGTCCGGTGGTAGCGGGAGCAGTCATTCTGCCAAAAGATGATCCGATTCTGTATCTGAATGATTCGAAAAAGCTTTCGGAGAAGAAGAGGGAGGCACTTTACGATGAGATCATGGAGCGTGCAGTGGCGACTGGAATCGGGATCGTAAGTCCGGCAAGGATTGATGAGATCAATATCCTGCAGGCGACTTATGAGGCGATGCGCATGGCGATAGGGAACCTGAAGGTAGAGCCGGATCTGCTTCTGAATGATGCAGTGACGATACCGGGCGTCGATATCCGGCAGGTGCCGATCATCAAAGGAGATGCCAAAAGTGTGTCCATTGCAGCGGCAAGCATCATTGCCAAAGTGACCAGGGACCGCCTGATGGTAGAGTATGATGCAGTGATGCCGGGATATGATTTCGCTGCCAATAAAGGATATGGCACGAAGAAACATATCGAAGGCCTGAAAGAACTGGGACCATCACCGATCCACAGAATGACATTTATAAAAAAATACATATAAAAATATATCACAGACAGCAAAGTTGTAAGAATGTTTGCTAAAATGAACGGGAGGACTATGGCCGGAGATACAGGAAGAGAACGGAAGAATAACCGGGAGACCGGAAGCCATTATGAACGGCTTGCCGGTGCATATCTGGAGCAGGAAGGATATGAGATCCTGGAGTATAATTACCGGTGTAAGACCGGAGAGATTGATATCATAGCAAGAGAAGCGGGATATCTAGTCTTCTGTGAGGTGAAATATCGCGCTTCAGATAAAAAAGGACATCCGGCGGAGGCTGTAAATCCAGCCAAACAGAGAACTATTTCCAAAAGTGCGCTTTGCTATATGACGGTCAACGGAATCGATGAGGTACCATGCAGATTCGATGTGGTGAGCATCGAGAATCATAAGGTGATACTTTACCGGAATGCATTTGATTATACAGGATAGGAAGAGATCCGGAACAGAAAGGATGAATATGGCATGAATCTAGGCTTACATTATAAAAATCAGGACCATATATTTGATGAAAAAGAAGTGAACGGTGTCCCGTTCTTAAGTTATCCGATGCTGGAAGAGACCGGAATCGTGAATCATGGATTCTCGACCAGACTTGGCGGTGTCAGCAAAGGATGCTGGGCAACGATGAATATCAGTACAACCAGAGGTGACGATCCGGAAGATGTCAGGGAGAATCAGAGAAGGATTGCCGGAGCCATCGGTGTACAGCCGGAAGATATGACATTCACCAATCAGACCCATACGACCAATGTAGCGGTAGTAAAAGCCGGAGACAAGGGAAAGCGTTTTCAGGAGACCGATGGAATGATCACAGATGTGCCGGGAATCTGTCTGGTTACATTTTACGCAGACTGTGTGCCGTTGTATTTTGTTGATCCGGTGAAGAAGGCAATCGGTCTTTCACACTCCGGATGGCGGGGAACCGTCGGTAAGATAGGAAAAGTTACCATAGAACTGATGCAGAAGACATATGGCTCTGATCCGGAAGATATCATTGCGGCAATCGGTCCGTCCATCTGCCGGGACTGCTATGAAGTGAGCGGGGATGTGATACAGCAATTCCGGGAAAACTTTGACGAAGCGTACTGGCCGGAGCTGTTTTATAAAAAAGAAAACGGGAAATACCAGTTGGATCTCTGGCGTGCCAATGAACGGATATTCACAGAAGCCGGAATACGCGAAGATCATATTGCGGTAACCAATGTATGCACACACTGCAATCCGGATATTCTGTTCTCACATAGGACTACTGGAGATAAAAGGGGAAATGTAAGCGCATTTCTTGCGCTGAAACAGATGACAACAAGAGGAGTATAACATATGACAGATACAACAATTGCAGATACGACGCAGGAAGTAACCGATGCGACCCAGGAAGCGGTCAAACAGGTTAATCAGCTGACACAATATGTACAGGACAGCATACCGGGACTGATCACGTTCGGATTGAAAGTGCTGGCGGCACTGGTGGCATTCTTTATCGGCCGGCTGGTGATCCGGTGGATCCGGAAGATCGTCAGACGTTCCTTTGAGCGCTCCGGTGCGGACAAAGGAGTGGAGCAGTTTGTAGATTCCCTGCTGAAATACGGACTGTATGCCCTGCTTGTCTTCAGTCTGATCTCCAGCCTTGGATTCGATACAACGTCCGTAGCGGCAGTACTGGCATCCGGCGGTGTGGCAATCGGTCTTGCATTACAGGGAAGCCTTTCGAACTTTGCAGGCGGAGTCCTGATTCTTTTATTAAAACCGTTTGTAGTCGGAGATTATATTATTGAGGATACCAACGGAAAAGAAGGAACCGTAAAAGAAATCCAGATCTTCTATACCAAACTCAGTACGATCGATAACAAGACGATCGTAATCCCGAATGGAATGCTGACCAACAACAGTATTACCAATGCAACGGCAAAAGATGAAAGGCAGCTTGATCTGCGTGTGGGTATTTCTTATGATGCGGATATCCGACAGGCAAAATCAGTGATCGAAAATCTGCTGATCAAAGATGAATGTATCATCAAGAACGAACAGATCAATGTATTTGTTCATGAGCTGGCAGACAGTGCGGTTGTACTGGGAATCCGTGCATGGGTGAAGAATGAGGAATATTGGGAAACCAGATGGAGACTGCTCGAAGAGATCAAGATCCTGCTGGATGAAAATGGAATTGAGATTCCGTATCCGCAGATGGCAGTGCATATGAAGGAAAATGTGTAATTCACTACACATTTTCCTGAAAAAGTACTTGCAAATATAATAAAATGCGGTATAATTATAGACGTGGCTGTCACAGACACATGCTGGAATAGCTCAGTCGGTAGAGCACTTCACTCGTAATGAAGGGGTCGTCGGTTCAAGTCCGATTTCCAGCTTATTTTTTTAGAATCCTTGGAAAAGGGTTCTATTTTTTTGCCTGAGTATGTAAAAGTAACTGTTCGGATAAGAAATTGTCCGGATACACAGAGTGAGGGATTTCGTGTATAATAAATATGTGGATGTGAAAGGGGAAGACACAGATGAAACAAATATGGAAACAAACATGGAGACAGCGGCTGGCAACAGCGTTGATACAGCTGCTTATGGTGCTTGCAATGGCAGGTGTCGGAATCCGGATGCCGGTGCAGGCGGCAGAAAAGAATGCGGTCACACAATCCGGTGAGATGAAGGTACATTTCCTCGACGTAGGACAGGGACTGTCTATTCTGGCCCAGTCGGAAGGAAAGACGATGATTTATGACGGTGGGGACAGGAAGACTTCAAGATTCGTAGTATCCTATCTGAAAGAACATGGCGTATCGAAAATTGATTACCTGATCAGCAGCCATTACGATGCAGATCATATGGCAGGACTGATTGGATGCCTGAATGCATTTGATGTGAAAAATGTCATATCCAGCAACTATGTGCATACGAGCAAGCTGTATCAGTCATTTGTGAAAGCAGTCAAATCCGATGGACTTAAGATGCAACATCCGGCGGTTGGAAAGACGTATAAATTTGGAAGAGGCTCATTCGAGATCCTTGCACCGAAGACGATAGAGGCGAAGGGAAGCAACAATAATTCAGTAGCAATCAAGTTGATGAATGGTGAAAACAGCTTTGTATTTACCGGAGATGCGGAGCACGAAAGCGAAGCAGCAATGTGTAATTCCAGTATCGACTTAAGTTGTGATGTGCTTGTCCCGGGGCATCACGGATCTGCAACAGCGACCTCATGGGATTTTCTTCAGAAGACAGTGCCGGAATATGCGGTGATCAGTTGCGGAACGAATAATAAATATGGACATCCGGACAAAGATACCATGGATAAGCTCCAGAGTATGGATATTCAGGTATACAGGACGGATAAGCAAGGAACGATCGTTGTGACCAGCGACGGTGCGAATCTGAACTGGAGTGCGGAACCGTGTAATGACTATACACCGGGAGACGATTCGGATCAGGGAACGCGGAGTACGTCGGAAGTACAGCAGGAGGCATCACAGACAGCAATAGGAGAGCATGTATGGGTGTCTGCGACAGGAAACAAATACCACAAGACGAATCACTGTGGCAATATGAATCCGAATACGGCAAAAGAAGAAACCCGGGAAGAAGCGGAAGCGCAGGGACTTGAACCATGTAAGAAATGTTACTAAATGAGATAAACAGTGAGAAAACGGAAAGGAATGTTTGAAAATTACAGAGTATGGAATTACGGTTGTTTACCTGATGATTTTATGCCGTATTGCTTATGCGGACTGGAAATATCAGATCATTGAGCCGTGGACACATATAGGAATCCTGACACTTGCCTGTATGGAAATGTTATTCCGTGTGGGAGTGTCTGTCCAGGAACGGTGTCTGGGTGCTGTGGTCATTGCAGTACCAATGCTGGTGTTGACAGTTATGTTAAAAGGCGGATTTGGAGGCGGCGATATAAAGCTGATGGCGGTATCCGGTTTCCTGAACGGCGTGAAAGTTATCACATATGCAGGAATGCTGGGAATCATATTGAGCGGCATATATGTAAGCATGATGCTGGCAGCAGGAAAGATGGGACGAAAGGACAGTTTTGCTCTTGGTCCCTTTCTTGTTATGGGAATTATTGGAATGAAATTATGGACTTCAATTAGTTGATATGGTAGCATATTATATGCGAGAGTATATTTTTAGACACGATTAGAGGAGAATATAGATAAATGGGAGCGTTAAGTATCAAGCGTGGGACAAAGATGCAGAGGAAAAGAATCAGCCGAAGCTGATCCATTGTGCTGACGAGAAGATGTATAAAGACAAAAAGAGGATAAAAGAAAATACACCTTCTGCATAAATGATAGTTTGGAAATGATAGAAATGCGCAATATATGATTACGAGGTGACGTATGAAATTACTGGTGACCGGAAATATCGGATATATTACAACAGAATTTATCGAGGAGGCTTTCCCTGAGTGTCAGATTCTTCTTCTTGGAGAGACTGAACAAAAGTCAAATCGCAATAAGAGCTTATCGGTATACCCGATGCCGAAGACGGAGGAAGAATTCAAAGACATTTTCAAGACGTATGAATTTGAGGGAGTGATTTATTTTTCTAATTATCTTACATTTCATGGGACGATGGAGGGTGAGATTGAGACTTTACGCAAGCTATTACATTACTATAAAGGGAATCTGAATTCCAGGCTTCTGTATATTACAGGACCGGATAGTTTATATGAAGATACAACAGGAAAGACGCTGATGGTCCGCTCGGCAGAAGAGTTCTGCAGGCAATACGGCGAACTGCATCAGATCGCTGTCAAGATTCTGCGTGTGCCGTATCTTTATTCCGGTACTTATGAGGAGGATTATTTTTTCAAGCTGTTCTCAACTGTGATCAATAAGAAGCAGATTACATTTGAAGAAGCACCGGCACAGGAGATGCATTTTCTTGCTTTGAGTGATCTTGGGGATTTATTATACAAGATTTTTGATAACTGGGGAGAGGGGAGCGCCTGTCTTCAGGTTCCGCAGGTATTTCATTTTACTTTTCAACAGTTCGGGGAGAGACTGGCACAGATGTTTCCGGCTGCAAACATTACCTATTTGTCAGAGGTGCTGATCCGGGATGGGATATCTGATGACCACGTTCTGAGAAATGAATACGGTTGGTTTCCGAAGATTTCTCTTTTGGAGGAACTTACAGAAATTTATGAGGATTATTGTGAGAAAACGAACCATAAGACACGGAAGATCGATGTAGTAAAAACTTTTTTGAAAGTACATGATAAAATCGTGAAAATCGCGGAATTGCTGCTCACATTTTTTGTTTTTGAAGCACTGAACCGGGTGGCGGGAAATCAGGTGCAGTTTCAGATGATCGATCTGAGGCTTGTTTACATCGTGCTGTTCAGCAGTCTGTACGGCATTAATTACGGGCTTGCAGCAGCGGGGCTGGAAACACTTTCATTGCTGGCAGCATATACGAAAACCGGGATCGGCTGGACGACACTTTTCTACGAACCTTCGAACTGGATTCCGTTTATCTTCTATTTTGTAGTCGGCGCGATCTGTGGTTACATCCGACTGAAAAACAGAGATAATATTCAATTCATGAAAGAGGAGAATAAACTGATCCTGGATAAATTTCTGTTTATGAGAGAAATGTATCAGGAGACGCTTTCTGATAAACGGCAGTACAAGAAGCAGATTCTGGGAAGCCGTGACAGCTTTGGTAAGATTTTTGATATTACGAAAAAACTGGATATCATTCTTCCGCAGGAGCTTTTTATTGAAACTCTGCATGTGATGGAATCAGTTCTTGAGAATCATACATTTGCGATTTATTCAGTTGGAAAGAATCAGAGCTATGGACGTCTTGAGATCGCATCCCAGGGAATGACAGATGTGTTGAAAAAATCCATTTGTCTGGATGATTATCTGGAAGCGAAAGAGACGATTGTGTCCGGAAAGGTGTGGGTAAACCGGAATTTCCTGGACGGCTATCCGATGTATATGAACGGGATTCACAAAGATGGAGAGCTCGTGATGCTGATTTTCATTCAGGAAGTGGGAAATGAACAGCTTTCCCTCTATTATCTGAATCTGTTCCAGATTCTCTGCGGTCTGGTAGAAACAGCACTTTTGCGCGCACTGGAATATCAGGAGGCAATCAAGAACAGGCAGTACGTGCAGGGTACACGTATATTGAAGCAGGAGTATTTTGAAGAACGGCTGTATTCCTTCCATTCTATGAGGGAGGAGAATCGGGCATCCTATGTGCTTTTGAAGCTGGAGTATCCGAAGATGACACTGGAAGAGGCAGACACAGCGCTACAGGCTTCGGTCCGTGAAAATGATGTCAGGGGGATTTCTGAAAAAGGAGAGCTCTTCCTCATTCTTTCACAGACGGACAGAAGTTCCTTGCCGATCATTCTTGCAAGACTGGAAAATAACGGCTTCGTCTGTCATGAGATCGATACCATGGAGAATGCAAATACAGGAGAAAAATTATGATTCAGACAGTGCTTGGAGTATTCCTGATCCTGTTACATATTGTCTGCTGTGTGCTGGTCTGGCTGGGGATAAAGACACATCTGCTAAAGGTGAAAAAATATCTGATGGCACTTGTGATCTTCGTTCCTTTCTGGGGAACAGTGTGCGTGCTGCTTTTGCATTTGCAAATGCTGACCAGAAGAGACAATAGGATAGAACCGGGAGTGGAAAAGCTTCGTGTAAATGAAGAGATTTATAAAAATATTTTTCAGGCAGTTTCGGATACGGACAAAAAGATCGTTCCGTTAGAGGAAGCACTTTTGATTAACGAACCGGGAGTGCGCCGTGAACTGATCATGGATGTGTTAAATGATGATCCGGAAGAATATATGGATCTTCTGAAACAGGCCCGCATGAATGAAGATGTAGAGGTTGTCCATTATGCGATCACAGCCATGGTTGAACTTTCCAAGGAATATGATTTTTGTTTGCAGAAGATGGAGAAGCTGTATGCGGCATCACCGGACGATCCGGAGATCCTGGAGCAGTACTGTGATTTTATGGAAGAGTATCTGAATCAGGGGATTCTGGAAGCCCAGATGGAGAGAGAACAGAGAAAACGTTATATCCGTCTTTTAAGACAAAAGCTGAAGGTGAAAACGACGCTTTCCACATGTGTGCGTCTGTTCCAAAATCTGATGAAAACAGGAGATTATGTTCAGGCGGAAGAGATTCTAGGGCTGATGGATCAGAAATGGCATCGGAAAGAGGAGTTCTGGATTTTGAAGATCCGGTATCTGGCAGAACGAAAAAAGGGAGCGGAGTTGCAGCAGTGTTTAAGACAGATGAAAGAGGAGCAGATCTATCTGTCGTCTAAGAGTAAGGAGGTATTGGCTTTTTGGCTGGATTAAAATCATTGAAAACATTTCCGTTTAAAAGTATGCTGGTGATCCTGGGTGTATTTCTGATGATCGCGGTCTTCCTTTTTGCTGAACGAAGTGGAATTCAATATACTGAAAAAAACAGAAAAGTCGCATATCTCAGTCAGGAAGAAGTGGTTACGGAACAGATGGCTGCGAAATCACTGCCGAAGACCTGTCTGGTACTTCGTAACAGTGAAGATGAGGCGAGTGTGGCTGCATGGGAGCAGTTTCAACAAATTTTTAAAGATATGAAGGTTGGAACAGATGTGGTAGACCTGCAGAGTGCATCCTCTATTCCAGATTATCATGCTTATGAAACGGTTGTTGTATTACTGAGCGATGTAAGTCCGTTGAAAGAGAATCTTATGGAACTGTGTGATTGGGTGTCAGAGGGTGGGAATGTACTTTTTGCCCTGACACTTCAGAAAACAGCGTATTCATCAGTGATTGAGCAGAAGCTTGGAATCGTTTCTTCCGGATATGACAATATACGTGTAGACAGTATTTATTTTGAACCGGAATTTATGCTTGGCGGCGGACAGGCTTATGCAATCACGGATCCGTATGACTCTGCCTGGGCAGTGCAGCTGAGTGAGAATGTGAAGGTTTATGCGCGTGTCAATGAAAAAAACGGTCAGCCTGTCATTTGGGAGAACCAATATGGAAAAGGGAAGTTTGTAGTAGACAACTTTGGACTGTATGAGAAAGCGGTGCGTGGATTCTATGCGGCTTCCTACAGTCTCCTTACTGATGTGGGGGTTTATCCGGTGATCAATGGATCAGCATTTTATCTGGATGACTTTCCGTCACCGGTTCCAGAGGGAGATGGTACTTATGTGAAGCGGGACTATGGAATGAGCATTAGTGATTTCTATATGGATGTGTGGTGGCCGGATATGCAGGAGCTTGCATCTGATCACAACGTTCGCTATACTGGTGTGATTATTGAAAATTATGAGGATGCGACGGATGGAACGATTAAGAAACAGAAGGATACCAGACGTTTTCAGTATTTTGGAAATATGCTGCTTCATCAAGGTGGAGAACTCGGGTATCATGGATACAATCATCAGCCGTTGAGTCTTTCAAATGCGGATTATGGTGACGTGCTTCCGTATGATACATGGAAAAATGAGGCGGCCATGAAAAAGGCTGTAAAAGAATTGATCCATTTTGGAGAGGATACATTTCCCGGTGTATCAATGTCAGTCTATGTACCGCCGTCCAATGTATTGTCAGCAGAAGGAAGGAAGATGCTCGCGAAAGATTTCCCGGAGATCCGGACGATCGCCAGTAATTATTTCACCGGTGAGTTTGCGTATGTGCAGGAATTTGAAGTTGCAAAGGATGGGATTGTAGAACAGCCGCGTATCATCTCCGGTGCAATTATCGATAATTATATGAAGATGGCGGCACTGTCGGAATTAAATATGCATTTTGTGAACAGTCATTTTATTCATCCGGATGATCTTCTGGACGAAGACCGCGGTGCGGCGCTTGGCTGGGAAAAGATGAAGGGCAACCTCGCTGATTATATGGACTGGCTGGTGGATTCGGCACCGTCCTTGAGACAACTCACCGGTTCAGAACTATCCGGTGCGATCCAGCGTTATGGAGCGGTTACATTCACAAAGACAGTGACAGAGCGGTCTATAGAATTGAAGCTTAAAAACTTCTATGATGAAGCATATTTTATGGTGAGGATCAATGAAGGAACACCGGGTGAAGTTTCGGGAGGAAAACTTACACATCTGACAGGAAATCTCTATCTGCTTCAGGCAAAGGAACCAACAGTAACTATTGAGAAATTAGAAGATTGAAATACAAAGCGGTAACACGCGACAGATAAGGAGTTAATTGTGAGAATCTGTCTCATATTGGAGGGGTGTTATCCCTACATATTTGGAGGTGTATCCACCTGGATGCACCAGTATATCAATGAAATGAAAGAGCATGAGTTTGTTCTGTGGGTGATTGGGGCAAATGCGAAGGATAAAGGGAAATTTGTCTACGAGCTTCCGAAAAATGTTGTAGAAGTTCACGAGGTCTTTCTGGATGACGCTTTGCGGCTGAAGGATTCTGGAAAAATGTTTCATGCCTTTACAGAGGAAGAGACGAACAGCCTGAAAGAGCTGATGCTGTGTAGACGCCCGAATTGGGAAATCTTGTTTCGGCTCTATCATGATCAGAAGCTGAATCCTATGTCTTTTTTAAGAAGTGAGGAATTCCTGAATATATTGACGGAGTGCTGTATAAAAGATTATCCATATACTCCGTTTGCGGATGCATTTCACACAATGCGTTCTATGCTGCTTCCGGTCCTTTATCTAATGGGAAGTGAAGTGCCCAAGGCAGATGTCTATCATGCAATCTGTACAGGATATGGCGGACTTCTTGCATGCCTGGGCGGGCATGTTTATAAGAAGAAAGTGCTGCTGACAGAGCATGGGATATACACAAGAGAGCGTGAAGAAGAGATCATTCGTGCAAAATGGGTACAGCCGGCATTTAAAAAGCAGTGGATTTCTTTCTTCTATATGCTGTCGGATATTATTTATACGAGAGCGTTTCTAGTCTCAGCATTATTTACCAATGCCATGCATGCACAGATCCAAATGGGATGTGACAAGGGGAAATGTCGTGTCGTTGAGAACGGAATCAACTATGAAAGGCTTTCCCCTATTCCATTGAAAAAGGAAGACGGATGGGTTGACATCGGTGCGATCGTGCGTCTGGCACCGATCAAGGATATCAAGACGATGATCTATGCGTTTTATGAGCTTTGCACGACAAGAGAGCATGTGCGTCTCCATATTATGGGAGGCGTCGATGATGAGGAGTATGCGCAGGAGTGCTATGCGCTGGTCGATCAGCTTCATCTGGAAAATGTGATCTTTACAGGACGAGTGGATATCATCTCTTATATGGAGAAGCTGGACTTTACAATTTTGACGAGTATATCGGAAGGACAGCCGCTGTCTGTTTTAGAATCATTTGCTGCAAGGCGGCCTTGTGTGACTACAGATGTAGGATGCTGCAGGGAACTTCTGAATGGTAACGAGGAGGATCGATACGGAAAAGCAGGCTATTGTGTTCCACCGATGTATCGAGAGGGGCTCGCACAGGCAATGGATCGGATGTGCGCTTCCAGAGCTCGGAGACTCCGCATGGGGGAGAATGCACAGAAACGAGTGAAAGCATATTATCGAAAAGAAGAAATGATTGAAAAGTACCGGAAGATGTATCAGGAGGTGGAAGAGGCAGATGGCCGGAATCGGATTTGAGTTAAAAAAATTATTCCAGAAGCGCGGACTTGCAGCAACGGCAAAAGCGTATGGGTATGCAGGAGTGATCTGTACAGGTCCGATGCTGCTTGGTATCGTGCTGTTGGTAGGAATCGCTTTTATCTGCGATCATACCGGTGCGACGAGACATAACCGGGAACTTCTGAACTGTATGATTACTTACACACTTCTCGCTTCGCTGACCGTGACCAGTTTCTTCTCTATGGTCGTGACGAGATATATTGCGGATATGCTGTATGAAGAACGCCACGAGGCGGTGCTTTCTTCTTTCTGGGGTTCAACAGCGCTTCTGCTTGTAGTCGGCGGAATCATGTATGGGATTTTTCTTCTGTTTTCAGGAATCAATCTGATTGATCAGTTTTTGTGCCTGGAGTTTTTCGGAGAATTGATCGTCACCTGGAATGCGATGAGTTATCTGACAGCGATCAAGGATTACAAAGGGATTCTTATTTCATTTATTACAGCGGTAGCGGTATCATTGTTGGTCGGATTCCTATTGATCCTGATTGGGATTCCACATGTAGAGGCGTTGATGATCGCAGTTACGATCGGTTATGGAATCATGCTGCTTTGGGATGTGACGCTGTTGTACCGTTATTTTCCGCAGAGAGAGATCAGTGCATTTTTCTTTTTACGCTGGGTGGATCAGTTCCTTCCGCTTGCTTTTACAGGCTTGTTCACGAACATCGGACTATTTGCACATCTTGTTATCATGTGGTGCGGACCGATCAGTGTACATGTTCAGGGATTATTTTATGGTGCACCGTATCATGATGTACCTGCGATGATCGCCTATTTGACGATTCTTATTACAACCGTTAATTTCGTTGTATCTGTGGAAGTGAATTTCTATCCGAAATATCGGAATTATTATAGTTTGTTTAATGACAAGGGAGAAATCAAGGATATCCTGCAGGCGGGAAATGAGATGAGAAAGGTCTTAAACATGGAGCTGAAATATACGGCGTTAAAGCAGCTACTTACAACGGCACTGGCTATTTCGATCGGACAGCTGCTTTTGACATATCTTCCGCTTGGATTTAATGATCTTATGGAAGGATATTTTAGGACACTCTGTGTCGGCTATGGACTCTATGCAATTGCTAACACAATGATGCTGATCTTACTTTATTTTACAGATTACAAGGGAGCATTATTTGCAACAGGAATGTTTGCCGCATGTACGACGACATTTACCTGTGTGTCTTTATTCTTCCCACAGGTGTATTATGGGTTTGGATTTTTACTGGGAAGTGCAGTGTTCTTTTTGATCTGTACACTGCGTCTTGGATATTTTATAAAAAAACTTCCGTATTATATTTTGAGCGTACAGCCGATTGTGGCAGAGGATAAAACAGGTTTCTTCACACGGCTTGGATGCTTTTTGGAAGAGAAAATAGAGAGGGGAGATAAGCTTGAAAAAATATAAATTACTTGCGTTGGGATGTGCCCTTTTATTAGGAATGTCCTGTTGCCTGACGGGATGTACCACCCCGGAGAAAACAGGGGATACTTCAAAGAAACAGACAGAACAACAGGAAGAGATAAAAAAGGCAGAGACACAGGATATCAACGACGTTCACCTCGGGGATAAGGATAGTCTCTATGAAAATGATGACGAGGCAAGTGTTGTGACGATGTATCTCACCGTTTCCCGTGGAAATTCTTCAGAGGGAACGGCTCATACCTGGAAGGAGATTAACAGTTATTCGGCCTATGATTATGACAAGATGGGAGTAGAACGTTACCAGACAGCGGCGCTTCTTCAGGTTGGTGATGAGTCAGGTCCGCAGAGCGGGGAGGTTGGATATGGTGAAAATGTGCCGAATGCTACCGTGCAGATCAGAGGACAGACATCGAGCCGTAATTCGCAGAAAAACTATAAGATTGAGCTGAAGAAGAATAAGGGAACCTGGCGTGGACAGCGCACGATCAATCTGAATAAACATCAGACAGATGGAATGCGTTTCCGTAATAAGCTGTCCTACGATCTTCTGAAAGGGATACCGCAGCTGATGTCACTTAGAACTCAGTTCGTACATTTATATGTAAGAGATCTTACCGAAGGAAACAGCGCAGAGTTTCAGGATTATGGATTGTACACACAGGTAGAACAGCTGAACAAGACAGGAATGGAGAATCACGGAATGGACTCGAAAGGACAGTTATATAAAATCAATTCGTTTGAGTTTTTCCGTTATGAAGATGTGATAAAAAAAGAAGACGATCCGACCTATGACCAGAAAGCCTTTGAAAAGCTTCTGGAGATCAAAGGAGATTCAGATCATACGAAACTGATTCAAATGCTGACAGATCTGAATGATACTTCTCAACCGATTGAGGATATCCTGGATCAATATTTTGACAGAGAAAATCTGACGTACTGGATGGCGTATCAGATACTGACCGGAAATGTAGATACACAGAATCGTAATACATATTTATATAGTCCACAGAATTCGGACACATGGTATCTGATCGCGTGGGATAATGACGGCTCTTTCATGAGAACCGAATACAACATTCAGAATCGTTTCGATCAGGGAAGTTGGGAATGTGGAGTCAGCAATTACTGGGGAAATGTTCTTTTTCAAAGATGTCTGCAGTCCGAGGATTTCCGTGAGGAACTTGACGCGGCGATCCAGGATCTGAAATCCTATCTCAGTGTGGATCGGATCAGTAGTATGATAGAGGAATATCGTACAGTTACTCAGAAGTATTTAAATCAGATGCCGGACCAGATGTATGCACCGTTGACTGAAGCGAAGTATGAAACAATTGCATCGGCAATCCCTTCAGAGGTAGAACAAAATTATGAACTTTATAAGGAGAGCCTGGAAAAGCCAATGCCGTTTTATATCGGAAAACCGGTGATCAAGGGAAATATTTTGAAGTTCAACTGGGACGCATCGTATGACTTTGATGCAGAGACGATCACTTACACAGTTGAACTGGCAAAAGATTATAAGTTTAATGAGATTGTATTTCGTAAGGATAATATTCAAATTCCGGAAGCGGAGACTACAGTTCCGGCAGATGGTCAGTATTTTGTGCGTATCCGTGCGACAAATACATCTGGACAGACGCAGGATGCTTTTGATTATTATGTAACAGACGCTGGAAAGAATTATGGTATGAAATGTTTCTACATTACAGGCGGCCAAAATGTTGAGGAAGATATTTATGAGGAATGATTTATCAAAAGAACGCTTCCGTAATGAATGGAAATATCTGATCAGTACCAGTGAGAAAGAATTGCTGGAGCTGAGGATGAAGCATTTGCTGAAAAAGGATCCAAATGCAAAGGGAAATGGCTATATGATCCGCAGTCTCTATTTTGATGATTATTTCAACAGTGCCTATGCGGAAAAGGAGTCAGGTGTTCTGATGCGTAAAAAATACCGAATCCGCATATATGACTGTAGTGACCGTTCGATCAAGCTGGAGCGGAAGAAGAAATTCGGAAGTTATATTTATAAAGAAAGTGCTCCGCTGACAAAGGAAGAATTCTATAAGATCCTTGATGGAGATTATAAATTTTTGTTAAGTAGTCCGTATTCATTGTGCAGAGAATTTTATGTGGAATGTGTCAGCAATCTCATGCGTCCACGCACGATCGTTGACTATGACCGTGTACCGTGGATCATGGATGAGGGGACAGTCAGGATTACATTTGACAGTGATGTGAGGGCTGCGGTCGGAAGTTATGACATCTTTGATCCGTCCCTTCCGACACTTCCGGTGCTTGAACCGGGGAAACTAGTTATGGAAGTGAAATTCACAGAGATGCTTCCACAGATCGTGCGTGACTTGCTTCCACCAAATGCACAAGAATTCACAGCAGTATCAAAATATGTACTCTGTTATGAAAAATCGCAGTATTTGCATGGATTTGAATATTGGAATGAAACACAGGAGAGAAAACTATTATGAGTATACAAGATATGATTAAGAAGTCGGTGCTTGAATCCGGCGTATTTGATAGCTTTAATGCACCGAAGATGGCAATTTCGCTGATCGTGGCGTTGCTTCTCGGAGCAGTGATCTATATGGTTTACAGCAAGTTTTATGTAGGGGTGATCTTCTCTCGGAGCTTTGCAGTTACGTTGGTCGGCATGACACTTCTCACTTGCATGGTTACTCTGGCAATCAGTACGAATATCGTGATTTCCCTTGGTATGGTCGGTGCATTGTCTATCGTACGTTTCCGTACGGCGGTGAAGGATCCGATGGATCTGCTCTATCTTTTCTGGGCAATCACGACAGGTATCACGACTGGAGCGGGAATGTATCCGTTGGCACTGATTGCAGCAGCGGTTATGATCATTATGATTTATCTGTTTTATCATAAGCAGCAGAAAGGCAGAATCTATATTGCCGTGATCCATTATCAGGGAGATGAAGCCGGTGATGAGATCATCCGCAGTTTTGGCAGAATGAAATACTTCATAAAGTCAAAGACGATGCGTGGGGAGAAAACAGAGATGGCAGTTGAGGTATTCTGTCGGCAGAATGATCTCGATTTCACAGAGAAGATCCGGAAGATCACAAATGTAGAAGATATTACATTGATCCAGTATAATGGAGAGTATCACGGATAAAATGAAAAGATTATAACTGGTTGATTCATTAAGAATATATATTCCCTTTCGTGGACAGAATGGATGGAAGTGCAATCCGGTCACTGAAACATCCAGATGCTGAGACGATCCCGATTATTGCCATGACTGCCAATGCTTTTGCAGAAGATGTACAGCTGGCCAAAAATACAGGAATGAATGAACATATCGCAAAACCACTTGATATGAATAAGCTGAATGATGTTCTGGAAAACTGGCTGTAATTAATGTCCACAGTGCGCTGAAAAAGCAGTACTTAATTTGGAGAGAATTATATGAAAAAATTTAAGATAAATGTACAGAGATATATCTGTATTTTATTATGCCTTGTTTTATATATTACTGTGTTTCCCTTTCCTGTATCAGCAGAGGAAGAAAAAAACCGGACAGTCAGAGTAGGCTGGTATGAAGGAACCTATAATACCACAGAACCAAACGGTGAGAAAAGAGGCTACAGTTACGAATATCAGCAGGCAGTGGCTGCGCATACAGGATGGAAATATGAATATGTGGAGGGAAACTGGGCAGAACTGATGAGTATGCTGAAAAATGGAGAAATCGATCTGATGGGAGATATGTCCTATGCAGAGGAACGTTCTGCTTCCATGCTCTTTTCAGAACTGCCCATGGGCGAGGATAAGTATTACCTTTATATAAATCCTTCTGATACAGATATCTCGGTTTCAGATCTGACTACATTGAATGGGAAGAGGATCGGGGTGGTGCCGGATACACTTTCTGCCAGTCGGTTCTGTGAGTGGGAGAAAAGCCATGGAGTAGACACGCAGCAGGTTGATATTACCAGTACAGATGATGCCCGTCAGAAACTACAAAATCAGAAAATTGACGGATTTGTTTTAAATGAGTCTCCACAGTGGGAAAGAGACGATATTTCTCCTGTGCTTCTGATTGGCAGCTCCTATAATTATTTTGCAATCAACAAAAAACGCCCGGATCTGAAAGAGGAGCTGGATCAGGCAATGCAGAAGATAGAAAAAGAGAATCCTTTTTATGAAGAAGATCTTTATAAGAGATATCTCTCCGCAAATTCTATTGAAACTCTTACGGATGAGGAGCAGAACTGGCTGGAACAGCATGGGGCGGTCAGGATTGGATATCTGAAAAAGGATGTGGGTGTCAGTCTTGCGGATGCAGAGTCAGGGGAACCGACAGGAATTATTAACGATTATATCAGTCTGGCTTCCGATTGTATGGGAGAAAAAAGCATAGAATTTCAGACGACAGGCTTTGATTCCCAGGAGGAAGAACTGCAGGCATTAAAGGATAACAGGATTGATATGATTTTTCATATGAACCAGAATCCATATGAAGCTGAGCAGAACGGCATTATATTGTCAAATACTGTTTTTGAAGTCAATGTTGCAGTGCTCACCGGTGTTGAAAAGTTTGATGAAAACAGGAAAAACACAGTGGCGGTGAGTAGAAATAACCTGCTGGGAAAGTGGTATATTTCTTTTAATTATCCTTTCTGGAAAATAAAGGAATATGATTCATCTGCTGAGGTTGAGAAAGCAGTTCGCAGTGGTGAGGCAGACTGCTTTGTTGTGAAGGCAGGACAGTCATTAAAGACGCTGGCAAACAGCAAAATGTACAGCGTTTTTCTTACGAAACCCGGCGATTCTTGCTTTGCAGTCACCAGGGAAAATATAACATTAATGAATATCCTGAATAAAACCATCCAGACTCTGCCTGCTTCCAGACTTTCAGGCCTGTTTTCTGTATATGAAAACGCACCGGGAAGGGTTACTCTGGCAGAATACATAAAGGATAATTTGCGGGTAGTTTCCATGAGTTTTGTAAGTGTGACCCTGGTTATTATACTGATTATAGTTTACCTGATGATGAAAGCAAGGAAAGCCCAGATTCAGGCAGAAAAGGCTAATGCTGCCAAATCGGATTTTCTTTTCAATATGTCACATGATATCCGTACACCGATGAATGCCCTGCTGGGATACAACGGGCTGATGAAAAGGGAACTGACAGATCCAAAGCTTTTGGATTATCAGGAGAAGATGGAACAGTCTGGAAATCTGCTGCTGTCTATTATCAATAATGTGCTGGACATGGCCAAAATTGAAAGCGGTAAGATGGAACTGGATGAGAATTATGTGAAGATTAGAGATGTTTATCAGGGAGTTTACAAAATTTTCCAGGCAGAAGCGGAGAAAAAGGGTATTCACCTTGAGATGGAATATGAGGTGCAGCATGAACATGTAATCTGCGATGAGACAAAGAACAGGGAAATTTTCCTCAATCTGATCAGCAATGCGGTAAAATATACAGCTTCAGGGGGAGCAGTTACCATAAGGATTACAGAGCTTGACTGTGACAGGAAAGACTATGTGAGGATACAGACTCAGGTAATTGATACCGGTATTGGAATGAGTGAAGAATTCCTGCCATCCCTGTTTGAGGCTTTTGCCCGGGAACGCAATACAACAGCCGCAAAGGTTGCAGGAACAGGTCTGGGAATGCCGATCATAAAGAAATATGTTGATATGATGGGCGGAACCATTAAAGCAGAAAGTAAGCTGGGAGAAGGAAGCAAATTTACAGTTATCATGGAATACAGGATTGCTGATAAGGGTTACTACGAGCAGGTTACGGATCCGTCCCCGGATACAGAGGAAACAGACAGGATCAGCGGAAAATATGTTCTGCTGGCTGAGGATAATGACCTGAATGCGGAAATCGCAGAGTTTATCCTGGAGGATATGGGACTTATGGTTGACCGTGTTGAGGATGGAGTTCAATGTGTGGCAAGGATGGAACAGAAACCGGCAGGGACCTACGATCTGATCCTTATGGATATCCAGATGCCGAACATGGATGGCTATAAGGCAACTCAGGCAATCAGAAGGCTGGAAGATAAGAAAAAAGCCGGTATTCCGATCATAGCTATGACAGCCAATGCATTTGAGGAAGATAGAAAAAAGGCATTTGAAAAAGGAATGAACGGACATATTGCAAAGCCTGTTGATGCAGAAAAGGTTAAGAAAACCATTCTTTCAGCTATACGATGAGATGAAGGGAATGAGGAGAAATAAGAGATGAACGGAGAGGCTCATCTCTTATTTCTTTTTAGGTAGCAGGATTCAAGCTGATTGATGAGTGCATACAAACACATGGCAAACAGGCAGAGAAGACAGATGCTCATGAGGAGCCAATCCATTTTGAACACCTGACTGGAATAAATAATCAGATACCCCAGCCCTTCTTTCGCAGCAAGAAATTCCCCAATGATCACCCCGACCAGACACAATCCGATATTTACCTTCATATTGCTGATGATCGCCGGAATCGAACTTGGAAGCACAACTTTAGTCAGTACCTGATGCCGTTTCCCGCCAAGTGTATAGATCAGCGTCATCTTTCCTGGATCCGCGGACATAAAACTGGTATACAGATTCAGGATGATTCCGAAGATAGCCACCGACATACCGGCAACAATGATGGTGGTACGTGTGGCACCGAGCCATACGATGAGAAGCGGGGCCAGGGCGGATTTTGGCAGACTGTTTAGAACAACCAGATACGGCTCCAGGATTTCTGAAAGCTTCTTACTGAACCACAGAAGCACCGCCGTCAGGATACTGAAGACGATAACCAGAAGGAAACTTACGATCGTCTCATATAAGGTGACGCCAAGGTGCAGGAAGATGCTGCGGTCTGCGACCATGTCGAGAAAACACCGGGCAATCTTAGAAGGACTGCTAAAGATAAAAGAATCGATGATTTGATGTGAGGCGGTCAGTTCCCAGACAGACAGGAAGACAACCAGAAGGAGAACCCGGGCAGCAGCTACGAACTTTTTGTGCAGCCGGTACTTTGATAAAAAGGTTCTTTGCGCTGTAGAAGATGAGGCGGCGGTAGAGATGGCACTTGCATTGGAAGTGATATTTGTGCCAGAGGCAGCAGGAATCTCAGTCTTTGACATTCGGTTCATCTTCATTTAACTCCTTCCATATCAGATTAAAATAATTCTTGAATTCCGGCGCACTTCTGCGGTTCAACGGAGTATCGTGTTCCAGATGGAACAGCAGAGGAATCGTTTGTTTGATTGTTGCCGGACGATTAGAAAGGACAATGACACGGTCGGCAAGTGAGATCGCTTCCGACAGGTCGTGCGTGACCAGAAGTGCAGATTTTCCTTCATTACGGATGATCTGTCCGATGTCATCGCCAACCTGAAGCCTGGTCTGATAGTCCAGGGCAGAAAAAGGTTCATCCAGAAGAAGAAGCTCCGGCTCCAGGACGAGTGTGCGGATCAGGGCAGCACGTTGCCGCATCCCTCCGGACAATTCCGAAGGCCTTGCATTCTTAAAGTCACCGAGTCCATAGATGTCAAGAAGCTCATGTGCCCGTTGCTTCGTACGCGCTGTCAGTGCGTGCTGGACTTCCAGTCCAAGGATTACGTTATTATAGATCGTGCGCCATTCAAAGAGTTCATCGTGCTGTAACATATAGCCGACATTTGTCGTGCTCTCTTTCAAAGGCTTTCCGTTGATCTTAATCTGCCCCTCTGTACAAGGTAGCAGTCCGCAGATCAGCGAAAGCAGTGTAGATTTGCCACACCCGGAAGGCCCCACAATGGCGGCAAACTCACCTTTTTTCAATGAAAATGAGATATCAGACAGAGCCAGGGTCTCCCCTTGTAGAGTATGATACGTGTAAGAAATGTGCTGTAGATTTAAAATCTGTTCCCGAACCGGTTCCATAGAAGACCTCCTACAAGCAAAAAATAACCTATATAAGTAAGATATGCCGCAGACAGAAAACAGGTGAATAAATGTGGGGTGTGTGGTAAAATGCTGATATGGAAATGTCAGAAAGACATTAACACACCAGGAGAGGTCATTATATGTTACAAAAAATAAATTATCAAAAAGAACTGGATAGATTCATCACGGATCTGCAAAAAGAAGAAAAAGTCCCGACGCTTCTGCTTCACAGCTGCTGCGCCCCATGCAGCAGTTATGTGCTGGAATACTTAAGCAATTACTTCAGAATCACGGTACTTTATTACAACCCGAACATTTACCCGGAGAGTGAATACAGCAAGCGCATCATCGAACAGCAGACACTGATCGGGGCGATGCATACGAAATATCCGGTGCAGTTCATTGCGGGCAGCTATGAGAAAGAGAAATTCTATGCGATGGCAAAAGGACTGGAAGAAGTAAAAGAAGGCGGCGTGCGCTGCTTCAAATGCTATGAACTCCGCTTAAGAGAGGCCGCAGAGATTGCAAAAGCCGGAGGATATGAGTACTTCACGACGACGCTCAGCATCAGCCCGCTTAAGAATGCAGCAAAATTGAATGAGATAGGATTAAAACTTGCAGAAGAGTATGGCGTGGCATATCTGACGTCAGATTTCAAAAAGAAGAACGGATATAAGCGGTCCGTAGAATTATCCGCACAGTACGGGCTTTACCGGCAGGATTACTGTGGCTGTGAATTCTCCATGCGTCAGCGTCTGGAAGAACAGCAGGCGGAAAAAAACAGTGAAAATGCATAAATCAAATTAGAAAATTGCATGGATTAAGAAAAAAATCACGTTTTAGGGTGAATAAATATGTAAATTTCTGTAATAATATTTGCTTTTACGCGGAAATGTGTTAAAATCGGAAACAGTAAACTTAAAAATGAAAGGAAGAAATCCATATGGCACAGTTATGGGGAGGCCGTTTCACAAAAGAAACAGACCAGTTAGTATATAATTTCAACGCTTCCATTACATTTGACAAAAGATTCTATAAGCAGGATATCAAAGGCAGTCTTGCACATGTAGCAATGCTTGCAAAGCAGGGAATCTTAACGGAAGAAGAAAAAGAACAGATCACAGACGGACTGAATGGCATTTTGGCAGATGTAGAATCCGGAAAATTAGAAATATCAGATAAATATGAGGATATCCACAGCTTTGTGGAAGCAACACTGATCGACCGCATTGGCGATCCGGGAAAGAAACTTCACACCGGACGAAGCAGAAACGACCAGGTTGCATTAGATATGAAGCTTTTCACCAGAGACGAGATCCACGAGATCGACGCCCAGGTAAAAGAACTTCTGGAAGTGATCCTTCACGTGATGGAGGAAAATGTCGAGACATACATGCCTGGATTCACACACCTTCAGAAAGCGCAGCCGATCACACTGGCTCACCACATGGGAGCATATTTTGAAATGTTCCGCAGAGATCACGAGAGACTGCAGGACATCGCAAAGCGTATGAATACCTGTCCGCTCGGTTCCGGAGCACTGGCGGGGACAACCTATCCGCTGGACCGTGAGTACACAGCCGAATTACTTGGATTCGACGGACCGACACTGAACAGCATGGACGGGGTATCCGACAGAGATTACTTATTAGAACTGTTATCTGCACTCAGCATCATCATGATGCACCTGAGTAGATTCTGTGAGGAAGTCATCATCTGGAATTCGAATGAATACCAGTTCGTGGAGATCGATGACGCATACAGCACCGGAAGCAGTATCATGCCGCAGAAGAAGAACCCGGATATCGCAGAACTCGTAAGAGGTAAGACAGGACGCGTATATGGTGCATTAAATGCACTGCTTACAACGATGAAAGGTATTCCTCTTGCATACAATAAAGACATGCAGGAAGATAAAGAATGGGCATTCGATGCCATGGATACCGCAAAGGGATGTATCACATTATTTGCCGGCATGTTAAAGACCATGCAGTTCAACAAAGACCGCATGGAAGAAAGTGCAAAACACGGATTCACCAACGCAACAGATGCGGCAGATTATCTGGTAAATCACGGTGTACCATTCAGAGATGCACACGGCATCGTGGGAAAACTGGTGCTGACTTGTATCGAGAAGAAGATCCCGTTAGATGCACTTCCACTGGAAGAGTACAAGAAGATCTCACCGGTATTTGAAGAAGACATATATGAAGCAATTGATCTTGAGACATGTGTGAATAAGCGTATCACGATCGGAGCACCGGGAAAGGATGCGATGGCAAAGTCAATCGCAGTTTATAAGAAATACATGGCTGAATAAAAAACAAAAGTAAGGGAGAGAAAAGAAGATGGAGAAGAAATTAAGAGTAGGTATTTTAGGAGCAACAGGAATGGTTGGACAGCGTTTTATCTCATTGCTTGAAAATCACCCTTGGTTCGAAGTAGTAACAGTAGCAGCAAGCCCGCGTTCAGCAGGAAAGACATACGAAGAGGCAGTCGGCGGACGTTGGAAAATGGATACACCAATGCCGGAAGGCGTTAAGAAACTGATCGTAAAGAATGTAAATGAAGTAGAAGAAGTATCTTCTACCGTAGATTTTGTATTCAGTGCCGTAGATATGACAAAAGACGAGATCAAAGCAATCGAAGAAGCATATGCAAAGACAGAGACACCGGTTGTATCAAACAACAGTGCACACCGCTGGACAAAAGATGTACCGATGGTAGTACCTGAGATCAACGCAGCGCACTTCGACCTGATCAAGACTCAGAAAGAGCGTCTCGGAACAACACGCGGATTCATCGCAGTAAAACCAAACTGCTCAATCCAGAGCTACACACCTGCACTTGCAGCATGGAAAGAATTCGGACCAAAAGAAGTTGTTGTTACAACATATCAGGCAATCTCCGGAGCAGGTAAGACATTCAAAGACTGGCCGGAAATGATCGAGAACATCATCCCGTACATCGGCGGAGAAGAAGAAAAGAGTGAAAAAGAACCTCTGCGTGTACTCGGAACACTCGAAAACGGTGAGATCAAACTGGCAGAAGAACCAAAGATCACATGCCAGTGCTTAAGAGTACCTGTACTGAATGGACATACAGCAGCTGTATTCATCAACTTCGAGAAGAAGCCAACCAAAGAACAGCTGATCGAGAAACTGGAAAGCTTCAAGGGATTCCCACAGGAAGCAGAACTTCCAAGCGCTCCAAAGCAGTTCATCCAGTACCTGTCAGAAGACGACAGACCACAGGTAAAAGCAGATGTTAACTACGAAAACGGAATGGGTGTATCTATCGGACGTCTGAGAGAAGACAGCATGTATGACTACAAATTCATCGGACTGTCACACAATACTGTCCGTGGTGCAGCAGGCGGAGCTGTGCTTTGTGCCGAAGCACTTACTGCTAAGGGATATATCCAGGCGAAATAAATGTAATTGCTATTTAATCCATGAAGCGGCTGATATCCGGCCGGAAGAAAAGTAAGAAAGTCCGGTTGCGTGCTGAATTGTGCACGCAACCGGACTTTCTTACTTTTCTTCCTTATGTTATCGCATGCTGTAATGTGTTAAATAACAATTGCATTCATATATACTTCCATGTTAAAATAATCCAAAGCATATTTTCAAAAAAAGTCTACGGTGATATCACTATCTTACGTCTTACAGCATTTCGGAAATCTATGCTTTTATACCAGATTGATATAATAAGCAGGAGAGATTTCGAGTGAGAGACGGAAAGATCCTCCTGTAAAAAAGAGCAAAGGAGGAATATAATATTTCAAAATATAACATAAAAAACAATCTCAACCCCAACATCAGAAACGGAGGCAGATCCTATGGACAGAGAATTATTAAACTACACACAAAACAGAGAACTTTCCTGGCTGAGATTTGACCAGCGGGTATTGGAAGAAGCAAGAGATAAGAGTGTGCCATTACTGGAACGCATGAAATTTGTAGCCATTTTCACGAGTAATTTGGATGAATTCTTTATGATCCGTGTCGGAAGTCTCTATGATATGGTGCAGACAGATGAAAAACACAGGGACAGCCGTTCGGGAATGACACCGCAGGAGCAGTTGGATGCGATCTATGAAGCGGTTGCGCCGCTATACAAAGAACGGGATAAGACCTATACAGAGATCAAGAAAGAATTGTCTCCATACGGAGTCTGCGGACTGGATTTTAAAGAACTGGAAGCGGATGAGAAAAAGTATGTGAAGAAATATTTCAAAGAGCAGATCCTTCCGGTACTGTCGCCGCAGATTGTTGACAGCAGTCATCCATTTCCGCATCTGCTGAACAAAGATATTTATGTAACAGCAAGTCTGAACAAAAAAGAACAAATGCTCGGCATTGTTCCGGTGCCGACGTATGTATCCGACATCCTGATGCTCCCGGGACACGACATCCGCTATATCCGCATGGAAAAGGTAATCATGGAATACCTGCATCTGGTATTCGACCAGTACGAAGTATCCGATCCGAACTATATTTGCGTGACAAGAAATGCAGATGTGTCTCCGGATGATGAGGCACTGGAAGTGACCGATGATTTCCGCAAACTCATGCAGAACACGTTACATAAACGCCGCCGGATGGCAGTCGTAAGATTAGAGACGGCAGAGAAATTATCAGCAAAGATGCAGGAATATTTCTGTGAAAAATTCAAGATCACACCGGCACAGATCTTCAGGACAAAAATGCCGATGAAACTGTATTACATGTTCTCCATCGCAGGAAATCTTCCGGAATCCATGAAACGGTCACTGGTCTATGAACCATTTTCCCCGCAGAAATCTGCACACGTACAGGAAGGAAGTATGTTAAAGCAGGTGAAGAAACAGGATATCCTGTTATTCTATCCATACGAAAGCATGGATCCGTTCCTGAAGCTGATCAAAGATGCATCTGCCGATCCGAATGTCATGACGATCAAGATCACAATCTACCGTCTGGCGAAGAAGGCGAGGCTGGTGGAATATCTCTGTGCGGCCGCGGAAAATGGCAAAGAAGTCACGGTGCTGATCGAGCTGCGTGCCAGATTCGATGAACAGAATAACATCGACTGGTCGGAACGACTGGAAGAGGCTGGCTGCCGCGTTATTTATGGATTCGACGGATATAAGGTGCATTCCAAGATCTGTCTGATCACATACAGGAACCGGAATGAGATCCAGTACATTACTCAGGTGGGAACCGGCAACTATAATGAGAAGACAGCTGCCATGTACACCGATCTGTCCCTGATGACAGCCGATCCGCGGATTGGACAGGATGCGGCAGAATTTTTCAAAAATATGTCCATCGGAAATCTTCAGGGCAGTTATCAATATCTGATCGTGTCACCGGTCAGCTTAAAGAGCAGTATCCTGCAGATGATGGACGAAGAGATTCAGAAGGGGAAAGACGGACGCATCGTGATGAAAATGAATTCTGTAACGGATGTAGATTTCATACGGAAGGTATCCGAAGCGTCATGTGCAGGAGTCCGGGTAGACTTGATTGTTCGCGGAATCTGCTGTATACTACCGGGAGTACCGGAATATACAGAAAATGTCAGAGTGATGAGCGTGGTTGGCCGCTATCTGGAGCACCCGCGTATCTTCAGTTTCGGAACCGGAAAAGAACAGAAGATCTATATCGGTTCCGCTGACATGATGACAAGAAATACAGAAAAACGAGTGGAAGTAGCATGCCCGGTATTAGACGAACAGATCAGACGGCAGATCAATCATGATCTGAAAGTCATGTTAAGCGATAACGTCAAAGCCAGGGTGATGCAGAAGGATGGCACTTATACAAAACGTAAGATAAAAGATGAGTCTTCCGGGAAAATGATTGATTCGCAGGCAGTCTTTATGGAAGAAGCGTTAAAGGCAGCGGAAGAGGTGCAGAAGAAAGAGCAGGCGAAGGCTCAAAAGAAATCAGGTGGATTTGCAACGAATCTGGTCAGGAAAATTTTGCATATGCTGCATAAGTGAATATACCAGAGACAGACAGTGGGAAGTGTCCGGATAACTAAGTAGAAAAGCTGTCACTCGTATACACAGACAAAGGAGTAACATAATTTCATGGGGAAATCATTATACATTGCCGAAAAACCCAGCGTTGCGCAGGAGTTTGCCAAGGCATTGCATATCAATACAAAACGAAAAGACGGATATCTGGAATCGGAGGAGACGATCGTAACCTGGTGTGTCGGACATCTGGTCACGATGAGTTATCCCGAAGAATATGATCCGGCATTAAAAAGGTGGAGTCTCGAGACTCTGCCTTTTATCCCACAGGAGTTCAAATACGAAGTCATTCCTGCGGTGGCGAAGCAGTTTAGGATCGTGTCGGGACTTTTAAACCGTGAAGATGTAGATACCATTTATGTCTGCACCGACTCGGGGCGCGAGGGAGAATACATTTACCGTCTGGTAGAACAGCAGGCAGGTGTGAAGGGAAAGAACCGGAGACGTGTGTGGATCGATTCGCAGACAGAAGAAGAGATCCTGCGTGGAATCAAAGAAGCAAAAAATTTAAATGAATACGACAATCTGGCAGCATCCGCATACTTAAGAGCGAAAGAAGACTATCTGATGGGAATCAATTTTTCCAGACTTCTGACTTTAAAATACGGTAACAGTATATCCAATTATCTGAATACGAAATATTCTGTCGTATCGGTCGGACGTGTGATGACCTGTGTCCTTGGCATGGTCGTGCGAAGAGAACGGGAGATCCGCGAGTTCGTAGAGACGCCGTTCTACAGAGTGTTAAGTACAATTGGAGAGAAAGGTTCGACGTTCGAGGGAGAATGGAGAGCGGTCAAAGGTTCAAAGTGGTTCGAATCTTTTGATCTCTATAAGGAAAATGGATTTAAGGAAAAAGAAAAGGCAGAAGAACTGATCCGGTATTTAAGCACAGACCAGCCGGTTGGGAATTCCCCGCTGACCTGCCAGATCGTATCCATCGAAAAGAAAAAAGAAAAGAAGAATCCGCCGCTGTTATTCAACCTGGCGGAGATTCAGAATGAATGTTCCAAACGTTTCAAGATCAGTCCGGATGAGACCCTCCGCATCATTCAGGAATTATACGAAAAGAAACTTGTAACCTATCCGAGAACCGATGCCAGAGTTCTGTCAACGGCAGTGGCAAAGGAGATCCACAAGAACCTGAACGGTCTGATGCAGTACGAACCGGCGAAACCGTACCTTCAGGATATCGTAGGATTCGGAAGCCACAAAGGACTGGAGAAGACCAGATACGTCAATGACAAACAGATCACAGATCACTATGCGATCATTCCGACCGGACAAGGGACAGGAGGATTAAAAGGACTTCCGAATCTGTCACAGAAGGTGTATGATGTGATTGTGAGACGTTTCTTAAGCATCTTTTATCCGCCGGCTGTGTATCAGAAAGTGGCAATCGTGACGAAGATGAAAGAAGAGTCATTTTTCTCGAACTTTAAAGTGCTGGCAGAAGAAGGATATCTGAAAGTAGCCGGTGTGCCGGGAAAGAAAAGCGACGAAGAGGATACAGACGCAGCCTTTTTTGCCAAGATCCAGAGTCTGAAAAAAGGCATGACACTTCCGGTGCAGTCTTTGGACATCAAAGAAGGCAAGACCTCACCACCGAAGCGTTACAATTCCGGTTCGCTGATCCTTGCGATGGAAAATGCAGGACAGCTGATTGAAGACGAAGAACTCCGTGCCCAGATTAAAGGAAGCGGAATCGGAACCAGTGCGACCAGAGGAGAAATCCTGAAAAAATTATTCAATAATAAATATCTGGCATTGAATAAGAAGACACAGATCGTAACACCGACCATGCTGGGCGAGATGATCTACGATGTCGTAGACCATTCCATCCGGCCGCTTCTGAATCCGGAGCTTACGGCAAGCTGGGAAAAAGGGCTGACTTATGTAGCGGAAGGGGATATCACTTCCGATGAATATATGAAGAAGTTAGACGACTTCGTATCAAGAAGGACACTGGCGGTGAAGGGACTGAATAATCAGTATCAGATGCGGGCGTGTTATGATAAGGCAGCGCAGTTTTATAAGAAGCCGGCAGGAAAGACCGGAAAAACTAAAAAATAAAAAAGGAGAACCAACATGTTAGAACAATTAACAATCAAAAACCTCTACAACCACATGGACGAAACCATCGCAAAGGATATCTTCGAAGGTGTCACTTACCCATGGGAAGTCCTTCCAAAGATCAGTGACTTCATCAAAGAACTCGGAAAGACACTTCCGGCAGACGAATACGATCAGGTAGGTGAAGATGTGTGGATCGCCAAATCCGCAACAGTCTTCCAGACAGCATACATTCATGGACCGGCGATCATCGGAAAGAATGCGGAAGTACGTCAGTGTGCATTCATCCGCGGAAATGCAATCGTAGGCGAAGGTGCAGTGGTAGGTAACTCTACAGAATTAAAGAATGTTATCCTGTTCAATAAAGTACAGGTTCCGCATTATAACTACGTCGGAGATTCTATCCTCGGCTACAAATCCCACATGGGAGCCGGATCTATCACATCCAATGTAAAATCTGACAAGAAACTGGTCGTAGTAAAAGCCGGAGATGAAAAGATTGAGACGGGACTGAAGAAATTCGGTGCTATGCTTGGAGACGAAGTGGAGGTTGGATGCGGAAGCGTCCTGAATCCGGGAACCGTAATCGGAAGCCACAGCAATATCTATCCACTGTCAAGCGTCAGAGGATTCGTACCGGGCAACAGCATCTATAAGAAGCAGGGCGAAGTTGTGGAGAAGGTAGAAGAGTAAAAAACGGTGCAAGGTAATGAAACATTAACAAACACACGGAGGAACGATCATATGAAAAAAATAGGATTCATCGGCGTCGGCATCATGGGAAAATCCATGGTCCGCAACCTCATGAAAGCAGGATTTGAATTACACATTTATGCAAGAACCAGATCCAAAGTAGAAGATGTGATCAGTGAAGGAGCCATTTTCCACGAGACGATCGCAGACTGTGTGAAAGACTGCGATGCGGTTATCACGATCGTAGGATTCCCTGTTGACGTAGAAGAAGTATACTTCGACAAAGGAAATATCCTGGACAGTGCAAAAGAAGGTGCATACCTGATTGATATGACGACCACAAGTCCGATGCTGGATCAGAAGATCGCAGAAGAGGGAACCAAGAGAGGCTTCCATGTACTGGATGCACCGGTAACAGGCGGAGATACCGGGGCAAAAGCGGGAACCTTATCCATTCTTGTTGGTGGTTCCAGAGAAGACTACGAAGCATGTATGCCGTTATTCAAAGCAATGGGAACGAATATTAACTATCAGGGGGCAGCAGGAAGCGGTCAGCATGCCAAGCTTGCGAACCAGATCATGATCGCCGGAACGTTATCCGGTGTATGCGAAGCTCTGACCTATGCAAAGGCGAAAGGGCTGGATCTGCAGACGGTACTTAATTCCGTATCGACCGGGGCAGCAGGAAGTAAACAGCTGGACACATTCGGACCAAAGATCCTGGCAGGAGATTATGCACCGGGATTCTTCATGAAGCATTTCATCAAAGATATGAAGCTTGCACTGACTGAAGCAAATATGAGCAACATAAGTCTGGATGTATTAAGCCAGGTACTGGCTAATTATGAGATGCTGCAGGCAGAAGGATACGGCGATCTCGGAACACAGGCACTGATCAAGTATTATGAAGAAGAGATGGAAGAGTAGGGTGGCAAACCAACAGACGTACGGCATCCATGATTGATGTACAGACTTTCCTGTGTATTCTGATAAAAATGATGCATGCGCATTATGACAGAAAAGTGATTCTTTTACTGGATGAATACGATGTTCCGGTGGCAAAAGCAAGTGATAAAGGCTATTATGCAGAGATGATGGAAGTTATGAAAACTGTCATGAGTACATCGTTGAAAGATAATCCGTCACTGGAATTTGCAGTTGTCACGGGCTGCCTGAAAATTGCCAAAGAAAGTATCTTCACAGGAACGAATAATTTTGTCTCAGATACAATTGCAGCGACAGGCCTGGATGAGTATTTTGGATTTACACAGGATGATATAGACAAGATTATCTGCATTCATCGGAAGAGAATCTGTGGAGCGTGCTATATCTGACCGGTTATCTGACAACAGTACGAAAAGACGAATTGCCGGAACCTCTGGAAGAAGGTGAAACTGCTCTTAAAATTCCGAATAAAGAGATCCGGGAGATCTTTGAATCGACCGTAAAGAAATGGTTCGAAGATTATGCAAAGAAAACAGAGCGACATGCCCTGTTTGCAGCCGTCTGGAGCGGAGAAAGTGATATGTTACGGCGTGGCGTTTTATAAGAAACGGTGTGCGGTGAAGCGGGAAAAAAGAATGGAAATGTAAAGACTGTTGCTCAGACGGAACAAAAGCATTCGACGAATAATTACGAAATATCAACGGCACTCTCTGCTTGTAGATGATAATAAAAAATCAGAATTTAAAAACGGATACAAAGCCAGAATCAGCTTTGCATCCGTTTTCTTTTACGTGTATACTGATTAAGAGAGTTTGATTCGGGAGGAACAAAGGAAGAATACCGTGCACTCAGAAACGAACGGTTCTCATCCTTAAGCATCTCAGGCAGGTGTACCTTTCTTATTATATGAAACGGAAGAGAAGCAAAAGTCTTAATGAGAATAAAAGTAAGAACGAAGATTAAAAATTAAAAATTTATAAACTGCCTATTGTCGAAAATAGTAAGATACTATATAATATTTCATAGCTAAAGGCAAACTCAGTGAAAACTGACGGCGCAAAACTACAAGGTCTAAACTGCAAGAGATGAGATAACCGGAGCAATATAAGGTTATGTAGCATGGCAGCCAGTTGCATAATTTATGGAGTACAGAAAGTTATGACTTTATTTAAAGATACATATGTGCAAGAATAATAATTGGGTAAAAATCCTTGGTTTAGAGAGTTAAACTAAGGATTTTTTTCAGTGCCTGAAAATACTGGAAAAACCGAGAAAAAGATATTAGTGGAAGGATGGAGAAGTAAAGTGAGCGAACAGAAGAAAAAAAGAAGAATGAAACAATTCCTTTTTGTTGTTGTAACTGCATGTATCCTGTGCGGAATGTGTGTAGTGGTGCTGGCGAGCAATCCGGTTGTAAGCAAGCAGGGAGTAGAATTGGCAGTAAATCTAACCCGGGCAATGATTGCAATGGTATTTGCGATGTTTTGCGGAATACTTGCAGTCGGATACCATCATGTTGGAAAATAGAGTAAGCAGAGCAGCAGGGAGTTATATAAAATGAAAGAACAGAAGAAAACAGAAGAAAAGAAAAATGTTAAGCGTCCCCTTGTCATATACGATTTAGTGATATTTATCATTGCGTCACTTATTCTTTTAATTCTATACAGAGGATTGGAAAGAATAACTACATTGGGAATTATGGAACAGATGATTCTTGCGGGAGGCTGTGTATTTATTGCGCGTTTGATTGGAAATATATACGGACAGGTCTGGCGATATGGTGGAATACAATGCTATATCCGCTTATTAACCACAGACTTCTTTGCGTTTATAGCTTATTTTTGTTTGGAGTTAATATTGCCAGTTCAAAAAATTACATTTGCAAGAATGTTGTCTTTGGCTAGTTTAAATTTGCTGGGTGCATTGGCGATTCGTATGCTGTATCGTTATGCGTACAAATGTGGAAATCAAGAAAATGCAAGAGGTAAAATTCTATCTGCATTACTCCGTTTATTTTCTGGATTAGAAGCGGGAAATGATAAAGAAGTACAGAAGATTAAAGTTGCTATTATTGGTGCTGGGCGAGTAGGGGTTAGTCTTGCAGAAGAACTTTTGAATAGTGAGAGTTCAGCATATGTTCCAAGATGTTTTATAGATGCTTCAGTAGAAAAAATTGGACGTGAAATTCATGGTATTCCGGTATGGTCAGAAAATCAAGCTACATTAAAAAGACTTGGGGAGTATGAAGTGCAGGAGATTATTTTTGCAATTCCTTCAATGGAAGCGGAAAAAAAGAAAGAACTGTATAATTACTACAAAGAAGCTGGATATAAATTGAAAGTATACGATTATCCGACTATGCATACGGCAGGGAGAAAGAGGCATCTTAGAGAATTTGATATCGAAGAATTATTATTTAGAAAGCCGATTGCAGTTGCAGATGAGAGAACAAATGCGTATTACAAAGGTAAAACTGTGCTAATTACTGGCGGTGGCGGATCTATTGGCTCGGAACTTTGCAGACAGCTCGCTAAGATGGCACCTAAAAAGATAATTATTTTAGATATATATGAAAATGGTGCTTATGATGTACAGCAGGAACTTAAAATTGCATATGGAAATAAATTAGATTTACAAATAGAAATTTGTTCTATTACGCATAGAAAAGCATTGGAATGTGTATTTGAAAGATACCATCCGCAAATTATTATTAATGCAGCAGCACATAAACATGTGCCATTAATGGAACACAATTGTATTGAAGCTATTTATAATAACGTATTTGGAACAAAGAATCTTGTGGAACTTTGTGAAGAGTATCATGCAGAACGATTTATGATGGTATCTACTGATAAGGCTGTAAACCCGACGAATGTTATGGGTGCGACAAAGAGAATGTGTGAGATGATTGTACAGAGTGCAAGCACACATGGAGCCGTGAAATATAGTGCTACACGTTTTGGAAATGTATTAGGAAGTGCAGGTTCAGTTATTCCATTGTTTAAAAGACAGATTGCAAATGGTGGTCCTGTAACTATAACAGATAAGAGAATTATTCGCTACTTTATGACAATTCCAGAAGCTTCACAGTTAGTCCTTCAGAGTGGAGCACTGGCACATAATGGTGAACTGTTTGTATTAGATATGGGACAGCCTGTTAAAATTCTCGATCTTGCAGAAAATATGATTCGTTTGTCTGGAGTACAGGGAATAACCGTACAGGAAATTGGTTTGAGGCCAGGGGAAAAATTATTTGAGGAATTATTAGTAAAAACGGAAGAATTAGATAAGACAGATAACAGTATGATTTTTATAGAGCGAGATACACCACTTAGTGCGGAAGTAATTCAAGACAAATTAAATCTGTTACAGGAAGCATGTGACACAGGAGACGATCAGATAGCTAAAGAAACATTAAGAAAAGTTGTTCCAACATTTAAAAATCCAGAGGAAGTAAATAAGAAAGTTGAATCATTAGAACAAGCAAAAGAACATAAGAAAAAAGGAATGAAGATAGCAATGCTTTAAAAGAATACAAAAATAATATGAGAATATTTTTGCAGTGTGAAGGGAGATGTGAGTAAATGGCACTTAGCCTCATGTATATTACAAATAAACCACAAATAGCTGAAATAGCAGAGTCAGCGGGAGTAGACAGAATATTTGTGGATATGGAATATATAGGAAAAGCAGACCGTCAGGGGGGAATGGATACAGTTCAAAATCACCATACATTGGAAGATGTTAAAACAATAGCTCAAACAATAAAAAAGGCAAAGCTATTAGTGAGAATAAATCCAATTCATGAAAAAAGCAAAGACTATATTTCATCAGAAGAAGAGATTGATAGAGCAATCAAAAATGGAGCAGATATTTTAATGTTGCCTTATTTTAAAACTGTAAGAGAAGTGGAAACATTTCTAAGATTTGTAAATGGACGAGTGAAAACAATGTTGTTGCTTGAGACACCAGAAGCCGTTGGTGTTGTAGATGATATTCTGAAATTAAAAGGAATAGATGAAATATTTGTAGGATTAAATGACTTGAGTTTGGGCTATGGAAAAAAGTTTATGTTCGAATTATTGAGAGATGGAACTGTGGAAGAATTATGTTATAAATTTAAAAAAGCTAATATACCATATGGCTTTGGTGGAATTGCGGCTTTAGGAAAAGGGGATTTACCGGCAGAAAAGATTATTATCGAGCATTATCGTATGGGTTCTACAAGTGTTATATTATCAAGAAGTTTTTGCAATACAAATGAAGTGAAAGACATTGAAACAATTAAAAGTATTTTTATGAATGGAA
>OHAU01000698.1_pt1 | contig 45465 bp, 46 predicted proteins | sample 1577181 | NCBI WGS metagenome assembly OHAU01 (sample SAMEA3541472, study PRJEB24748) | human gut metagenome | biome: human gut; feature: human-associated habitat; material: faeces | place: China | collected 2012 | reverse complement strand
CACTCCCCTTTAGCCAGCCATCTTATCTTGCCACCTTGCGGTGTCAATCTAAGCTGTCAGTCTTTTTTCTTAATACGAACAGTCACATTGCTTCGCAATATGCCAGTCCGATTAAGAAAAATCATATATGATTATTTTAATAATTCTTCTTTAATTCCCTATGCAAGAAGCTGTGGCGTATCCATATTTCCTGTCATAATCGCATGGCAGTATTTTTTGAACTGTTCTAAATACTTCAACGCATCGTCGATTTCATGTTTCCACTCCGGATATTTTTCAATAAACGCAACTCTATCCATTTCTTTTGGACTAGAACAATTTACAAAATAATCTTCTTCCGCGAGTATTCGCCCAATTTTTACCAATTCATTTACCCATTGCTGAATTAACTCCTGATAGGATAAATCTATTCCCGCACTCATAAGCAGCGCCGAAAGTTTATATTTTGTTCCAGGTTCCACCCAAATACCTAATGTACGCATAAGAGAATACATATACTCTCTGCTGACTTCATCAAGGCAGTTTGCAAGTGTCAAATATTCCTGCACGTTATTTTCTGCAGTTACTTCTGCCACACCTTCTTTTAAATCAGCCCAAAGTCTATCCCATTTATACATCAAATCAGTATCCGACACTTTATTGACATCAAAAAGACTTTCCGGGTACCCGTTTTCTGGAATAATATATCCTGCCAAGTATTTATTCCCCTGAACATCACCAACAGCTGCTGCTACCGATTTCTTAACACCAGGGTATTTATTCATCGCAGCTTCAATTTCTCCCAATTCAATCCTGTGTCCACGAATTTTTACCTGAAAATCTTTTCTTCCAAGAAATTCAATATTTCCATCAGCCCAATAACGCCCAAGATCTCCAGTCTTATACCAGCGATTTTCATTCCAATTAACGAAACTTTTATCTGTAATTTCGGAGTCCCCGATATATCCTTTTGCTACACCGGTACCTCCAATCCATAATTCTCCTGGTACCCATGTTGGGCAATCTCTTCCTTTTGAATCCACTACTCTGTAATACTGATTTTTCAACGGTTTTCCATATGGTATAGAACTCCATTCCTCTGGTACTGGCAATTCTACATCAAAAAAATTGGACCAAATTGAAGCTTCCGTGGCTCCACCCATAGATAAAAGATGAGAATTTTTTGCAACGTGATTTAATCTTTCTGGAATATCCATGCCAATCCAGTCACCAGAAAGCATAGCCAATCTTAATGAAGGAATTTCTTTTCCCTTTCCTTCCGCTACGATTAACAGCATATTCAATAAAGTCGGAACAGAATTCCACAATGTCACACTATGGCGCTCAGCAATATCCAACCATACTTCTGCATCTCTACTATTACTGTCTTTAATTAAAATCAATGTACCACCCGCACTCAAGATTCCAAAAATGTCATATACTGATAAGTCAAAATCATAGGATGAAACAGCAATGATTTTATCGTCAGCAGATACCCTGTACTGTTTATTAATTGTCTCAATTGTATTGACAGCAGCAAAGTGAGCAATTTCCACTCCTTTAGGTTCTCCTGTAGAGCCAGAAGTAAAAATTACATAAGCAGTATTACTATCCGGATAATTTTCAATAGTATTTAGCGGTTCATATGCATCTGCCTCCATAACATCCAACACCGTAACAGTTTCTGGCCACTCCAGTTCCTTTTTCAGTCTTGTATCTGTAATAGCAAACTTTATATCTGACTTACTATAAATCCTTTCCCGTCTGCTCAAAGGCTGATTAACATTGATAGGTATATATCCAGCTCCTGCAGCCAAAATACCCAAAATAGAAATAATCTGATTTATACCTCTAGACAATGAGACAGCAAGTAAGTCCCCCGGCGCAACACCCTGCTCTTTTAAATAGGAAGAAACTCTTTTCGCTTTATTGGCTACCTCTTCATATGTATAGTTTCTACCGTCATTTTCATCAATAATCGCAATTTGATTTTTCTTTTTTACTGCATTAACAAAGAAAGCAGAATGTAATAGTTGCCCATTGCCATAATATTCTGTAATATTATCTATTCCGCGCTCTTGGGCTAAATCTGGCAATAGTTCCACATATTTATTCCAATCTTTAACGGATACCAACTCATTTAACATGGCCACAAATGCTGCAAACATCTTATCTAACATTCCGTCCGGGAAAAGTTCATCTACAGCATCCCACGAAAGGTTCAGACCATTATTTATTTCAAAAATCTGAAAATCAATCCATACCTGCGGTGTTTGAGAAACCATATAGTTCAGGCTGCCAAAAGTTTTCTCAAATTTGTCGTCAACAAATGGAGTACCATAATTACATGAAAATACAACCGGTGCAATACATTTTTCTCCGGGATGAAGTTTTGATAATTCTCTTACTACCTGTACCCCTGAATACTCTGAATTATCAACAGACTCCCGGAACTGGTTCTGCACCTTTTGCAACTGTTCATAAAATGTACAGTTTTCCTTACAATCAGCATGGAACAGTAAAACATTGGTAAAATCAGCAATCACGTTATCAATATTTTCAATTTCCGTGTTTCTGTCAAACAACGGCATGTTAATAAGGAAAGACTGATTTGTACTCCATCTATCAAGCACCGCTGCATACAATGTCAATAACACCATTGCCGGTGTTGTACAATATTGCGCTGCTAAAGATTTTAACTTTTCCCATTTTTTATGCTCCAACAGATATTTTCTTCTGCTAAACTTAGGAGCAGCAATCGTTTCCGGTTGTGTTCTTAACGTCAAAGCTGGTCCTAAAGGTAATGATTCTATTTCACTTTTCCAATATTTTTCAGCTTTACGATAATCATTTATTTTATTGTTTTTTTCATTTTCCAGGTAAATACCAAAATCCCAATTTTCAGGTATTGCTGGTCTGTATTCTGAATTGTAGATCGCGGCTAAATCCCTAAAAATAATCTGTAAGCTTTGCATATCGGCTACAAGCAGATCAATGTCAAAATGCATTCTTAATTTGTCCTCTGGAAGAAGGCTGATTCCCAATTCAGCTACTTGTCCATTAGCAATATCCAGCTTCCGATGAGAAAGTTTTTCCCGAACGGCCAACAAATCATGTTCAAAATCATCTGATTTTCTAAAATCATAGATTTGTAATTTTGCCGAATATGGTTTTTCCATAATCTCCTGCGTACCATTGTTATTGAACTTCGCCCTTAACATAGGATGCCGCGCCTGCAGTTCTTCCCATGCTTCCTGTAGTCTCTCCAAATTTACCGTGTCTGGATCAAACTCAAAATACGCATGACAAGCATTTCCCCCAAGAACCTGGCCTTCTTTCCGTCCAACCCAGTATGCATATTGAACATCTGTCAAAGGGAACTGTTTAGGACTATTATTGGATGTTTCCAATGGTGGAACAGATTTTCTTTTCACATTTATATCTGCGTTATCCCACCAATGTTTTACATAAGGGTCCGAAATCATTTTTGCAAACGAAATCTTATACCCATGCTTTCTGAGTGCATTTGAAATTCTCATCATCTGCAGAGATGTTACTCCCGCTTCAAGCAGATTTTTTTCCATAAAATCTTCATTCATTTGTTCCTGCAAAAACTCATTTACAATTGAACTAAATTTGGAGTAATCCTCCTGAGTTTTTACATGAGTTGCTTCATTGTTCATCATTGTATCTCCTTTATTTATTTGCCATTGTAAGTAGCATTCTTTTATTTATCTTCCCGGTTGCAGTATGGGGAAACTCATCTAAAAGAATCATCTGATCCGGTACTTTATATTGAGCAACTCCTTTTTTGCTCAAATGTTCCCTCAGTTCTTCCGGTTTCACATTACCCTTAGCCATTCTTAAAAATGCACAGCTTCTTTCACCCAATATAGTGTCAGGTATCCCCATTACTACCACTTCCATAATTTTCTCGTGTTCAGCCAAATAGCTCTCGATTTCCGAAGGCATTATTTTTTCACCCATCCGATTGATTTGGTCACTCTTTCTGCCTGTGATTTTTATATATCCATCAGCAGTAATGTATCCCAAGTCTCCAGTATGATAGAATCCATCCGCATTAAAGCATTCAGAACTATCCATTTCATAATAGCCAGAGAATAAATATGGTCCTTTAACAAGAATTTCCCCCTCGATTCCATAGGGTTGTTCTTTTCCATCATCATCTACAATAATCACTTGATCCTCATCTGACATAGGCTTGCCTTGATAGTTAATACGTTCATAAACGGAATCTTTCCATGTGCTTAAACTCAAAAATCCCTCTGACATCCCATATCCCTGAATAATATCGCAGTTCAATGAATCCATTATTTTGCGAGCGTCTGTCTCTTCAAGCTTTGCCCCACCCAACATACAATATTTAAGCGAAGAAAAATCATAAGAATCATCCCATTCCAAATCTTCCACCCACATTTTGGCTACCGAAGGGACTAAGCTGACCACGTTTACTTGTTCTTCCTCGATAAGCGAAAAGGCTGTTTCACAACTACTGTCAGAACACATAACAACCTTACCACCGCAGAATAATGTTCCCATAATGCCCGGACTAAACAACGTTAATTTATGCTCTACTGGCATAACTGCCATATAGATAGTCTCTCTATTAAACCGGCACGTTTTACCAGCTTCGCTTGTGATCCGCCTGCCTTCCTTTCTTGCATTGTCCAACACATATATAATACAGACATGGATTCTCTCTTGTCTTAGCCATCTTACAGTCCTCCGTTCTCCATGTCTTCAAAGATATCTCTCAAGTTCTCAATATCTGACTTCAAATACCATGCCCGACCATCAATCTCAATTGGTGTACCGTTATCTGCTGCTATTCGCAACTTTTCCATCATCAGCTCCATTCCAACTGTAATACCTCTGTTATACTGTTCTTCCATCATCTGTTCCATTCTTTCTCTACTCTCCATGTCTTTTATTTCCTTTCTGCGTGTGAATGTATTGTGTGCACTTGTCTCTTCATTATATAAAGTGGAAAATTGAAAAGAATTTTCCCAGAAATTTGAAAAATAATTTAAGAATTTTTCGTTGAGTTATTAGAAGCCTTCCATTATAATGTTGATGTAAAGGAGATTTAATTAATGGACATAAAATCGAAATCAGAAGATATTGTTTTTTCCGTCATTCAGCATTTACCTATTGTTCCAAGCTCCTTAATGAATTGGGCGAATGATTATCTGAATCGGCGAATTGCCGAGTTAGAACATGAAACACTCCGTCAGCAATGGGATAAAGCTTCTCTTGAAAAGACTCTATCAAAAATCCATGACCGACAGCAGGATAAAGAAAAGCACTAACAGAGGATTTTATTTCTTCCGCTAGTGCTTAATATTACTTGTCGCTATAATGCTGTCTACAAGCCAAAATATAAATATTCTGTTCATCAATACGATAAATCAATCGGTCTTTATCATTAATTCGTCTACTCCAATAACCTGATAAATTCCCTGTCAAAGGCTCTGGCTTTCCTATGCCTTCGTTTCCATTCCGATCAATATCTTTTATAAGATTATTGATTTTTTTCAAGGTCTTCTTATCTTCTGTCTGCCAATACGTGTAATCTTCCCAGCCATTATCAGTAAACATTTTATTCATCTTCTGCCACCTCAGCTAATGTATGAGAAGCAAAATTTCCATTTTCTAACTGTGCTTTTGATTCCATTAGCCAGTCATAATTAGCTTTATTTCCCATAACATGAATATTTTCCATTAAGTTATTGTAAGCTTCTTCAGACATCATAACAACATTTTTATTGTTCTTACGGGTAACTATCATTGTTTCATAATCATCAGTTACTTGATCCATATAACTTTTCATATTTTCTCTTAATGATGTATAATTTACAGCTAACATTCCATTCACCTCCGTACAGTTTTCTGTACTTAAATTATAACGTACAGTATTCTATACGTCAATATTATCATAGATAAAATTTTACTACTTTTATCATCCATTTACAGCACAATTCCTTCTGCCTTTACATTATTATAAAATGACAATGCCCCAGCCAATACTCAATTTATGAAAACTTTAAATAATATCATGTGTATTGTTTGGCATATATTTCCAACATCCTTCTTACTGGTTGAATGCTTGATGGGTGGTGTTATGGTTCTCTTTCCATTTTCTCTTTAATAGCTTGTCGAATAAATCCAGCCTTAGTCAAATTCTTCGCTTTACAATATTCATCTAATGTTTCCGCTTCTGCCTTTGGCATAGACAATTTCACCTGTTTATAATTATTCTGTATATATTTTTCATTTGCTTTTTTTCTTGCATCTGTTAAAGCCAACATTATGTCCTCGCTTTCCCTATTATACAAACATAAGGTTTACCCATATATTCGTATCAATAGTATATCATATTTCCGCTGTTCTTTCCTAGTAGTTAATACGACACCGACAGAATTAATTTCCATCAGTGCCGTACGTATATAATTTATTTATCTAATCTCTTCAAAATTATCTTTTCTATTATTTTCCAAACCCAATCATTAGCACACTTTTGCTTCATCTGATACAGGAAAATATCTATTATTTTTTGTTCAAAGTCTTCTGGTCTGATATTCGATTTGAATTGATTACAAGCATAACAGGATGCCTGTATATTTTCCAATTCATCTGCACCACCCACAAATATTGGCTTGATATGATCTAATGTAAGTTCTTTGTATGTGATTTTCTTTCCACACAATGCACATTTTCCCTTATACTTACGATATATAAACTTGCGTTCTTCTTTTGTATAAACTCTGCGTTTCCCTTGATAGCGTTTTTTATTTTCTCCCTTTTCATCGCCCTCTGTATCAAAAATGTAATATCCCTTTAATTGTCCCGGCATACTCAGCAATTTCTTTTGTGCCACGTTGACATTATAATAAAATTTGGCTTCAGAAAGATTTTTTGTCTTATTCATTCGTTCTCCAGAATAAGTACATCTTTTAACATAATACTCTCCATTTGTGATAACTATTGCCATATTTTCCACCGCCTAATACTCTCTTGGAAATAATACAGTTGTCACAGATCTATCATCTTCAGTTATAATCCAGATTTTCCCTTTACAGGTTTTATATGTTCCCATCAGCCGACCGCCATCTTTCAATGCAAGCTCATTCATCTCTTTATCTTCTTCTGACATTCTGCCCCAGTTTCCAAGAGAAAATAATCTCATAGCGTGCATAATTTCCGATGCAAACTCTCGGCTTGACTCCATTGCTCCATAGATTCCAGGTGTTACTACTTCTCTTCCTAATTCAAAAAATACTGATTTAAACATTTGCCTTCCTCCAACTCTTTCTTTAAAAATTTCCGTCAACAATCATCTGACGAATGTTTTCAAGTTCCCTGTAATATGATGATTTGCTCATTTCCATCATCAAACATATCTCTATATTGCTATATCCAAGCATTTTTAATGTAATAATGTTCTGCTGCCGAATGGTTAAATTTTCCATCACGGACTTTAAAATTTCCAATGCAATGACTTCATCTTCTGCGGATGATACCTTTGCCATAATTATTTCCGCTGGTTGCCTTTTCTTCGCTGTTTCCATTTTGAAATGGCTTTTCATCTCTGATCTCATGCAGTTCCAACAGATACCAGCGAGATTATTTTCCGTATTGTTTCCATCGTATCTACAATACTTCTGAACTCCCTTCAGATATCCGAATACGATGATATTATAGTAATCTTCCATATTGTAGTTGTGCGCTCTCAAGAACTGATAAACCAGATCATGATTCTTTTCCGCTAACATTTTCTCTTCTTCTGTGAATAGTTTTAATCTATCTGCCATATATTTTCCTCTTTCTCTGTATTGGAGAATTGCCTTGATTGACAACTCTCCGTTTATGTAGTTAATCGTTGTAACACTCGTCCAGATATTTTCCAACAAGCTCTTTCATATCAGTCATAAGTTTTTTCCAGCGATAAAGATTAATCTCCAAAAGTTTTCGAATATCTTTTTGGGAATATCCGACAATAAGTAATTCGAATATCTTTCTCTGGTTATCTCTATCAAATTCGTCCATAGGATTATCCAATTCAAGTTTATCGATAATCTGATGTTCAATCGTATTATGATAGTTCTCAGATACTCCGCCCAAGATTTCCATACAAGCACCGTTCTCATTGTCGCTATAGATTGATGAAATTACTTCATCGAAACTAACAACTTTTCCTTCTGGTCGTCTCTTCTGACGATTCATGTCACGATAATAATTACTTCGTGCATTATCTAATGTTCTAAAGAAGATCTGATCGAATTTAAGCTTCTGTAAATGCTCATATGTGTGATACTTCTTTACCGCCTGAAGATATGGAATAATTAATATGTCGTACCACGGATCACTTGATAATCCATGTATTCTTAAATACCGATAAATCATATCGTGATGTTCTTCTGCAAAAATCTTTTCTTCCTCTGTTAACGGTCTGTCTGTGTACTCTGCTTTAACTGCCATAATCGTATACCTCAACTTTCATAGATTTATTTATTACTGCAATATTGCTAATGGTAAGCGGTCAACTGAATGACCCACGGCTCAACCGTCACTCCCTAAACGTCTTCATATTCTTCAAGCAATTCTTTCAGATTGCTACTTCTCAACCGATGCAGACATTTATCACCCGTCTGATTCTTTATGCCGTTATCCCATTGCATGAACTGACGAATTGAGTTATGATAATAACCATCATTATGAACTTCTATGTATTTATTACTGTTACGCTTATTTCTATAGATCTTAATAGTTGTCATTGCCGTCACTCCCTTCAAATGTCGAGATACAATCTCATATACTGATATGCTAAATGTCGTGCCTTATCATCTGCTGTCTCAAGCTTTTCTTGAATGTCTGACCGATTACCGTAAACATATTCCCATGTATCAGTTAACGGCAGATCAGCAAGAATCTTTTCAACTACTGGATATACCATCTTCTCAAATGTTTCATTGAAGAACTCTATAAACTCCTGTTTGGTATCAAGCTTGCAATCCATATAGATCGGTTCAATAGATTCTGTGTACTCCTTGTAAGAGATATAACTTTCTTCTTTACCCGTCATAGATAAAAATTCACTGTACATCATGGTGCTACACCTCCTCGTCTATGATGATGAACTCTTCTTCTGTGTCTTCATCAACCCAAAGATTGATACCGTCTTCTGTAGTTGCTATACAGTGATCTTCATGTACCTCTGTGATAACTGCCGATTGGTCTACCGTTCCGTCAAAATCTTCTGTGTGCCATAATACTTTCTGATTTAATTTGAAACTCTTCATAATCCTTTACCCTCTTTCTTAATATCCAAAGACAATCCATGTAACTATCATCCCAAAGACAAACAAAACCGGAATCACACTTGCAACGATTGCAGATATAGTCAATTCTCTGTCACATTCATCTTTGCTGATTTTGTGCTTATTGTGTTTTACCGGAACACTTGCAACTGAACGTTTACGAATATCAATAACTTCAATTCGTTTAACTGGTTCAGTCGGCTCTACCACCTCATAGTTATCAAATACCGCCACTGTTTTGAATCTCATTTTGATTACCTCTCTTTCTTCTTTCTCGCTGTCCTCTGCTTTTAGAGACTTGGAACTCTCACCTTGTAGGTGGTAGCATTACAGCGTTGGCGGATTGCTCCGCCGTTACATTACTGTTATTTAATTCTGAGAACTCCAAAAGAACTTTTAAAAATACATTGCTCATATTGTTTATCTGTGAGAAGTTTTTTTACTTCTTCTTTTTTTACATTTTCGCGAGTTTGCATAGAATATGTAGCTTTGTAATCTGTTCCAATGTACTGCCTAATAGGTTTCCCCTTTTTATCTGTAGTTTCGCATTCTTCTGTATCATTTAAAAATTCAATAATGCTATTTTCAAGTGCACGAATTTCTGCCTCTGTTTCTTCTTTTAACATTTTTAAGGACTTCAATTCGGATACTGTTTTGTTTAACTCTGCTCTTGTGATACACATATCGTTTTCCTCACTTTCTTATATGGGAGAAACACGGTTGAATCATCTTCCTGACTATTGCTAATCTCTCGGGACGCTCACAGGTATATGGATTTCAACTTCACATCTTTTCGGGATGTTCGTGTGTCTCTGTTGTTTTGTTTGTGATTATATTGTACATTGGTACTAATACATTTTCAATTCGCATTTTGTACAATATTGTATTAGTACCAATACCTATTCATTGTGTATTAGTACCAATACTATTTCACTCATTGTCAATTATCAACAAAATACATACGCAAACATTGGTACTAATGTATATTGCACATGTATTGGTACTAATGTATTATAATTACAACAATTAAATACAGAGGAGGTTCAAATATATGAAAACGAACGTGTATGAAATGGTTACAAATAGAATCATTGAACAGTTAGAAAAAGAAGTCATCCCATGGCAGAAACCATGGCAAGGATCTAATAAAGGTGCTTACAATAGAATAAGCAACAAACCATATTCATTATTGAATCAGATGACACTTCAACATACTGGTGAATATGCAACTTTCAAGCAATGGACTGATTTGGGTGGACATATAAGAAAAGGTGAGAAAGCCGAACAAATAGTGTTTTGGAAAATTCAACCGATTGAAAAAGAAAATGAAGACGGTGAGAAAGTTATAAGACAGATACCTATACTTAAATACTTCAACGTCTTTCACATCTCACAAGTTGATGGAGTTGAGCCGAAAGAAGATATAAAAATAAATGAGCATGAACCAATTGAACAGGCTGAAAAAATCAAAGTCGATTATATGGCAAGAGAACATTTACAGATAAGAGAAACGATATCTGATAAAGCTTTTTACTTACCTACTGCTGACTACATTCAAGTACCTTGTAAGGAACAGTATCAGAATATAGAAGAATTTTATTCAACTCTATTTCACGAGATGGTACACAGCACTGGACACAAAAGCAGACTTGACCGAAAAGACATTAAAGATTGTTTGTATAAAGGTGATGAGAATTATTCAAAAGAAGAACTTACCGCAGAGTTAGGCAGTGCTTTTTTAATTAATATGCTCGACATTGAAACAGAAAAGAGCTTTAAGAACTCAAGCGCATATATACGGAGCTGGTTAAGAGTATTAAAGAACGATACTCATTTCATCGTATCAGCAAGTAGCAGAGCCGAGAAAGCAGTCAACTACATATTGAATGAACAGTAGTAATGATAATCAAAGGGTGTATCAATAACAGGTACACCCTAACATATATGAAAGGATGTAAAGAGATATGAAGAACAGAATAGTTAAAGCAATGATGATTAGTATAACAATGATGATGGTAACAGGATGCAAAGACACAATAAAGAACAGTGATAACACTGCAAAGAGTAATGATGTAAAAAGTATTGAAACATCGGTTGAACTACCGCAAAATATGACCGATGATTTTCAGACTGAAATTTATTATATTGACAGTCAAGAGGAATCTGATAAATGTTATGAAGCTTTACAACATCGTAAAGGGAAGATAATTATTGAAGTGATTACGGGAACGGTAACGGGTGAAAACGATGATGGTCAAATTGATTATCAAGGATATATTAAATATCATGGTGGCTTGGCTGTAGGAACACGGATTGAATCTGTGATGATCTACAATCCCGATAATAATTATATCGATGATATCATGTATAGAGCCGATACAATCATTGAATAAGACAGACGTAAAAAGGGGACTGGGAATTCTTATCCTAGTCCTCTTCTTTTGCCCTCTCTGCAAGGGTTTAAATGCGTATATATGAGGCTGTTTTGCTCTGTATCGGTGTGGGTGTCCAATTGGTAAAGAATCTCTTGAAAATTGTTTCTAGGTCGATTCTGAGCGTTTTTCTCTAGCGGTATAGATGTCTGGCGGTGTGGGTGGTAAGAATTTCGATTTATGGGGCATATTTTACATTTTCGGGGTTCTGGTCGGTTTGTATTCTGGTCAGATGTATTCCGTTCACACTCCACGATTGATTTTGCTCGGATTCCGAACTAGGGGTAGTTAAAACCAGAGAAACAGTATTGTTTTTCCGACAGGCTGTTAGCTGGTTAATCTACACACTAACTTCAAAATCTCAAGGCAGAAAATCCTGACTTACAGAATATGCACTTCCGACAGCAGCCAGGGGGGAGGGGGTATGTTTACACCCAGAAAAAAAGAGGTACTTATATATCAAGTACCCCTTCTGAAAATATGAATGATTTCCTATAGTTTAAAATTAGGATAATTTCTCATCAGAGATAATATTTATACATTATTTTTGTAATGCTACAATCCTATCATTCTCAATATATAAATAACCATACCCACTGTAAACCCATTGCTCACTTTTCCCAGACTGCGTTTCCGTAATATTTTTCTTGCTAGGTTTACCCCAAGTACAATTGTACTCTGCATCATAGGCACTCATCCCAATATACGGTTCTTGTTTTTCCGAATCTGCTTTTTCCCCTTGTGGTGTAAATAAATTGCATTCTTTTCCATCAAGATAAACTTTCGGATTATTATCCAAAATACTACATTCTACTTTATGATACGGCTTCTGTGAACCATTATCATGATATTCAAATGATATTTTTCCATCTCCCCAAGTTAAATTTTTATAGCAATTTCCAGTATCATCTCCCGTTAATGCTTCATTTGCCATTGAACTTCCCGCAACAGAAAGACGTAAATAAGGCATTTCTAATTCACCGTAGTTTTGTGCATCATGTTCATCTTTCGAATACGCTAAAGATATTTCAAACCAATCTCCCAAGTATTCCTCTGTTTTCCAAGCACCAATAAACGGTGAACAATTCTCATATAATTGCTTATATGAATTTTTAAATGTACTTGGCACTTCATTATTGTCAGAAATTTTCACACATTCATCATATGCAGCTTTATAGTTTTCTTTCTCCAATTCTTTAATTGCATTATTATAAGCTTTATAATCTACATATATTTCTTCAATTTGGCTAATGTCTTTATCTTCCTCTACCAATTTGGCTAATTCATATTTTCTTTCCAAACTTCCTTCCAAATCATTGCTTGAAAACTTATATTCTGCCGCTTTATCATATACTTTATTAACAACTGTATTTCTTATCTTTTTTAATTTCGAATATTCTTTGGTCTCACTAAGTATATTGTCACAAAAAGTTATATCTTCTTCTGTAATAATATTCTGAGAAATTAGATTATCCGCTTCTTGTAATTGTTTGCCCAATTTTGCAATTTTACATTTTGATTTTGATTTTTTATAATCACTTAATTGATTATAAATTTCTACCGCCTTATCAAATTGGTCACTTTCATAATAATTATTTGCCTGACTATATTTCTCTTCCTTTTCCTTCTTCTCTCTAAGAAAAAATAAGCTCATTATCATTACAATTGCAATTATAACTATTATAATTACTGCACTAACTATTTTTTTTATTTTTATCTTTTGTTTATTTTTTCTATCTACTTCATCTTTAATTGGATAAGCACATATTGGACAAATAACACATCCTTTATCAATAGAGTTTTTACATTCAGGACAAATTATTTGAGATTCTATTTTTTCTTTTTCCTCTCTCTCTTTCTTCTCCCTTTCTTCTTGTTTTCTTTTTTCTTCTTGCTCTTTAATATTTTTTTGCTCCTCTAGAAATTCCATCAAATTTATTCCACAATGAGGACATTTTTCAGCTTTATCGCTTATTTCATGTCCACAATTCGGGCATTTAATTAAAGCCATATTTTTTACTCCTTCTCAACTTAATGACACACTTTGCAAGGTCTTCTTCCTCCGGCAGAACTTACAGAACCACTCATTATATTAGAAGATCTCTTCAAAGTTGCACAGTTTGGTGTTGAATGGTAACATTCTCCACCAGCAACCCAATATACCGTTTCTTCATTGTTCTGAGATTCTTGTTCCCACTGTTGTTGCTGTGCTGCTCTTGCAGCTTGTTCCTCTGCTGCCTTTTTAGCATCAACCTGTTGCTGAAGATTATCTCTCTCCGCTTGCAATGAATCATACTGTGACTGGATTTCTGTAAGCTTATTATTCTGGTCATTGATTGTGGCTTGCTGATCCTTGTAATTTTCTAACTGAGAATTCAGTTCATTATATTTGGAATTTACTTCTTTGTACTTCGACTCATAATCTTCTGTCTCTGCAAGCTGTTTTTTCAAATCTTTATTGTTGTCTTTGTAGTCGTCAATATCATACTGATAATCTTCAATCTTCTTTTGTAAATCCTTATTCCTCATTTTTGATGAAGACAACGAATTATACAAGCCCAAAATAACGAATACTGATAACACCGCATATGCTATAAATAATATTTTCTTAATATTTAACTTCTTCGATTTAATATCTTCCTGTGATTGTTCCGGATGTTGATTAATCTCTTTCTGACAATACGGGCACTTCTCTAATGTTGCAGATATTGCTTTCCCACAATGCGGACAATCAATTATTTTTTGAGAATCATTTGTATCACTCATATGCTTTCCTCACTTTAATCTTTTCTCTTTTATGTTTATTATTTCTCCCAATTATATAAACACATAACTTTTAAAAATCTGTCGCATTTTGTAGAAATTATTTTATTTTTTTCTTATAACGACCGCTGTACCATTCGCAGATACCCCCAACATATTATTGCTAAACATCGTATAATCAAAATCAATTCCTATTACAGCATTAGCACCCGTTATCATTGCATTAGACATCAACTGTTTTAATGCTTTCTGCTTTGCTGTCTTCATCTTTCCAGCAAAGGTATTTGATGTTGTTCCAAACGCATCACTCCAACTTGCTGCAAATTCACTTATGAATCCAGTTCCCAGTACAATATCACCGCTGACAATACCCTTATAATCAATTATCTGATATCCCTCGAAGTCATATCCTGTCGTTACTTTAAAAGCCTTTTCCAGATCATAAAAATTTTCTTCAATATTCTGTGCACGTTCCGCTTTTTCTTTTGACTCATTTGTAATTGCGACAAGTTTTTCACTGTCTGATATAACAGACTTACTATATTCTGTTAAAATCCTCTTAACATCTGCATCATCTGTCATGCTAATTACAGAAACAAATAAATCTTTGACCTCCTGAGTATCTTCATTCTTTGTTCTGTCGATTTTCTTTAAAACTTCTCCGCATGAATTGCATACTTGTAAATTCTGACCAGTATAAGGCTCTGAACCTCCACCCATCAGACCAAAGTTTTTACCGCATATCCTACACGTTCCCATTTTTCAGTCCTCCCTCATAAATATCATTGAATTAATTATACTATTCAGAAAATTTTCGGTCAACCATTCAAAGATATATTCCACCAAATAAATACATATAATATAGTACACTAATCAAAAGGAGATTTTGGTATGGTTGATTTTGGAAACACATTGAAAGCATTAAGATTAAGAGAAGATATGACACAGGCACAGCTTGCTCAGAAACTGGGATTAACAAAATCTGTTATCAGTGCCTATGAGACAGGTTTGAGATTACCATCTTATGATGTCCTGATCCATGTTTCCAAAATATTCAAAGTCTCTACTGATTATCTCCTTGGAGTTGAATCACAACATAATCTTGATTTGTCCGGCATATCTGATGATGAAGTTGCAGCTCTGAAGAATCTGATTAAGGCTATGAGAAATAGGCATTGATATTTTTACGCATGATAAAAGCACCAGACGTTATTTTGTCCGGTGCTATATTATTATCTTCTATATATGGCATTCACACCAAATTTTGTATACTCTCCGCTCTTGTAATGTTCTACGAATTCACGGTCGTCTTCCCACTTAGAAATCGCAACTCCCATATTGTTTCTGGAACCATGCTGCCGGATAAAGAAATCAAGATAGCTGATAATCTCACTCTTGGATAAGACTTTATTATCAATCATTACTGCAAGTATCTTTTGTCTCTGTCTGGCAGATAGTCCGACCGTTTGAGATACATTATATCCATACTGCATTAGAATGGATTCCTGTGCCAATTTAGAACCATTCATAAATCCACCCTTAGCATATGTTTTTGAATCTATTACACGACACAGTATGATACCTTTTCTTTTTAATTCTTGGTATGTAGATTCCATTATGAAGTAAACATTACATTGCTGGCAATAACCGGCAGAGATTTGAAATAGCTTGTCTTCCCCATTATTTAAGCTGACCTTAACTTCAGCATCTACATTCTGTATCTGATGTGATTTGTGCATACATCGAAATACATTACCTCTGACAATGAAATCTTTTACTCCGATTTTATGAAGTTTTGGTTGGGACGGCTGCTGTATTTCTTTGGATGGCGTAGTATCAATATTCGATTGCTTATTTTTTGTTTCTCTCTTTTTTCTTTCAAATTCTATTGCTTCGATATAGTCTTTAAAGCATATACACTCCTCACTAAATAATGAACACGATTGTAACCCTACACTATTGGTACATTTCCTGTTCTTATAGTATTTGCACGTTTTTTTCATCTTCCGTGATATTTGCTCTATTGTACCTGGCTTTAAGCCACTTTTGTTTACAACATTTTTCCAAATCACGTCTTTTTGTGCAGATACTTTTCTCTGATTTGAAGATATTTTTGTTGATTCTTTTTTTATTTCATCTAAAAATTCTTTTCTGTGTATACAATGCGATAATAAAGTTGTACAAGGACATTCCTTTATAGAACATCTTTTTTGTCGATCAAAATGATAATATCTACAATTCTTTTGATATCTTTCTTCTATTTCTTCAATTTTCCGATAGCTTATACCGTATTTTTCTGATATTTGTATTGTTATGCTTTCTTCCTCTTTTAAAATTTCCTTAAATTTCTTCTGTCTTTTTGCATCCGTATCAGAATTCTTCTTGTTATTCTTTTGATGACGAGCATTTTTGGGTCTTAATACTGATACACATCCCGTTCTATCAATTCTTGGTTCTGTTTTTTCTATCTCTTCTAATAATCTCTGAATATCACAATCCGTCAAGTCTATTTTTTTTACTTCGTCATATAATAAATATCCTTTCTTTTTCCTTGATTTTATTGTGTTTTGGATAGATATCTCAAACTTATCCCCATAAACTCCTATCCCCGAATATATAATTGAATTGGAATATGTTTTTTTCATCCACTTTATTTTATCTATATTGTTAAAAATTTTTTGTTCATACGTTTCTTTATCTGCACCAAATACATTCCATTCTATTTTTTTCAAATCATATTTCTGCATCAAATATGTATTTAAAATTATTTCATATTCACGTTTTCTAAAAGATAATGCAAATCTTTTATTATATGCATCCATTAATTGATCTTTTGTTTCATTTAAGAAATATTGCGACACCCTAGCAATATTTTTAGGCAATAATTTACCATTTAACCATATATCAATTACACACTGATATTTTTTTATATCAGCAAAAAGATCTCTGATTATTTCTTTTTTCACATATACTGCAATTTCTTCTATTGTGATAAGAATCACCCCTGTCTACATAACTTTATTCAAATTTTATCATGTATTTATAACGGTGACTATATTACAATACATATTTCGCATTTATTTGCTCATATTTCACTCCTAACGATTTAGCCGGAGAATTGCCATACTGATTATTGGAATGGCTATATGGTCTATATATTGATTATAAGCACACGGATATATATATGAATTGATACCTCATCCACAGTAAAACAATCATCTTATTACGATATCATTTTTTCACCTCAATATCTCAGAAAGCCTTATTTTAAGCCATATTGGTTCAACCAATTACTCAAAATATCAATTATTGAATTTTCCAGTAAATATAGGCATCTACAAGAATATCAGTAATCATTCCTATTATCGCACCCCTTATCGTAAAAACTCCCGTTTTAAGCCAAAATCTTTTACTTTTTCTACTATTCCAGTAGGTATTAGTTTGCATTTTTCTACTCCCAAACCTCAATTTACCGCTTAAACACTAACTTTTTACGATATCGTATTTTGATAATTATTCTCATTTATAAATACATATATTATCATTTACTCTTCCACAAACATATTCCCCTTCCAGTAATCACTATATCCCCTTGCAACCAAATACTGCATATACAAATACCTTGCTTCATGTCTTAAATGCTTTTCTTCTACATCTTCAATAGAATTGGACAATAACGATATCCAGTATATACCTTTGCTATGATCTCCAATCAACCGATATTTCACCCGGATATAATTCTGTATCGTATTTCGTTCTATATCCAGAATAACACTGTCTTCTACCAGAATCGCCATACAGGTTTTTACCTCTTCATCTGTCATCACTTTTGCCATCTCTTTGTATTCCATATCACTCATTCCTTTTCGATTTTTTATTTAATTATAGTCGCAGTAAGACTATTTCACAATAGTCGTGTCAAGACTTTTATATAATACTTTCAAATAAAAGTTTCGGAGATAAATTATGATATATGAAAACATTCGTAATCTAAGAGAGGATCACGATAAAACGCAAAAAGAATTAGCTGATTATCTGAACATAAAGCAAACCACATATTCCAAATACGAGCTTGGGAAAATCAATATTCCTGTTGAAGTATTTATTAAACTGGCAGACTTCTATAATGTTTCTGTAGATTATTTGCTTGGAAGAACCAAAAATAAATAACAACTGGCAGCAGTCAATAAAACGTAAAAAATAGCCATACCAGAACACACTCTTCACAAGTGCAATATCTGATATGGCTATCATTATCTCTAAAATATTAAAATAAACCCACTATCCCATCTATAATGCCCTTATTTTAATACTTCGGAAACAAGCATATGTACAAGAACTCCCTCCTTCTGTTTATTTATCCCTCAATATATTTCTATCCCTTATTTACTATTTTGTTACTATTTGAATTTTGACAATAAAAAATGCCGTAAAATCAAGGCTTTTCGCCTTCAATGTTGCCTTCAAGTCCCACTATCCGCATTCAAAAACCCCAGTAAAATCAAGGGGTTTAACGATTAGAGACATTTACTTTTCTTACTATTTTTGTTACTATGTTTTCGTAAGAAGTAGATGTTTCTTTTTTTATACAAAAGCACTAACAGAAGATTCTATTTTCTTCCGCTAGTGCTTAACTTTCATCAATCCCGTTTTTTTCTATAAATTGCAATTCCGGCCGCAACCGCTGTTCCCAGAGATCCAAGCGTCAACATCCATAAAAATGTATGATTTTCCACTCCTGTCTTCGGTGATTTACGGATGGATGAAGATGGTTTCGGATTGTCTGTGTTGATTTTCGGCGATACTGCAGATTTTTCATTATTCTTATATATAATTGTCTGATCCGCATTATCTATATTCGCTTCATCTGCAATCAGATGATCTTCCTCATCATACAGATTCTCAAATACCACAACCGCTTTCCCGCCCAATTCACGTGCATCAAGTTCGAATGTCATTTCAACTGTTCCTGCTGATTTTTCCGGCGTAAATGTTGTTCTGCCTGTGATTTTTCTGTTGTTTTTATCTGTCATTTCTTTCCCGTCTGCTTTATCCATCAAAACGCCTTTTAATATGTAAGTTTCGCCAGGCAGCAGATTTTCATAAGACACCTGATCTATGATTGTCTGCTTTTCTCTTGCATCTCCTTCCTGCGTCTTTGACTTTTTATCCATAGCTTTTGTACCAATCTTCGGGAAATAAATACTTTGTTCTTTTGCCTCCGGATTTTTATGTTCTGCGATACTTTTTCCGTCTATTTTAATCTCTTCATATATGACTGCCGTTTTTCCCGACAGATCAGTTCCATTGATTTCAAATGCAATTTCAATACTGCCATCTGCCTTTTCCGGAATAAATTCCTGCTGTTTTTCTTCACTCAACCGCTGTTCTGTCTCCTTCTCGACTACCGTTCCATGTAATGTGTAGGTTTCACCAGGCAGTAGATTCCTGTATTCTATCGTATCTGTAAGTTCTACATATTCACCGGCATATGCATGATGTGTCCCTGTATTTTTGTCAGAAGCCGTTGTTCCTGCTGCCGGCACATGGATTGTCTGATCTTCATCTTCCAGATCTGTATGTACTGCATATAATTTATCACCATAATATAATTTTTCAAATGCGACCAATGTCTTTCCTGCAAGATTACTTCCATCAAACACAAATTCTACTTCCGCTGTTCCGTCTTTTCCTTCTGCAACAAATTCTACACTTTCTGTTATCTTTCTGCCAGACGCACTTCTTGCTGCTTTTCCTGTTTCCTTATCCATTAACGTTCCGGTAATCTTGTATTTTTTCCCTTTTTTCAGATTATGATATTCTACCGTATCTATAATCCGCATATCTTTCTCAGCTTTTACCATCTTCATATCTGTTACTTCGTCTTTTACAGAAGTTTTTAATTTTGGAAAATGAATCATCTGATCTGCATCTTCCAGATCCTTATGCACTGCGATCACTGTATTATCCAACATGCATTCTTCAAATATTGTAATACTTTTTCCGGCCAGAGACTTTGCAGCAAATTCAAATTTCACTTCCACGCTGCCTTCGGCTGTCTTCGGCTTAAATCTCTTAGAAGCAGTAATATTTCTGTTTTCGCCATCCAGAATCATTTCCCCTGTTTTCCTGTCCATCAATGTACCCTTCATGACATATTCCTGCCCTTTTTTCAAACCTGTATAAGTGACGGTATCTATGATCGTTACTTTTTCATCTGCATTTGAATAATGTGTTCCGGTTGCTTCATCTTTTGCTGATGTTGCAATTGTAAGATCTGGATTAAGTATTGTCCCAAGATCAACAACATACCGGTCCCTGGAAATACGGAATGTTCCTTTATACAGAACTTTATCTACATTTTCTTCACAGCGAAGTTCTTCCAACCGATAGGTATCATAAGGAAATGCACCATATGCATCATTTACCTCTACACTTTCTCCGTTACTGTTCGTTCCAAACCACACACCACTTTCAGATTGTCCGCTATTGGTATCTTTGCTGTGTTTCGTATAATCAGATGCCGATGAAAAATATCCATTTTCGTCTGTCATGATCCGGTGACATTCCCCCGTCGTTACCGATGTGATCTGAAACGGAATTCCTGCCATTGCCATCTGTGTTTCTTCATCTTTTTTCTGAAATTCAATATCCCCTCTACATATACGGTCTGCTATTTTATAGTTGTTTCCACCCTGTATATTGGTCTGATTTCCATTCTGAACGATCTGTGTCAGGTAATAATTTTCTGCAAGTTTTCCGTTATCTCCTTCTATATAAGCCTTTTCCAGCATATATCCTTTTGGCGCTTTGGTTTCTTCAATGCTGACTGTTCCAAGCGGAAGCACCGGCTTATCTCCATTTTCTGCATAATAAAAATCATCACCGGATATCTGATACTCTTTTCCCAGTTTACTTCTGCAGACGTCATTCTCCTTTTTGGTACGTAACACCCATACTTTCGAAGGTTTTTCAGGCAAAGATTCCTGCGTATATCTGCCTGCATAAAAGCGTACTGTAAACTCTGCACCTTCCAGGCTTCCACCGCCAAGTGCTTTTCCCTCTTTGCTCTCCTGATCGATTTTATCCAGGAGCAATTCTATATCTGAATACACCGGTACATCCTTCACATTTACTTCTGCTGTCTGTCCGGATGTAACTGTTACCGGATATATCCTCTCATCCAGTTTATATCCTTTTGGTGCTTTCTTTTCTTTTACATAATACATACCTTCTTCTAATTCCAGCGTATTAGACTCTCCGTTTTTATCCGTTGTAAATACAGCGTTTTCTCTCGTTGCGCCACGATCTGAATAGACTCCGTAGGCTGCACCTTCCAAAGAATATTCTGCATTACCATCTGTAAGCGTTGTCAGTGTCTTTCCTTTTTTTAACTTTGCATAACCGTTGTAACTGCGGTGTATGACGGCAGTTCCGCTGACTCTCTGATACCCGATCAGCCTGCCGCTGCTGTCTTTTGTCACGCCATCCGTTGCCCCATTCACACTCGTACAGTATAAGTTTCCTGTAACTTCTCCCGTTGCTTTATTCACTGCAGTGATGGTGTATTTATAGGTGCATTCCTGCCCTGTATATGGCGCAGCAGCCGTATGATCCGCACACCCTCCGTTTGCAGTAACGCCGGCAAGGATTCCGGTAAATCCGCCCATGGTTACCCCGTGTACCGTATGACCGTTTCCACCATTCACAGCCGTGACCACACAATTTCCGGTAAATACATCCCCTACTTCCGGCTTTTGTTGATTTCCCCGCGCCTGTACCATTCTTCTTGAATATACACTGCTTCTTCCTGCTTCTTCCCCGAATGTTATGACTACTTTCTTGTTCATACCCATAGCTGTAATATCACGCCAATAACTCTTCCCCTCTGTCACCGAAGTGTCTTCCAGCTCGTATCTGCCTTCTTCATCAAGTATCTTCATGCTGATCCTGGTGTCTTCTTCTGCATCCGATTGTACACGTATACACATTCCATCAGGCACTGTTATTTCACTGCCTGATTGGACCGTTCTTATACAATCCTCTACATCTGTTACTGTTACAGAACCTTCTCCTACAACTTCAAAACTCAACTTCCTTGCCGGATTTTCCGCATTCACACTGGTCTGTGACACGCCAAACGCAGAGACCTGACATAGCAATATCCCTGCCAGTAACGAAGCTATCGTTTTCTTACTTTTTTGAATCTTCGTCATACAATTCCTCTCTTTCTTGTTATTTATATTAATCCGACCGTTGTAAATACCTCCTTTCCATGTCAAACACAACGTAAAATCTGTCAGATTATTCCATATTCACTTGGATAGATTATAAATGGGTTGTCTGGCAACGTCATATGAGAAGCATGACCTGCCTTTTGATCATTTATCTGAAATTAAATAAGACCGAACAACAGAATGTTATTCAATTATTTTTGTATATAATACAACACAGATTCCAGGGATGTCAATCCCCAAAACCTGTGTTTTACATAGTTTTTAATTCAGTTTTTAATTCATATTTTGTTTACCGGAACCTAAAGCTGATTCTGCGGGAACAATGCATCATCTACTGCCGTGAGATCATCATTCGGAATATAATATGCTCCGTCTTTATTCACCTTTACGTGAACTTCTTTTTCCATCTTATCGCCATACGTCGGGTCAGCGAGTTTTGCACTCATAATTTCATACATCTTCCGCATAATCGCCTCATTAAGCTCTTCATCTGATGGAATTGTTTCTACATTCGAATATGTGTCTGTCACCCATTGATCAAGCTCATCTGATACAGTAGAAAATGCCGTAAACGGACACACTTCAACAGTTACAGTAAATTCATCATCTTCTGTTTCTTTTGCTTCTTTCACTTTATAATTTGCACTCTTTAACATTTTTTCAAACATCGAACGATAGTCCGCTTTTAATTCATCTGATACACCGGTGTCATCAAAGCCGGCTTCTTTCATAATTGTATCAAGATTTGTCTCGTATTCTTTTTTGGCTTCTTTTTCTGTCGTCTCTGTTATCTCGGCATACTTCTTAACTTCTGCTTTGTATCCACAATCCAAGGCAGACTGTACATAATCCTTTGCATCGTCCGTTGTCATACCTCCACATCCGCATAACAGTAACATCACTCCGGCCAGCACCAGCGCCAGTACACCATGTTTTTTCATTTTATTGCCTCCTCATAAAAAATGATAGTGCCCGTTTCTTAATTGAAAGGACACTATCATTATATCTAAACCTGATTTTTTCCACAACTATTTTTCAATCAGTTTTTTTCCGATATCAAAGCAGTCGAATGTTGCGAAATAATCAGCCGGTGTTTCTGCTCTTCTGATCAGTTGTGTAGTCCCGTCTTCTTTCAGAAGCACTTCGGCAGATTTTAATTTTCCATTGTAATTATATCCCATAGAGAAGCCATGTGCTCCCGTATCATGAATTACCAGCACATCACCCATATCAATCTTCGGAAGCATACGGTCGATTGCAAATTTATCATTGTTTTCACACAACGATCCTGTTATATCATATTTGTGATCGCAAGGTGCATTTTCTTTACCCATTACAGTAATGTGATGATAAGCTCCGTACATAGCAGGACGCATCAGGTTAACTGCACATGCATCTACACCAATATATTCTTTGTGTGTATGCTTTTCATGAATTGCCGTTGTAACCAGGCATCCGTAAGGTCCCATCATAAAACGTCCCATCTCTGTATAGATTGCCACATCGCCCATACCGGCAGGTACCAGTACTTCTTCATATACGCGGCGCACACCATCACCAATCGCACGGATATCATTTGGCTCCTGATCTGGTTTATAAGGGATACCTACACCACCGGACAGGTTAATGAATTTGATATGTACACCTGTTTCTTTCTGAAGCTTTACTGCAACTTCGAACAGAACTTTCGCAAGCATCGGATAATACTCATTGGTTACTGTATTACTTGCAAGGAATGCATGAATGCCGAATTCTTTGGCACCTTTTTCTTTTAAAATCTTAAATGCATCAAATAACTGTTCTGTTGTCATTCCATATTTCGCATCTCCCGGATTATCCATGATGTCATTACTGATCTTGAACATTCCCCCCGGATTGTAGCGGCAGCTGATCGTCTCCGGAATATGTCCGATTGCTTCTTCAAGAAAATCAATGTGTGTGATATCATCCAGATTGATGATTGCATTCAGCTTGTCTGCCAGTACAAATTCCTCTGCCGGAGTATCATTCGAAGAAAACATGATATCTTCTCCTGTTGCCCCGATCGCATCGGAAAGCATCAGCTCTGTATAGGAAGAACAGTCACATCCGCATCCATACTCTCTTAAAATATTGATCAGAAACGGATTTGGCGTTGCCTTTACCGCAAAATACTCTCTGTATCCTTTATTCCACGAAAATGCTTCTTTTAAAGCTTTCATATTCTCACGGATTCCTTTTTCGTCATATAAATGAAACGGTGTCGGATAAGTTTTAATAATCTCGTCTAACTGTGCTTTTGTTACAAATGGTTCTTTTTTCATCAATCCTTGTTCTCCTCTCGTATAGATAATAACTTTATCTCATTCGCAAGTGCTGTTTTGTACAATTCTACAAAGTTTTTCTGTCCGGAATAGAGACATGTATTCATACTCCCCTCTCCGTATTCACCTGTCAGTACATATTTCGAATCGGCAATGATTCCTATCTGCATTCCTCTGTTTTCTCCAAAATATACTTTTGCATTGTGAAAGGTCGCCGGTTGATCGGTGATAATCACCACTTTTTTTCTTTCTTCCATCAATGTATCAAGCTCCCGGATCAGAAGCAGCAGATAATTTCTTGTACAACTGATATAGACTCTTTGATCAACCTGAGATAACAGATTCTTTATCTTATTCAGTATATTCTCTGCACCTTCAATTGTAATGTATCCTTCTACATACGCTTTCTCCGTCGGCATATGTTCCTGCAGCCATTTTCCGGATTCCTCCAGCTTACGGATACGATTCTTACAGAATTCGTTAAGCGGGACAGGCACATATTTTCTGGTACTGGCCTCTTCTACAAGGTAAGCCGCACCTTTCTCTGTCATACTAGCCAGAGAATTATATGCATTGGATCTGGATATTCCGGTCTGTTTAGCAACTTCGTATCCAGTTACCTTTCCCTCTGTCAGCAGGCACTGATAAATGCTTGCTTCTTGTCTTGTGAGTCCGAATTCCATCAGGCGCTCTGTAAATGATGTCTGTTCCATCTTCGTCATCCACCTTTTGGTTCTTTAGTAGTTCTCTACAGGAACACTATAAGTGAATTTTCGCTGTATGTCAAGGAGAAACTTTCTCAAAAACATGCAAAAAAACCAGAAAGCCCAGGCTGATTCAGCCTCGTTGCTTTCTGGTTCTTTATAAGCAGTCCTGCTTATTTACTATTTTTATTTTCTGTCATCTACCATCGCAATTCTCATCATGTTACTTACTGTTCTGTTCTCAGATACATTTGTAGATGGAATTCCAAGCGTTAATACAACCATGTCTCCTGCTTCTGCAAGCTTCTTTGCACAGATCAGATCGATTGCCGTATCACAGATATCTTCTGTTGTATATACAGCAACTGATTTCAGCGGCATAACTCCCCAGTTGATCTGCATTCTTCTCAGTGTTGCCTCATCCGGGCTGATACCGATAATACCTGTCTTAGGTTTGAACTTAGATACAACTCTTGCCGTAGCACCTGATACAGTTGGTGTTACGATACATTTAGCACGAAGATTATTAGCCGTTGTTACTGTTGCATTTGCAAGTGCGCTGGATGCACTCTTAAGTCTGTGTTCTCCTGCTTTTCTAAGGATCATATCATAATCCAGATGCTCCTCTGTATTTTCAACAATATGAACCATCATCTGTAAAGCTTCTAACGGATATTTACCCTGAGCTGTCTCTCCGGAAAGCATGACTGCATCTGTTCCGTCATATACCGCATTGGCAACATCTGTAACCTCCGCTCTTGTAGGACGTGGATTACGCATCATAGAATCAAGCATCTGTGTAGCTGTGATAACCGGTTTAAAGTTATCGTTACATTTCTGGATAATTGTCTTCTGAAGGTATGGAACTTCCTCTGCCGGAATTTCAACACCAAGATCTCCTCTGGCTACCATGATTCCGTCTGCGCAACGGATAATCTCATCAATATTCTTGATTGCTTCAAAGTTCTCGATTTTTGCAATTACAGGAATATACGGAGCCTTACATTCTCTTAAGAATGATTTGATCTCCAGAATACACTCTGCATTTCTGACAAATGAAGCTGCAATAAAATCTACACCCTGCTCCACACCGAATTTCAGGTCATCACGGTCTTTATCTGTGATAGCTGGAAGACGGATCGCAACGTTTGGTACATTAACACCTTTCTTTTCTCCGAGCTCGCCGCCATTGACAATTTCACAATTGATGTTATTTCCCTTTTTATCTTTTACTTTCAGTTCAATCAGACCATCATCGATCAGGATCGTACTTCCGGCTTTGACATCTTCTACCAGACCTTTGTATGTAATAGAAACAATCTTGTTATCTCCGACAATCTCGTCTGTTGTCAGGGTAAATGTCTCTCCTGCTTCAAGCTGTACTTTCTTTCCATCTTTTAATACACCTGTACGGATCTCAGGTCCTTTTGTATCCAGAAGAATTGCGATCGGTTTGTTTTCTTCTTCACGAATCTTCTTTAACATATCCATACGGCCCTTCTGTTCTTCATGATCACCGTGTGAAAAGTTAAATCTTGCAATGTCCATTCCATTCTGAACTAACTTTCTCATCAGGGTTTCATCATTTGTATTTGGTCCCATTGTACAGATAATTTTTGTTTTTTTCATATTTCTCCTATTCCTCTCTTGATTATTTAACATGTGTATGTGTGAACAAATGGTCCTGGCAATATTCATAATTGCCATTACATTTTGAACAATACTGGAATTCCAGATTCGGATCATCCAGTTCTGTTCTTCCGCAGACTGCACATCTGTGTTTTGCCCCATTTGCATAGCTGTTTACCGGTCTTTCCGCATGTCTCATCTTGCGTTTGAAATCATTCTTTCTTTTCATCTGACCTGGTGTGTAAGGCTTCATATTACGTGAACTCAGGAAAAAAATGATAAAGTTCAGTATTGAGATAAATGCTGCAAGCGCATTCGCCTTATAATATATACCGAAAACACCTCCGCCGTAGGCCGGAAGAAAAGCCTGCACAATCGCATAGATAAAATACAAGCCATCAAGTATAGCCAGCCATTTAATCTTAATCGGAATAACGAAAAATAATAACAGCTGAATATCTGGATACAGTGCTGCAAATGCAAAGAATAACGATAAATTCAGATACCATGTATCCATTGGTAACACAGTGCCTGTCAGTAAATATGCCAGTATGGCTCCCAGTACAATAAAGAGCATTCCCGAAAAGAAATACAGATTAAAACGAAACGCCCCCCACGCTGCCTCTAACTGCTTCCCTATCATATAATAGAGATACAATGCAAATGCAATAAAGATCAGACTGTCAGACGGAGGCTGGATAATAAATGTAACAATTCTCCATATCTGCCCCTGGAGAATCTTGCTGGCATCCAGACTTAAGAACTGGCTATAGAACGTCGGGTTAATCAACTCCAGCGCAAATCCGGCTGCATATAATATTATAATATATGTGATCAAATTTGGAATAGCATATCTGCTAAATTTCCGTTCAAGTTTATCTAACCAATTGTTCATATAACTGCTCCTTTACGTTTATTCTCACACTGTAGATATTCTACCTTCCCAACTGATATTTGTCAATTGTGCCAAGTAAAGTTCATCTCTTTTTAACATATCTTCAACATTTGTTAATTGTCTTTTGAGAACTTTTGTCGTATAATGTTACAGGTTGCAATTAAGCAAAATGCATTTAATAAGAAGAAAGACATATAGATCAACATGATAAGGAGTTACATAATATGAATCAAAAAGAATTATACGCACTTGGTATCGACATCGGTTCTACAACCGTAAAGATTGCCATATTAGATGAGAATAATGAAGTGGTATTTTCTGATTATGAGAGGCATTTCGCGAACATCCAGGAAACTCTTTCCGATCTGTTAGGAAGAGCGGTACATAAATTAGGTCCTGTCCATGCATCACCGGTCATTACCGGTTCCGGCGGACTGACTCTTGCGAAACATCTTGGTGTACCGTTTGTACAGGAAGTGATCGCTGTATCTACTGCTCTCCAGGACTATGCACCTCAGACAGACGTTGCTATCGAACTCGGCGGGGAAGATGCCAAGATTATCTACTTTGAAGGTGGTAATGTAGAGCAGCGTATGAACGGCGTCTGTGCCGGTGGTACAGGATCCTTCATCGATCAGATGGCATCTCTTTTACAGACTGACGCCTCCGGACTGAACGAATATGCAAAAAATTATAAAGCTCTCTATACCATTGCTGCACGATGTGGTGTATTTGCCAAGACGGATATCCAGCCTCTGATCAATGATGGTGCTGCCAAAGAAGACCTTGCTGCTTCTATATTCCAGGCAGTTGTCAACCAGACTATCAGCGGACTGGCCTGTGGTAAACCAATCCGCGGACATGTTGCATTCTTAGGAGGACCTCTTCATTTCCTCTCTGAACTGCGCGAAGCTTTCATCCGCACACTGAAGCTGGACGATGAACACATCATCGCCCCGACACATTCCCATCTGTTTGCAGCAGCCGGTTCTGCTCTGAATTCAAAGAAAGATCTGGACGTGCCTCTCATTGATATGCAGCACCGTCTGGAAGGAAAGATCAAAATGGAATTCGAAGTGGATCGTATGGAGCCGCTGTTTGCAACGGAAGCAGATTTTAAAGAATTCGAAAACCGTCATGCAAAACATCAGGTACCTGTGAAGGATCTTGCCACTTATCAGGGAAAAGCATTCCTTGGTATTGATGCAGGTTCCACCACAACCAAAGCTGCCCTGGTAGGCGAAGACGGTACTTTATTATATTCTTTCTATCATAATAATGAAGGAGATCCTCTTGGTACAACGATCTCTGCCATCAAAGACATTTACAGTAAACTGCCGGAAGGCGTGGAGATTGTTCACTCCTGCTCTACCGGCTATGGTGAGGCACTGATCAAAGCTGCCCTCCTGTTAGACGAAGGAGAGGTAGAGACAGTTTCTCATTACTATGCCGCATCCTTCTTTGAACCGGATGTAGACTGTATCCTGGATATCGGAGGCCAGGATATGAAATGTATCAAGATCAAGAATCAGACGGTTGACAGCGTACAATTGAATGAAGCATGTTCATCCGGATGCGGTTCTTTTATTGAAACATTTGCAAAATCTCTAAATTATACGGTAGAAGATTTTGCTCATGAAGCATTATTTGCCAAAAACCCGATTGACCTTGGTACCCGCTGTACTGTTTTCATGAATTCAAAAGTAAAACAGGCTCAGAAAGAGGGTGCGGAGGTTGCAGATATTTCAGCCGGTCTTGCTTACTCCGTAATCAAGAACGCATTATTTAAAGTTATCAAGGTGTCCGATGCATCTGAACTCGGTAAACACATCGTTGTTCAGGGAGGAACATTCTACAACAACGCTGTACTGCGGAGCTTTGAAAAGATCGCCAACTGCGAAGCCATTCGTCCGGATATTGCCGGTATCATGGGCGCATTCGGTGCTGCACTGATCGCACGTGAGCGTTACGTTGACTGCGAAGGTACAACCATGCTTTCCATCGAAGATATTGAAGCCATGGAATATTCTACTACTATGACAAAATGCAAGGGATGTACGAATAACTGCCGCCTGACGATCAATCATTTCAGCGGCGGACGTAAGTTCATCACAGGTAACCGTTGTGAACGTGGTCTCGGGAAACAGAAAACAACTAACAAGCTTCCGAACTTATTTGAATATAAATTAAAACGCTATTTTGATTATGAACCATTAGCAGAGGAAAATGCTCCTCGCGGAATCATTGGTATTCCTCGTGTACTGAACATGTACGAGAATTATCCGTTCTGGTTCACATTCTTTAATGAACTGGGATTTCGGGTTGTTCTTTCTCCTGTGTCAAACCGCAAGGTATACGAACTGGGAATTGATTCCATCCCAAGTGAATCCGAATGTTATCCGGCAAAGCTGGCACACGGACATGTACAATGGCTGATCAACAACGGTATCCACACCATCTTTTATCCCAGCATTCCATATGAGAGGAATGAATTTGCGGAAGCCAATAACCATTACAACTGTCCGATCGTAACTTCCTACCCGGAAAATATCAAGAATAACATTGATGCAATTGTTCACGGAGAAGTAGATTTTCTTCATCCATTTATTTCTTTTGCCAGCGAAGACACCATCTCTTACCGGCTGGTTGATGAATTATCTGGAAAGTTCCATATCCCAGCTGACGAGATCAAAAAAGCAACGCATACTGCCTGGGAAGAACTCGCCGCCTGCAGAAAAGATATGCAGAAAAAAGGCGAAGAGACGATCAGGTTCTTAAACGAAACCGGAAACCGTGGTATTGTTCTTGCAGGACGTCCATATCATATTGATCCGGAAGTAAACCATGGTATTCCAGAACTGATCAATTCTTATAATATTGCAGTTCTGACGGAAGATTCCATCTCCCACTTAAATCCTGCCGAGCATCCGCTCAATGTTATGGACCAGTGGATGTATCATTCCCGTCTGTATGCCGCAGCAAACTACGTAAAGACGGTAGACAACCTGGATCTGATCCAATTAAATTCTTTCGGATGTGGTCTGGATGCCGTTACAACCGATCAGGTGGCATCAATACTGAATGACTCTGACAAGATCTACACCTCTTTAAAAATCGATGAGGTTAATAACTTAGGCGCCGCAAGAATCCGTGTCAGATCACTGCTTGCCGCAATCCGTGTCAGAGAGAAACGTGGGGAAAAACGTACCATTCATTCTTCTGCAATAAAAAAGGTCGTATTCACCAAAGAAATGCGTAAGAATTATACAATTCTCTGCCCACAGATGTCTCCCATCCATTTCGAGCTTCTGGAGCCTGCATTCAACGCATCCGGATATAACCTTCAGGTATTGCCTAATGACAACAAACAGGCTGTAGACGTAGGCCTGAAATATGTAAACAATGATGCCTGCTATCCATCTCTGATGGTAGTCGGTCAGATCATGGAAGCAATTCTTTCCGGTAAATATGATACAGATAAAATCGCTGTGATCATCAGTCAGACCGGCGGTGGATGCCGTGCTTCCAACTACATCGGATTCATCCGCCGTGCTCTTAAGAAGGCCGGATACGGAAATATTCCGGTTATCTCCATCAACTTAAGCGGTCTGGAAGACAATCCGGGATTCAAGCTGACTCCGAAGCTGATCTTACGAGGCATCTATGGTGCTATATTCGGTGACATTTTTATGAAATGTGTATACCGTCTGCGTCCATATGAAGCAGTTCCCGGATCTGTCAATGCAATGCACAGAAAATGGGTGAAAGTATGCCAGGACTTCTTGTCTAACGGCTACCCGAGCAGGCGTAAATTCAAACGTCTCTGCCGTGAGATCATTGGAGATTTTGACAACAACATTGAATTACTGGACATTAAGAAACCTCGTGTCGGCGTTGTCGGCGAAATTCTCGTCAAATTCCTTCCGGCTGCCAATAACTACCTGGTAGACCTCCTGGAAAGTGAAGGAGCCGAAGCTGTTGTCCCGGATCTCTTGGACTTCCTGCTCTACTGCTTCTACAACCAGAACTTCAAGGTTGAAAAGCTTGGATTCGAAAAGAAAAAAGCCACAACAGCTAATCTTGGTATCAAAGCTCTGGAATGGTTCCGTGCTCCGGCAACTGAAGCATTTGCAGCAAGCAAGCACTTCACACCGCCAGCTAAGATTCAGGATCTTGGAAAGATGGCTTCGGACATCGTATCTCTTGGTAACCAGACTGGTGAAGGATGGTTCCTTACAGGAGAAATGTTAGAGCTGATCCACAGTGGTGCGCCAAATATCGTATGTACACAGCCATTCGCCTGCCTGCCGAACCATGTCGTAGGTAAGGGAGTTATCAAAGAACTTCGCAGACGCTATCCGGAGTCTAATATCGTAGCAATTGATTTCGACCCAGGTGCAAGCGAAGTCAACCAGTTGAACCGGTTGAAACTGATGCTTTCTACGGCGAATAAAAACTTAAACAAATAATTTAGGATTTAAAAAAGAGAGAACGTTTTCGTTCTCTCTTTTCAAATCCGGCCTATACAAGCCAAACTAAATATTCAATTTCTTAGAACTTACCAGCCTTAGCTGCTTCTTCTACAGAAACGGCAACTGCAACAGTCATACCAACCATCGGGTTGTTTCCTGCTCCGATCAGTCCCATCATTTCTACATGAGCAGGTACTGATGAAGATCCTGCGAACTGTGCATCTGAGTGCATACGTCCAAGAGTATCTGTCATACCATAAGAAGCAGGACCTGCGGCCATGTTATCTGGGTGAAGTGTACGTCCTGTACCACCGCCTGATGCTACTGAGAAGTACTTCTTGCCCTGCTCGATACATTCTTTCTTATATGTACCTGCAACCGGATGCTGGAAACGTGTCGGGTTTGTAGAGTTACCTGTGATAGATACGTCTACGCCTTCTTTGTGCATGATTGCAACACCTTCACGTACGTCGTTAGCACCGTAGCAGTTAACTTTAGAACGGAGTCCGTCAGAGTAAGAGATTCTCTGTACTTCTTTCAGTTCTCCTGTGTAGTAATCATATTCTGTCTGAACATATGTGAATCCGTTAATTCTTGAGATGATCTTTGCAGCATCTTTTCCAAGACCGTTCAGGATAACACGAAGAGGTTTCTTACGAACTTTGTTAGCCTTCTCTGCGATACCGATAGCACCCTCAGCAGCTGCGAATGATTCATGACCAGCCAGGAATGCGAAACACTCTGTATCTTCTTCCAGAAGCATCTTTCCTAAGTTACCATGTCCAAGACCTACTTTTCTCTGATCAGCAACTGATCCAGGAATACAGAAAGCCTGAAGTCCTTCTCCGATTGCTGCTGCAGCTTCTGCTGCTGTCTTACATCCTTTTTTGATTGCGATTGCTGCACCTACGATGTATGCCCAGCATGCATTTTCAAAACAGATTGGCTGAATACCTTTGATCTGATTGTATACATCAAGTCCGGCATCCTTTGTGATCTGCTGTGCTTCTTCGATAGAAGAAATACCATAACCAGCCAATACTTCATTGATTTTATCAATTCTTCTTTCATATGATTCAAATAAAGCCATTAATTTATCCTCCTGATTAAATTACCTTAAAATATTGAGATTACTCCTTACGTGGGTCGATGATCTTAACTGCATCTGCAACACGTCCGTACTGTCCTTTTGCTTTCTCCCAAGCTTCGTTTGGAGTGTCTCCAGCTTTTACGAAGTCTGTGAATTTTCCAAGGCTTACGAACTGATATCCAATGATCTCATCGTTCTCATCAAGAGCGATACCTGTTACATATCCTTCTGCCATTTCAAGGTAACGAGGACCTTTCGCTAATGTTCCGTACATTGTACCAACCTGTGAACGAAGTCCTTTTCCGAGGTCTTCCAGTCCGGCTCCGATAGCAAGTCCGTCTTCAGAGAATGCACTCTGAGTTCTTCCGTATACGATCTGCAGGAATAACTCACGCATTGCTGTATTGATAGCGTCACAAACAAGGTCTGTGTTTAATGCCTCTAAAATAGTTTTTCCTGGAAGAATCTCAGAAGCCATAGCTGCTGAATGTGTCATTCCTGAACATCCGATAGTCTCAACGAGAGCCTCCTGGATGATACCGTCTTTAACATTCAGTGTTAATTTACAGGCACCCTGCTGAGGAGCACACCAGCCTACACCATGTGTAAAACCAGAGATATCTTTAATTTCCTTAGCCTGAACCCATTTTGCTTCTTCCGGAATCGGAGCTGGTCCGTGGTTTGCACCCTGAGCTACCGGACACATCATTTCTACTTCCTGTGAATAAATCATTTTAAAACTCCTTTCAACTATGTAAGTTTGCTTATCGTAAGGTTTGTTATCTCTTTAACATCCATACTTGTATTTATTTTCTCATATATTTCGACATTCGTCAATTGATTTTTCTCTACATTTTTGTATGGAATTTTCTCTTTTTTTGGCACAATTTGCAAAAGGTTCTTCTCGGGGAAATACCATTCCCGAAGAAGAACCTTCTCATATCTCTTTCGACCTGTTTTCTTTCAAAAGAATCCTTATCTGCCTTTTTTACAAATTTCTTCTGAGCCTACATACCGCCCTGTGTCAGTACCTGTACATTCTTTGCAATATAATCGATCAAAGATACGATTGTAAGTACCAGAGATACCCAGATCAGTACCTGTGCGATCATGTTAAATGCACCGCCAAGATCTGCGATCAGAAGGATCAGCATGAACATCTGGGATACCGTTTTGAATTTTCCCCAGTAGCTTGCAGCGATCACAATATCGTTGTCTGCTGCTACCAGACGGAATCCGCTGATGATAAATTCTCTTGCAATAATTACGATTACAAACCATGCCTGCAGTTTTCCAAGCGGGATCATGCAGATCATAGCCGAACATACAAGCAGTTTATCTGCCAGCGGATCCATAAACTTTCCGAAATTGGTTACAAGATTTCTGGCTCTGGCGATCTTTCCGTCCAGCATATCTGTAAGACTTGCCACGCAGAAAATAATCAATGCAATCCATTTGTTTGCAGCTCCGCCCACGCCTGTCAGCATGAAAAATACAAAAAACGGAACCATGATTACTCTTAAAACAGTTAACTTATTTGGTAAATTCATTACATCAACTCTCCTATCAAATCATATTCTGCTGCTCCGGTAACTTTCACTTTTGCGAAATCACCAGTCATCAGTTCTTCATCGGTATTTACAAAAATCAGTCCGTCTACATTCGGTGCATCGCGGTAAGTTCTTCCGACATATGCATTCTCATCGGCAACTTTTCCTTCGATCATAACCAGTACTTCTTTTCCGATCATATCTTCTGCCTGATCGAATACAATCTCCTGCTGCAGCTCCATAATATCTGCCTGACGGTCTTCTTTTACTTCTTCGTCGATCTGATCCGGCATGGTCGCCGCCGGAGTATCTTCTTCCGGCGAATAAGTAAATACGCCCAGTCTTTCAAATTCCATCTCATCTACGAATTCCATTACTTCTTCATGCTGCTCCTGTGTCTCCCCTGGGAAACCGGTGATCAACGTTGTACGAAGTGCGATGTCCGGAATCTCTTTTCTCAGTTTTGTGATCGTATCGATCAGCTGCTGCTTGGAAGTTCTTCTTCCCATTCTCTTTAAGATCGCATCGCTTGCATGCTGGATTGGGAGATCCAGATAATGGCAGATCTTCGGTTCTTCTTTCATTACCTGTATCAGATTGTCATCAATCTCTTCCGGATAACAGTACAGAAGGCGGATCCAGCGGATTCCTTTGATCTGACATAACTCTTTCAGAAGCTTATGCAGGGATTTTTCACCGTAAATATCCTGTCCATATACCGTTGTCTCCTGTGCAACCAGAATCAGTTCTTTTACGCCCTGGTCAGCCAGTTCCTGTGCTTCTTTGATCAGACGCTCCATCGGTACACTGCGGTAATTTCCACGGACTTTCGGGATAATACAGTATGTACAGTGTTTGTCACAGCCTTCTGCAATCTTCAGATATGCATAGTGACCTCCGGTCGTCACAAGTCTCTTTGTCTCCGGAAGCGGCAGCGCATCGATATCGGCAAGTTCTACTTCTGATTTACCTTCCAGTGCTTCTTCTACTGCTTCTACAATCTTATCATACGAAGTCGTCCCAAGCACTACATCAACTTCCGGGATCTCATCAATAATCTCCTGCTTATATCTCTGTGCCAGACATCCGGTTACAACCAATGCCTTTAATCTTCCTTCTTCTTTATATCTTGCCATATCCAGAATCGTCTGGATACTTTCTTCTTTTGCGTCATGAATAAAACAACAGGTATTAATCACCATAACATCTGCCTGTGTCTCATCATCAACAATCTGGTATCCTTTCGCATCCAGAAGTCCAAGCATGACCTCTGAATCTACCAGGTTCTTATCACAGCCAAGTGATACGAAAAATATATTCATTCGGTTCTCCTTTTTATTTATTTCTGATTTTTGCAGTATGCATTCTATTCGGCACACATCTTTGCTATCTTGCTATATCCAGTTCAAGAAAGGCAGACACCTTGCGGCATCTGCCTTTTGTATCTCAGTCAGCAATGTGTCTGAAAGAATCCGTCTGCAACGGATCCTTAAGGTGTCAGATTTTATTCTTCTTCCTCTTCATCCTGTGCAATAATCGTCATCTTTCCCTGATTCATCTCATCAATTGCAATAGAAAGCGGCTTTTCGCCCATCTTTGCATCAACAAGCGGCATAGATCCGTCAATGATCTCTCTTGCTCTCTTTGCTGTGGCCATAACGATAGAGTAACGGCTGTTAACTACTTTTGTTTCGCCCTCTTCTACGTCTTTATTTACCACTTTCATTAAATCTGTGTAAGATGGATGTAACATACACTTATTCTCCTTTCAATTCTTCTTTCATATGCTCTATAAATTCAGCGTTACGGAAACTTCTTCTGTGCTCACCCTGGATGATCTGATGCATCTCTTCTACGCATTCCTGCAAGTCATCATTTATGATCAGATAATCATATTGATCCATCTCCAGCGCTTCTTCTTTCGCACGGTTCATGCGGAATTCAATCACGTCCATTGTCTCTGTTCCACGGCCCACCAGACGGCTCTTAAGTTCCTCTGCGCTCGGCGGTGTTACAAACAAAAGCAGTGTATCCGGGAATTTTTCTTTTACTTTCAACGCTCCCTGAATTTCTATCTCAAGAATCACATCTTTTCCTGCCTCTAACTGCTCCTCTACATATGCACGCGGCGTTCCATAGTAATTATCCACGTACCTAGCATACTCTATCAGTTCTTCTTTCGCAATCATTTTTTCAAAATCTTCTACAGTTTTGAAGAAATATTCCCGTCCGTCTTCTTCTCCCGGACGCGGATTTCTGGTGGTTGCGGAAATAGATAATGCATAATTATCATACTGTTTTAACAGCTCTTTCATAATGGTTCCCTTACCGGAACCTGAAAAACCTGATACAACGATCAGAATCCCTTTTTCTCTCATTTCGATACCCTCTTTTAATCTTCTTAACAATCTGATTTATTCAATATTCTGTATCTGCTCTCTGACTTTCTCAATCTCTGTCTTAAGTTCGATTCCGATATTGGAAGTCTCCAGATCATTCGCCTTCGAAAGAATCGTATTCGCTTCACGGTTCATCTCCTGTGCAATGAAATCAAGCTTACGTCCGATTCCACTGTCATCAGACTGAAGGGTTGCCTTCATATGTTCCACATGACTTCTCAGACGTACCACTTCTTCATCGGTACAGATCTTGTCCGCAAAGATCACGATCTCTGATGCGATCCGTCCCTCATCGATCTGTGTGTCCTCCAGAAGTTCTTTTACTTTTCCTTCTAGCTTTTCTCTGTACTCCGCAATGATCTTCGGTGCACGTTCTTCAATCTGTCCGACCAGTTCAAGCATACCGTCCAGCTTCGCGATCAGATCCTTCTTCAGATTCTCTCCCTCTACGGTTCTAGTCTGTACGAACTGTGCGATCGCACCATCCAGTGCTTTCTTAAGTCCTTTCCACAGTTCTTCTTCATCATCCATCTTCTCTTCCATTGTGAGGACTTCCGGATAACGGGACAATGTGGATACACGGATGTCATTCTCCAGTGAGAATTTTTCTTCCATCATTTTAAACTTTTCCAGATATTCTGCTGCCAGTGTCTCATTGTATTTTAAAGAGACCTGACTCTCTGAAAAGTCTTCATATGTAATAAAGATGTCCACCTTTCCACGATGAACACTTTCCTTTAAAAGGCTTCGAATGGCACTTTCAAAAAAATTAAGCTTCTTCGGCATACGGATATTGGCATCCAGATAACGATGATTCACTCCCTTCATCTCAACCGTGAATTTACGTTCCTCATCAGCCGCTTCGCAGCGTCCGAATCCTGTCATACTCTTAATCATGATATGATCCTCTTCTTATTCATTATTTAAAATAAACCAGCATTTATTATAAGACATTTGGCAAAATTCGTCAACTATGCTATACTAGACAAATATGAAATTCTGTAAGGAAAGGAAGGTCTTTTTATGGCTTTTGACGGAATCACAGTCGCAGCAGTCGTTCAGGAATTAGAACATACTCTGGTCGGCGGACGTATCTCCAAGATCGCCCAGCCAGAAAATGACGAACTGCTTTTAACAATAAAAGGAAATGAAGGACAAAAAAGGCTCTATATCTCTGCCAGTGCTTCTCTTCCACTTATCTATTTAACCAACGAGAACAAACCAAGTCCGATGACGGCTCCTGGATTCTGCATGCTTCTGCGCAAGCATATCGGAGGCGGACGGATCACCGCAGTCTCCCAGCCGTCACTCGAGCGTATCATCCACCTGGATATTGAGCATCTGGATGAGATGGGTGACTTGTGCAGGAAAAAACTGATCATCGAGATCATGGGAAAACACAGCAACATTATTTTCTGTGATCTGAACGGACGCATCATCGACAGTATCAAGCACGTCTCTGCACAGATGAGTTCGGTACGTGAAGTATTGCCGGGACGCGATTACTTTATTCCGGATACGATGTCGAAAAAGAATCCGATGACGGCTACGCAGGAAGAATTCATTTCGGCAATCCTTGCAAAACCGATGACGATATCCAAAGCAATCTATTCCAGCATGACAGGTATCAGCCCGGTCATTGCCGAAGAGATCTGTTATCTTGCAGGTGTGGACTCTTCCATGACGGCGCATGATCTTTCCGAAGATGTACTGACACATCTGTACCGTCAGTTTACCTATTATATGGAGGACGTAAGACAGGGAAATTTCCATCCTTCTATTTATTATAATGGAAATGCACCAAAGGAATTCAGTGCCCTTCCGGTCACACATTTTAACGAATATACAAAAAAAGAGTTCTTTTCCATCTCGGAAGTCCTCTATACGTATTATTCCACACGTAACACACTGACCAGAATCCATCAGAAAAGTGCAGATCTCCGGCATGTTGTCCAGACAGCACTGGAACGGAACCGCAAAAAATACGATCTTCAGTCCAAGCAGTTAAAGGGAACGGAAAAGCGTGACAAATATAAAGTTTACGGAGAACTGATCAATACTTACGGCTATAATCTGGAACCGGGATCAAAAGAACTGACTGCCCTGAATTATTATACCAACGAAGAGATTACTATCCCGCTTGATCCGACACAGACTCCGGGCGAGAATGCGCAACGTTATTTTGCAAAATACAACAAACAGAAGCGTACATTTGAAGCATTGACGGAGCTGATCCAGGAAACTGCCGATGATATCCAGTATCTGGAATCTATCAGCAACGCACTTGACATTGCTCTGAACGAAGCGGATCTTGCTCAGATCAAAGAGGAACTGATGCAGAGCGGCTATATCCGCAGAAAACATACGAAGAAAAAAGTTAAACTGACCAGCAAACCAATGCATTACATTTCCAGTGATGGTTATGATATGTACGTTGGAAAGAACAACCTTCAAAATGAAGAACTTACTTTTTCTTTTGCCAATGGCAATGACTGGTGGTTCCATGCAAAAGGTGCTCCGGGATCTCACGTTATCGTCAAAAGCGGCGGGGATGAACTTCCGGACCGTACCTTTGAAGAAGCAGGTCGTCTGGCCGCTTACTACTCTAAAAACCGTGGAGCAGACAAAGTGGAGATCGACTATATCCAGAAAAAACATGTCAAGAAGCCGAACGGGGCAAAGCCGGGATTCGTTGTTTACTATACAAACTATTCTCTGGTCATTGACTCCGATATTTCAAATATAAAAAATGTGCAGGATTAATTTCTGCACATTTTTTACAATACATTACATTTTATCTGGTTCCGGCCAGATAATCGATAAACTGCTGGGCAGTTCTTCCGGATAATCCACCGTGACTTAATTCCCATTTATTTGCTTCCAGGAATAATTCATCGTCTGACATGTCAATTCCGTTTTTCTTTGCCAGTTCACGCACAATCTCCTGGAACTGTTTCTTATCCGGCTTTCCAAAGTATATAGTAACACCGAATCTTGCCACCAGAGACAGTTTTTCCTGAACGGTATCATTTGTATGAAGTTCTTCATCTCTGTCTTCTTTATCTTTGAATGTCTCGCGGATCAGATGTCTTCTGTTTGAAGTTGCATAGATCAATACATTATCAGGCTTCTTTTCAAGTCCGCCTTCGATCACAGCTTTCAGATATTTATATTCAATCTCGAATTCTTCAAAAGAAAGATCATCCATGTAAATGATAAATTTGTAATTGCGATTCTTAATCTGTGCGATCACATCATTCAGATCCTGGAACTGATGTTTGTATACTTCGATCATACGCAGTCCCTGGTCATAGTACTGGTTCAGGATTGCTTTGATAGAAGAAGATTTTCCTGTTCCCGCATCACCGAACAGCAGACAGTTATTTGCTTTCTTTCCCTCAACAAATGCTTTTGTATTATCGATCAGTTTTTTCTTGGCGATCTCGTATCCTACCAGATCATCCAGATGTACGTGCGCAATCTTTGTGATCGGTTCGATCAATGCACCCTCTTCTGTGTGCGCAATACGAAATGCTTTGTGAAGTCCAAGTTTTCCGACACCGAATTCCTTGTAAAACTGTGTTATAACAGCCTTAAATTCTTCTGCCGTCTCTGCTTTTGCAAGTGATTTGCTCAGATCGCAGATACGATCCCGGATTCTTTGGTTGAACACACTTCCGTGTCCGCTTGTTCCCACATAATCATGCAGCATGGAAATACAGTCAACGCCCATCACACTTTCCATATCTGCAAAGTCATAATCAAATAATTCTTTGAATATTTCGAAATCGTGCAGTGCAACCTGATTGATGCTTCCATCTACCGACCCGACAATTTCGCAGGATGTACTGTAAGCATTCTCATGGCTTGCCATCAGGTAAGTCAGATAATTATGCCAGAGATCACCCTCGAATCCATGGCTGACTGCCATCTCCAGGATCTCGTTGACTGCATCATATAACAGTCCTTTCATATCTTCCATATTATAATAGTCATTCTGATAATTCTCGATCAAGAATGTGATATCCTGCAGAATCTGTCCGTTCTCCATATGTTTATATAACATCAGTTCATTTGTTCTCATCGTCTTTCCTCCAATATATATCCATTCTGCCTCTGCCTGATGACTTCGACGTTGTGTTTTTTCTTTTAATAATTTCCAAGAATTCTCAAGTTTCTGCTTTCCTCACGCAAACCACGGATTGCATTCTTTACTGCCGGATCTGCAAGATTTCCCTCAAAATCAATGAAGAAGCGGTATTCCCAGCTTTTTCCTTCCATTGGTCTTGATTCAATCTTAGTCATATTCAGATCATTGTATGCAAAATGCGACAGCAGATGATAAAGAGAACTGCTTTCATGTGGAAGTTCCAGGCAGATACTGATCTTTGTTGCATCCTTCAGGAATACTTTCTGATTGGTGATCACGATAAATCTGGTAGAATTGTTCTTTTCATCATTGATATTATCTGCAAGCACGGACAGACCATACACAGATGCCGCATATGCACTGCACACTGCCGCATGACGCTTATCTTGATCTTCCAGGATCTTCTTTGCCGCCAGTGCGGTATTTGCCACACTGATCTGCTGCCAGTCACCATGATCTCCCAGAAAATGTGATGCCTGCATCAATGCTTCTGCCTTGGAATATACTCGTTCAATCTCTGAAATGTCTGTCCCCGGTAATCCGGACAGCGTATTTTTAATCGGAATGATCGTCTCTCCGACAATATAATTTTCAAATTCTACCAGCAGATCATAAATCTCATTGACTGCACCTGCTGTCGAATTTTCAATCGGAAGCACCGCATAGTCGGCTGCACCTTCTTCGATTGCTTCCATTGCTTCCCGGAACGTATGTACATGATAATTATTACAGTCTTTTCCGAAATAATGCTCCATAGCAGCCTGACTGTAAGCACCTTCCGTCCCCTGAAAGACAACTCTGGCTGTATCTTTATCCAAAAGATCAATTCCTATAAATGGCAGTCTTCCAAGTGCTCCAGCCTCAACCAGCTGCTTATACTGCAGCTTTCTGCTGATTGCAAGAAGCTGCTCATACACTTCCCCGATGCCCTTTTTATTAATATCGGATGATACCTTGTTCATCACGTCTGTTATAGTATTTTTTTCACGCTGACGGTCAAACGTCTTATAGCCATTTTCAATCTTACAGATTCCGATCTCTTCACAGAGTTTCATCCGCTCTTCGTAAAGTTCTACGATCTTGTCATCTACACTGCCAAGCTGTGCCCTAAGCTCTTCCAATGATGCCATATACTCTCTCCTTTATGTATATTATGCAGAAAATCTGCAAATCTATTAAATTATAATACATTCTTTCCATAAAATCTACCCATCCGTATCATAGCATTTCAAAAATTACATAGATTAAATTTCTTTAAAAATTATTTCAAGACATTGAAAATCCATGTTAAATATTATATGATGTATGAAAGATTTGAAAACGGAGGTAAAACCATGAATACAATTGAATGTATGAAAACAAGACGCAGTATTCGCAAATTCAAACCTGATCCTGTAAATCATGCCACATTAGAATCTGTGATCGAGGCGGCATCTTATTCTCCATCTTGGAAAAACACCCAGATCACACGTTATACAGCAATTGAAGATTCTTCTGTTCTTGATAAAATCGTTACCGATTATACCCCAGATTTCAATGCAAAAATTATAAAGCAGGCACCGATGCTGATAGCAGTTACTTTCAAAAAAGGCTGTTGCGGCTTTGAACGTGACGGTTCTTACAGTACCAAAAAAGAAGACCGCTGGCAGATGTTCGATGTAGGCGCCGCCTGCCAGACATTTTGTCTCGCCGCACATGATGCCGGTCTCGGAACTGTTATTATGGGAATCTGGGATGAAGACGGTATCACAGATCTGCTGCAGATTCCGGAAGACCAGGAACTTGCCGCTCTCATCGCGATCGGACATCCGGATATCGATCCGGACACACCTAAGAGAAAATCCGTAAGTGATTTATTAACTTATTTATAAAACAGGAGGTTTTTACATGAAACACTTATTAAGTCCACTAGATTTTTCCGTGGAAGAACTGGACAACCTGATGGATATTGCGAAAGACATTGAAGCCAATCCAGAAAAATATGCACATGCATGCGAGGGCAAAAAACTTGCCACTCTTTTCTACGAACCAAGTACACGTACCAGATTAAGCCACGAAGCAGCCATGATCAATCTTGGCGGCAGCGTTCTTGGTTTCTCATCTGCCGATTCAAGTTCTGCTTCTAAAGGAGAAAGTGTAGCAGATACAATCCGTGTAATTTCCTGCTTCGCAGATATCTGTGCAATGCGCCACCCAAAAGAAGGCGCTGCTATGGTTGCAAGCCAGCACGCCACGATTCCGGTGATCAATGCAGGGGACGGAGGACATCAGCATCCGACACAGACCCTTACTGATATGCTCACGATCCGTTCTTTAAAAGGCCGTCTTGACAATATGACGATTGGATTATGCGGAGATCTGAAATTCGGCCGTACCGTACACTCACTGATTCATGCGCTGGTACGTTATCCAGGTATTCGCTTTGTTCTGATCTCACCAGAAGAATTAAAACTTCCAAGCTATATCAAGAATGATGTATTAGATCGTCAGAACATTCCTTACGAAGAGGTTGTACGGCTGGAAGATGCCCTTCCTGATCTGGACATTCTTTACATGACCCGTGTTCAGAAAGAACGTTTCTTTAACGAAGAAGATTATGTACGCATGAAAGACTTCTACATCCTGGATAACAAAAAGATGGAACTGGCAAAAGAAGATATGTATATTCTCCATCCGCTTCCAAGAGTAAATGAAATTGCCACAGAGGTAGATAATGATCCGAGAGCTGCTTACTTCAAGCAGGTACAATATGGTGTTTACATCCGTATGGCACTGATACTTACACTTTTGGGAATTGAAGTTTAGGAGGATAATAACAATGGTAAAAAATACATTAACTGTCGGTCGTATCGAAGAAGGATTTGTTCTGGATCATATTCAGGCAGGGCGAAGCATGGATATCTATAAATATCTGCATCTGGACAAACTTGACTGCTGTGTTGCGATCATTAAAAATGCAAAAAGTAATAAAATGGGAAAGAAAGATATCATGAAGATTGAATGCCCTATCGACTTTATGGATCTGGACATTCTCGGTTTTATTGATCATAACATCACCGTAAATATTATTAAAAATTCCGCGATTGTAGATAAGAAAGCGCTTCATCTGCCTCACGAGATCCGCAATGTGATCCACTGCAAAAACCCGCGCTGCATCACCTCGATCGAACAGGGACTGGATCATATATTTGTACTTACCGATCCTGAAAAGGAAGTCTACCGCTGTAAATACTGTGAAGAAAAATACGACGGAAGACGTAAATAATTTCTTTGGGACAAAAAAGAGAACCTGTCAGCTGACAAGTTCTCTTTTTTATACAAGCAAGACGATAAGCCGGGTTATGTCATTGGATGATCATCTATCTAGACCCGCCGTTGCCAGCGGGTTCAAGCGACCTACCTAAGACGTGACGGGCCGCCACATCGTCTTTATCCGGTCTTGCTTCGGATGGGGTTTACATATGCCCCTGCTGTTACCAGCAAGGCGGTAGTCTCTTACACTGCCCTTCCAACCTTACCAGGAT